>VFQQ010001637.1_pt1 | contig 29611 bp, 25 predicted proteins | sample 3512341 | NCBI WGS metagenome assembly VFQQ01 (sample SAMN10412373, study PRJNA504923) | tailings metagenome | isolation source: Relicate 2 Philex TSF1 revegetated site | place: Philippines: Tuba, Benguet | collected 2017-08-29
TCGCTCTGGGCAGCCATACGATATTTGCCAGAAACCATGCCCAAAGCCAAACGCATTCCCCTTTCTGCCACGAGCGTCCTGCAAGGGTACAGACAAATCTTCACTGACTCGGAATTTGCTCGGCTGGTAATTGCCGTAGGCGCCAATTTTTCCGGATTTTTTATCTATGTGCTTTCCAGCCATGTATTCCTGATGCAGCATCTTGGGCTCAACCAATATCAGTTTGGTTGGCTGTTTATTCCTACTGTCTGCGGTATGGTATTGGGTTCTTGGCTGGCTAAACGTGCCGCAGGTGTTTATCCATCTCATCTCGTGCTGCGGATTGCCTATGGCTGGATGAGTTTGATGACATTGTTCAACGTGTTGATTTGCCTGTTTCTACCGCCATTCTATCTATACAACATTGCACCGGTGGCGCTGTTCAACATCGGAATGGCATTGGCTATGCCTGTCCTGAGTATTGCAGCACTGGATAGGCACCCCCGCATCCGTGGCACCTCCGCATCTGGTCAGGCCTTTGTCCAGATGTTGCTGTCGACATTGTCTGCCGGGCTGATCGTTCCACTGGTGTGGGATCATCCACTGGGGCTGGCGTTGGCAATGGCGGTGTACCTTATCATCAGCTGGCTCGCCATTCGTAAGAGTGCCCTGTGGAAAAGCGGATCAGCCTGAAATGACCGCCGATCCAAGAATTCACTGGGTTGAATCAGGCATCACGCAGGAAGCCATCTGGCGTTCAGAAAACGGCAGCAAGCCCCCATCACGCGTCATGGTGATCGATGATCTCTGCAAAGCTGATACTGCTTATCGACTGGCTTGTGAAGGCACTGCGATGCTATGGCGAGGCGATTTCCAGAACGCCAGGCAATTGTTGCAAGCCATGAGCCGTCGCTTCGCTAAAAAGCCATCCAAATCAACCCTGTCTACAAGTCGAGTGCAGGCATTTCACCTGTACCGGCAGTCTCAACTACAACGCGCGAAAACTCTCGGCATGCTGCTCGTCCCACTGGATGAGAATTACGCGGTACCACTCAGGCGAGCCCCTGATGTCAAAGCGGCTTGCCTCGAGGCTTACGGCCCATCTTCAGCACCTTCCATCCTATCACTCCGAGCGTTGCTGGGAGTGATAGGTGCGCATGAATGGCGCAGAAAAGGCATTGAAATCCCAGTGCTGGGTGGCAGAATCCATCCCCATTACGGGGTGTTTTCACCAGTGCGAGGTGAGTATCTCCAATTGGTAGCCGAAGCCCCTTTGGGCCCAGTGAAGCGTGCCTTTGATATCGGCACAGGCACAGGTGTGATTGCGGCAATTCTCGCACGGCGTGGGGTTGCAGAGGTGGTTGCCACGGATCATCACCCCCGTGCACTGATATGTGCGCGTGAGAACATTGCCCAACTTGGGTTGGAAGTTCGGGTTTCCGTTGTAGATGCAGATCTTTTTCCAGAGGGTAAGGCTGATCTGATTGTTTGCAATCCACCTTGGTTGCCGGCCAGTGCAAATAGTGCGCTGGACCATGCCATATATGATCCGGATAGCCGTATGCTAAGGGGCTATTTGCAGGGTCTGTCAACGCACCTTGAGCCTGGAGGAGAAGGGTGGTTGATCCTGTCTGACCTCGCAGAGCATTTAGCGTTGAGGTCAGCCAATGATTTGAATGCAATGATTCATCAAGCAGGGCTCACCAAAATCGATCAGCACACCATTCGACCACGGCATCCCAAGACGCTGGATCAAGCCGACCCCTTACATGAGGCGCGAAGCAGGGAAAGCACCATGCTGATACGTCTGCGTGTTGCCACCTGAATACTCCAAAACTCAAACATAAACTGTACGGTTAAATACAAAAACTGCCGGGTTTTTTGTCACCTGTTCCAGCCATTGTTTGTATTTGATTTTAGATAGACTTGGCTTTAATGGCTCCCAGCTCAAGTCTAACCACAACCTGCCGTTAGAGCAGGTAAGCGCTTCAAGAAAGAAAGCGCATTGGCAGAGGCGGTGGTAATCCCCTTTTGGATTGCACTGGGTAATCAACTTTAATTTTCGGGGAAAGTATCATGAACGAAAGTCGCGAACATACCGCATTACAGGCATACATCAATCTTCTCAAGCGCAAGGGCCATGCCAACGAGCTATTGCGTCAGCGAGAGGTGATTATTCTTAAATTAGTGCCTTATATCGAATTTATTGCGCCCAATGGGCAAGCTTACCGCCAGTCTGTTGATCGCCTGTTTGAGACGCTTGAGAAAGCGGAGTGGCCCATATATCTGCCGGTACTTCGCGAATACTTTTCTTTCTGGATCAATGATATCAAGGCGATTGCCGCCATGAACGAGGACAAGGCCTTTGAAAAGGGCAGCAACGAATGGCGGCCCATCCAGATGGACATCAAGTATATGCTTGCATCACTGGATGCCGTCACACTGACTTCATTCGAGATGCAACCTCTTGAGCGCTATGAACAAGCTTTGCGCGATGGCGGCGCTGATGAGCTGTTTTTGGATACCAGTCGCAAGCTGGTGAAAATGCTGTTGCTGCGTTTACGTAGTGCCCCGCACAAACAACCCAATGTCTATCGTCAGGCTGTGGATGCCAATCTGGCACTGTTCACCCGTGAAGAAATGCATCAGCTGTTATTGAAAGTCGGGCGAGAATTCTATTATTTCTGGAAGGGTGATGCAGAAGCCAACGCGCATTTGCAAACCAGCCGTCCCATGGCAATGGCTGCCTGATATCCGCAAGGCAAATTATCATACTTTGAAAATTAAAAAGGAGGCCAAAGCCTCCTTTTTTGTTACTTGGTCCGGATGGTTACTCAACCAGCAGATCAAGCTTGCCGCTCTTACCGTTATATTCATCAGCTTCGGGCAACGGATCTTTACGGCTGGTAATTGCTGGCCAGACTTGTGCCAGGCGGGCATTCAGTGCAATAAACTCCTGTTGGTCTGCAGGCACATCGTCCTCAGCAAAGATGGCTTCTGCGGGACACTCAGCCACACATAGTGTGCAATCAATACATTCGTCTGGATTAATCGCCAGGAAGTTGGGGCCTTCTACAAAGCAGTCAACGGGGCAAACGTCTACGCAATCAGTGTATTTGCATTGAATGCAGTTTTCGGTCACTACATAAGTCATTTTCTTTTCCTCTCATGTCGCAAACACGACAGACCTCTATTTTAAAGGATTTTGGCGTTAATTTAAAAGGTTTACTAGCCTTCAATCATGCCAGCGCCAACGGTGTTGTTGGTCGATTCATCAATCAGAATGAAAGCGCCAGTGGCGCGATTCGTTTTATAAGCATCAACCATCAAGGGTTGCGCCAGCCGGAAGCTGACGCTGGCAATATCGTTCATCGATAGGCCCTGAACCGCCTGCTGTTCCATCGAATTCACATCGACTCGATAGGCAATTTCACCCACCTTGGCTTTGGATTCGCGTGTGGTATGGCGAATGATATAAGTGCGGGCGGGGGAAAGTGGTGTTTCAGATAGCCAGCACACCATGGCCTGAATGTGCTTGACAGGCGCTGGTGCTTGATCTTGTTTTACAATCATGTCGCCACGGGAAATATCAATTTCATCTTCCAGCAGAAGTGTCACAGACTGCTCGGTAATTGCGCGTGATAATGGCGTATCGCCGAGTTGAATGGCTTTGATACGTGAGCTATGCCCAGATGGAAGCACAGTCACTGCATCGCCAACGGCAATTTCGCCAGACTCAATTTTGCCCATAAAACCACGGAAATCATGTAATTCCGGGTTGTCTGAGGCTTGAGGCCGGCAAACATATTGCACTGGAAACCGGAAGGCTTCGATCTGCTCGGAATGTGCTGGAGGCGCGTTTTCAAGCAACTCCAGCATGGTTGGTCCCTGATACCATGGCATCGCATCGTCACGTTCTACAATCATGTCGCCATTCAGGGCAGACATTGGGATGAACTGGATATCATGTCCTGCGCGTTGCAAGCCGATTTGTTCAGCAAAACTCAGATAATCAGCGCGGATTTTGTCAAACACGGCCTGATCATAATTTACCAGATCCATCTTGTTGACCGCCACCACAATATGGGGGATGCGCACTAGATGCGCCAGATAGGAGTGGCGACGTGTTTGCGTCAGTACACCTTTACGGGCGTCGATCAGGATGATTGCCAGATTCGCAGTCGACGCCGCAGTCACCATATTGCGGGTGTACTGCTCGTGACCCGGCGCATCGGCGATGATGTATTTACGCGTGCCAGTGCTGAAATAGCGATAAGCGACATCAATGGTAATGCCTTGTTCACGCTCAGCCTGCAGACCATCGGTCAGTAGCGATAAATCAACTGCTTCAAGACCACGTTTTTGTGAGGTGCGCTCAATATGCGTGAGGGTGTCGGCCAGAATTGCTTTGGTGTCGAACAGCAGTCGTCCTATCAGCGTGCTCTTGCCGTCATCAACACTGCCACAAGTCATGAAACGCAGCAGACTATCGTTGTGTTGGTTTTGTGTGGTACTCATCAGAAATAGCCTTCCTTCTTGCGCTGTTCCATGGAGGCATCGGACGTTTGGTCATCCAAGCGTGTTGCGCCGCGCTCAGTAATGGTCGTAGTTGCAGTTTCAAGCACAATTTTGGACACGTTGTCGGCATCGCTCTCCACTGGTGCTGTGCAGGTAATGTCGCCCACTGTTCTAAAGCGTACCTGCATGTTAATGACTTTTTCACCAGCCTTGGGCGGCATAATGACTTCGCCAGAAACCAAGGGCACATTCACTGGCACAATGGCACCGCCACGCATCACGATATCGCGTTGATGCGCAAAATAAATGCTAGGTAATTCCAGCTTTTCGCGCTCGATGTATTGCCAGACATCCATTTCGGTCCAATTTGAGATGGGGAATGCACGAATATTCTCACCCTTGTGAGAGCGGGCGTTGTAAAGATTCCATAGTTCCGGACGTTGGTTTTTAGGGTCCCATTGGCCAAATTCATCACGGAAGCTCATGATCCGCTCTTTGGCGCGCGCTTTTTCCTCATCTCGACGCGCGCCACCAATGCAGCAATCAAACCCGAATTCTTCAATGGCTTCCAGCAGGGTGACAGATTGATGTTTGTTACGCGGTTCATCAGGTGACTTGAGGACAACGGTGCCACGCTTCATGGAGTCTTCTACGGATCGCACAATCAGGCGTTCACCAAGCTCAGCAGCACGCTGATCACGGAAATTGATGACCTCCTGATAATTGTGGCCGGTATCGATATGCATGAGCGGAAAGGGGAAGCGTCCGGGACGGAACGCTTTTTCTGCAAGACGCAAAATGCATAGCGAATCCTTGCCACCTGAAAACAGCAGCACGGGATTTGAGCACTGGCCTGCGACTTCGCGCAGGATATGGATGGCTTCAGATTCGAGCCAGTCGAGATGACTCAAGGTTTCTTTTGTGAGGCTGGACATATCGATCTACTAGTAAATAATTCGGTAATGGCGGCAGTGTTATGACTTAACATGCAGCCCGCATTCCTTGCTATCCGGGTTTTCCCACCACCAGCGGCCAGCTCGGATATCTTCACCCATGGCGACTGCGCGGGTGCATGGGGCGCAACCAATGCTGGGATAAAACTGGTCGTGCAGTTTGTTGTATGGCACCTGATAGATCCGGATATAGGCCCAAACCTCTTGCTCGGTCCAATCGCTCAAGGGGTTGAACTTCTCCAGTCCGTTACCCTCATCAAACTGTCTAAGCGGGAGTTCGGCGCGCGTTGCAGATTGCTGGGCGCGCATGCCGGTAATCCAGGCCTTCTTACCATCCAACGCACGCCGAAGCGGCTCAACCTTGCGCATATGACAGCAGGCTTTGCGCAAGTCCACTGACTCATAGAATGCGTTGATTCCATGCGTGCGCACGTAATTCTCAACAGGTGTCGGTTGCGGGAAAAACAGCTTCAGTCGGGTGTTGTAAGTACGTTCTACATCAGCAATCAGATCATAGGTTTCTGTCGGTAAACGACCCGTGTCGAGCGAGAAAATCTCAATCGGGAGCTGTTCGCGCAGAATGAGGTCAGTCAGCACCATATCTTCCGCACCCATGCTGTTGGCAAAGGTGATCTGATGTTGGTCACCAAGCTCGGCAACTGCAGCATGCAGCAATACCAGCACTGCTTCCCGCTTTTGCGCAACGGCCGCCTTTAATAGATCAGTCAGCGCCGGACTGGTGGCTGGGTTGCTTGCTGCAGGACGCAGCAATGAAACCTCTCCGTTCATTTTGCTCCTCGCTGAACGCGACGCCAGACGGGTAGGGATTCATCAACGGCCCCTTGATAGGGCTGGCTAAAGTCACGCAATGCTGTTAGCGCATCTTCGGCTGAACGATCAGCACGGATCAGGTAGCTGTCATAGCCACAGCGCTTCAAGAAAAACAACTGGTCACGTAATACATCGCCAAAGGCGCGCAGCTCGTTCTGATAGCCGTAACGGGTACGCAACAGTGTGCCGATGGAGAAAATACGACCATCTGCAAAACGCTCGACAAAGACGGCAATGATCGGCAGCTGATTGATATCGTCTACTGCCTCAATCAATGACTCAACAGGCTCATGCGTTGCCAGCCAGATGCCCAGTTCGCCTTTTGCCAGGCGTGGTGCAAGCTCAGATTTGCGTGCAATCCAGACTGGCAGTGGCACCATAATATGGCCGCTGCTTGGGATCACGGTTGCATTGATCTGCTCTGGTGTACAGGATTGTTCGCCGGTGAGTTTGAACATCACCACCTTGCCTGCTTGTTTGCGCACCGCTTCTTCACCAGCTGGCATGCGCACCAGTGTCCAGTGGTCTTCTACAATAGCGTCTTTACAAATGAGGTTAGACATGCGCAACCTCCTGTTTTGCATAGACATGTTCCTTGAACGGCGTTATGCCGATACGGCGCACGGTGTCAATAAAGCGCTCCTCTGCAGTACGTTCACGCAGATATACCTCGATCAGTCGTTGCACAACCCCAGGCATCTCATCAGCCGCAAACGCGCGACCAATGACGGTACCAATGCTGGCATCCTTGCCTTGTTTGCCGCCAATAGTGACCTGATACCATTCTGAGCCATCCTTATCCACACCAAGAATCCCGATGTGACCGACGTGGTGATGTCCGCAGGCATTCATGCAGCCAGAAATATTCAGTTCAAGTTCGCCAATGTCGTGCAAATAGTCGAGGTTGTCGAATTGCATTTGAATGGCCTCGGCAATAGGAATGCTCTTGGCATTGGCAAGCGAGCAGAAATCACCTCCCGGGCAGCAGATGATGTCTGTCAACAGGCCAATATTCGGCGTTGCAAGACCATTGGCACGGGCCACTTCCCAAACTGCATATAAGTCACCCAGTTTGACATCTGCCAGAATCAGGTTTTGCTCATGAGAGACGCGCAGTTCTCCAAAGCTGTATTGCTCTGCGAGATCCGCCACCACATGCATCTGTTCTGAGGTTGCATCGCCCGGTGCTTTGCCATGCGGTTTGAGCGATAACGTCACGGCTCGATAGCCCGCTTGCTTGTGTGGATGTACGCAGCGTTTGACCCAGGCAGCAAAAGCCGGGTTGCTGGCGATTGCGGCATCAAAGCCTGCATCATGCACTGGCAGGGTTTCATAAGGCATCGCAGTAAAATATTGCGATACACGTGCCAGCTCGGCTTCGGTAATGGTGTTAGGGCCGTCTCTCAGATACTGCCACTCAGCTTCAACCTGGCGGCGGAACTCTTCGATACCCAGCGCCTTAACCAGAATTTTGATGCGCGCCTTGTAGGCGTTGTCACGGCGGCCATGCAGGTTGTATACGCGAATAATGGCTTCACAATAGGTTAATACATGCTGCCATTCCAGATGTTCACGAATCACGGTACCCAGAATCGGTGTGCGGCCGAGTCCGCCACCCACCCAGACCTTGATGGCCATGTTCTGTTGTGCGTCACGATAGAATTCAAGGCCAATGTCATGGGCTTGCACAATGGCACGATCCTGCTGGGTGCCGGAAACAGCAATCTTGAATTTGCGCGGCAATAGCGCAAATTCAGGGTGAAATGTGCTCCACTGGCGCATGATTTCGGCAATCGCGCGTGGGTCGATAATTTCATCCGGTGCTACACCGGCAAACTGGTCGGTGGTGATGTTGCGGATACAGTTACCCGAGGTTTGAACGGCATGCATCTCTACGGTGGCGAGTTCTGCCAGAATATCGGGTGTGTCTTCCAGTTTGGGCCAGTTCAGCTGCATGTTCTGGCGTGTGCTGAAATGACCATAGCCTTTGTCATAGCGCTTGGCGATATCAGCCAGCTTGTGTAACTGGCGGGAGGACAGCATGCCATAGGGAACGGCAATCCGTAGCATGGGCGCGTGGCGCTGAATATAGAGGCCATTTTGCAGGCGCAGTGGACGGAATTCGTCATCACTGAGTTCGCCGGCCAGAAAGCGACGGGTCTGGTCGCGATACTGTGCGACACGTTCGTCAATAATGGCTTGGTCTATTTGGTCGTATTTATACATGGTTTGGATCGCTAATTTGTTACAAACTTGAGGCCTATCAGTAAAAGCACTGAGGCCAACACAGGGCGTAATATTTTATCAGGAATTCGGGCGCTCAGATGGCTTCCTATCCAAATGCCCGGTAATGAGCCAATAAGGAGGGTGCCCAACAAGGCAAAATTGACATGCCCGAGAGTCCAGTGGCCCATGCCTGCCAAAGCAGTGAGCGGAATCGCATGCGCCAGATCGGTTCCCACTACTTTCAGGGTCGTGAGGCGAGGATAAAGGAAAAACAAGGCCACCGTGCCAAGCGCACCGGCGCCGACGGAGGAGAGGGTGACCATGATGCCGAGTGCGATGCCTACAAGGATCGTGACAGCAGGCTGCCATTTGCCAAAACGACCCTCGCTATTTTCTTCCGAGGGGGCAGGAGCATGACGTTTCAGGTAAGCACGGATCAGCACTGCCAGTGAGGTAAGTATCAGCGCAACACCCAGGGTGTAGGTGATGATGGCGCTAATATCCTTGCTGTTCTGGTTGAGGTATTTAAGCAGGAGGATGGATAGAATGGCGGCCGGCAAACTGCCATAGGCGAGCTGACGCGTGATTTTCCAATCGACTGATCCATGGGTACCATGGTGTACCCAGACGCCGCCAGCCTTGGTGATGGCGGCAAAGAGCAGGTCTGTTCCAACGGCAACTGCAGGCGAGAAATTAAACAGAAACACCAGTAAGGGTGTCATGAGGGATCCACCACCTACGCCGGTTAGCCCAACAAGAATACCAACCAGCAGGCCAGAAAAAATGTAACCGATTTCCAAGAGAGATCAACCTCAGCTCATGACATAGCCAGTTAAATAACCCAGCAATGTAACAGGAAATGGTTAAATCATTTAATAATAGGTTATTCTATGTATATTATTTTTGATTATATAGAGTGTAATCAATGAAAATCCATCAACTACGTTATGTGAGAGAGGTTGCCAGGCAAAACCTCAATATCTCGATTGCTGCAGACATGCTGCACACTTCTCAACCCGGGGTCAGCAAGCAGATACAATTACTTGAAGAAGAGCTTAATCTACAGATTTTTAAGCGCAATGGCAAACGACTGGTGGGCATTACAGAGCCAGGTAAAGCGATTGTGGCACTGGCTGAGCGTATTATCCATGAAATGGAAAATATCAAGCGGGTAGGTGAAGAGTTTAGCAATGAACAAACGGGCACGCTCACAGTTGCGACGACCCACACACAGGCGCGCTACCGATTGCCTGCAGCAGTTAAGGCTTTCATGGCGGCCTATCCGCAGGTCAAGTTGACTATTCATCAGGGTAACCCGACACAAGTCGCGGAGCAGGTGGCCAATGGTGAAGCTGATATCGGGATCGCTACAGAAGCCATCAGTAGTTATGAGCAATTGGTGTGTTTGCCATGTTATCAGTGGAACCGATGTGTTGTGACCCCGCATGGGCATCCCTTGCTTAGCAACCCACCGCTGACGCTGAAGAAACTGACAGCATATCCGTTGATTACCTATGATTTTGCCTTTACAGGGAGCACCTTGGTTCGGCGTGTGTTTGAAGAGCAGCATCTGGAACCGAATGTGGTGCTCACCGCGATTGATGCCGACGTGATCAAGACCTATGTCGGCCTTGGGTTAGGCGTTGGTTTGCTTGCCAATATGGCCTATGACCCTGAGCGGGATGCCAACCTTGCGATGATGGATGCCAGCCATTTGTTTCCACCCAGCACCACCTATCTGGGGATCCATCGTGATGCCTATCTGCGCGGATTTGTGTATGCCTTTATTCAGCTGCTTGCACCCACTTATGACAAGCAGGCGGTGCAGGCAGCACTCAAATCATAATGGGGTGTGCTACGGCATGCTGTGCGATGCTTGACAGCGTATGATAGCGGTATATTGGCGATTGGGCTTTACAGTCGGATGAATGAAATGAAGAAACTGATATTCATGGCAGTTATTGGTTTGTGTACTGCTTTTATGCAATCAGCCTGTGCCACTGGAAAAATGCCACCTATTGACCACAGCACTGCGCTGTATGAGGTGGCGGTAGAGCCAGGTGTGACGCATGAAGATGTCGTTTTCAGCCTCAAGTCCCTCTCTGAGGGCATGAACTTTGTGAACCCAGCCAACTTTCCTATTGCAGAGCATATGAAGTTGCGAGGCTTGCAGCCGGAAGAACCGCTTGAAGTGCGGACTTATTGCAATTTGAGTCTGGGAACGGAAATCATGCTGGATCACCCTGAATTCAGTGTATTTGCGCCTTGCAGAATTGCAATTTATCAACGCAAAGGTCAGCTTTATATCGGTTTGGACAGGCCCACCTATGATCTGAAAAGTATCAAGAATCCCACTGAGCGTGCTAAAAAGTCTGCTCAGGAACTTGAAGACGTGCTGATTGAAATGATGGAAAAAGCCCGTCGGGGAGAGTTTTAGGATGTAATGTGGATAGACTGGATGTTTGCTATCCAACGCAATATCCGGTTTTTGTTAAACCTTCATCTGATAGGAATGAGGCATGCCTGACCCATTGATGATCGCAAAAGCTGGCGACACACCACTCGAGCTGTTGCCAAAAATGGCCAATCGACACGGTTTGATTGCTGGTGCTACCGGCACTGGTAAAACAGTCACCCTGCAAGCACTGGCGGAGCAATTCTCTAGGATCGGCGTGCCGGTATTCATGGCGGATGTCAAAGGCGATCTTTCTGGGTTGAGTCGCCCAGGTGGCGGCAATGCCAGAGTGGAAGAGCGGTTGGCTTTACTTGGTGTTGAAGGTTATCAATACGAGGCCTGTCCGGTAACTTTCTGGGATGTCTTTGGTGAAAGTGGTCACCCGGTCAGAACCACGATTGCAGAAATGGGGCCACTTTTGCTGGCCCGCATGCTGAATTTGAATGAAGTGCAGGCAGGTGTGTTAACCGCGGTATTCAAGATTGCGGATGATAAGGGGTGGCTGTTATTGGACCTCAAGGATTTGCGGGCCATGATGCAACATGCCACAGAAAACAGTGCCAGCTACTCTGCACAATATGGCAATATTTCTGCTGCCAGCGTAGGCGCTATACAGCGCGCGTTACTGCAGTTGGAGCATGAAGGGGCGGCACAGTTGTTTGGTGAGCCGTCGCTGAATCTTGATGACATCATGCAAACCGATAGCAAGGGCCGTGGTGTGATCAATATTCTGGCATCTGACAAGCTCTACAACTCCCCCCGTGTATATGCCACTTTGCTCCTTTGGTTGCTTTCCGAGCTATTTGAACGGTTGCCAGAAGTCGGCGATCTGGATAAGCCGAAACTGGTGTTCTTCTTTGATGAGGCGCATCTACTGTTCAAGGATGTACCGCAGGCGCTCATGGATAAAATTGAGCAGGTGGTTCGACTCATACGCTCAAAAAGTGTTGGGGTTTACTTTATTAGTCAGAACCCAATCGATATTCCTGATGTTGTGCTGGGGCAACTTGGAAATCGTGTCCAGCATGCGCTCCGAGCGTTTACCCCACGTGATCAGCGTGCGGTCAAGTCAGCTGCTGAAACATTCAGGGTCAACCCGAATGTGGATGTCAAAACAGAAATCACTGAACTTGGCGTTGGCGAAGCGCTGGTCTCGTTTCTTGATGAAAAGGGCAGGCCACTGCCGGTGGAACGTGCGTTCATATGCCCGCCCATGAGTCGTATTGGTATGGCAACAGAAGAGGAGCGCAAGCAGGTCATTCGCTCCTCTCTTGTATATGGGCACTATGAAAAAATGATTGATCGTGAATCTGCCCATGAGATTCTGAAAGCGCATGCAGAGGAAGTGTTACGAGCCAATGAGCAGGCCAAGTCAGAAGCCCAAGCCAATGCCTCGGCCAGAAGACCTGCGGGTCGCCAGCCAGATAGCTTGCTTGAAACTGTGGCAAAAACAGCTGCCAGAACCATCGGTTCTGAGCTTGGCAGACGCGTCATACGCGGGGTGCTCGGTTCAATATTGGGCGGCAGAAAATAAAGACCACAATCACGGCGATTTCTATGGCGATAAGTCCTTCAAAAGCACCGGTCATGGAGCCGGCAGAGATAGCGCGCGAAACCATCAAGAAGATGGCCATGCAGCGTATAGCTCCGACTCCCGATAATTATCGACGTATTTACAATGAAATTGCACGTACTCCTACCACGGAAAATCTGGAAGAGGCGCTTGCAAAAGCACTCAAACAATTACCGCGAGACAAGGTTGAAAATGTCAAATGGTTGTCTAGCTGGGAAAAGATGCTGACCAGTCGAGACTGGAAAGGGTTGCCATCGCTGATGGCAACTGAGATGGAAGAAGACGTGACAGCATCCAAGCGATGGCCGGCTGCGATCCGTGAGTTGTTGCGCCAGTGGGAGGCCAGACATGCCGGGTTGACACAGCAACGCAAGAAGGAAGCAGTAGAGCGGGTATTGATCAATTTTTCCAACGATCCGGCATTGCCTGAAAAGCTGCAAGCCATGACCCGCAGCTGGTCTGAATACAAAACCATAGGCGGAACCACGGATGCAGGCGAAGAACAGAAAGCGAGTGAAGTTTTAGCGATAGAAATCGATAACAGCCCGCAGACGGCTGTTCCAGCCTCGCCAAGAATGGCGGCCATACAAGAAGCCAACAGCGCAGCACAGACCATGTTGATAATGTCTTTGCAGCTAGGATTGCTACCTAGACTGGAGGGCTACCCTGAGCTTCAGGCTGATGCTTCAAAATTGCTTAAGCAAACAGAAAAGGTGCAAAAGCCTGAAGAATGGCAAAAGCTGGCCAAGGCGCTCAAAGCACTCTTCATGCGGGTTGAGCTGCTGGGTGTTGAAGATACTGCCATCAAGCACGATCTTTTGGAGCTGCTCAAGTTGTTGGTAGATAACATCAGTGAACTGGTGTCAGACGATCAATGGCTCAAGGGGCAGATTGCTGCAGTACAGACGATTTTAAGCAGCCCGCTGGAAAAGGCGCTGATACGGAGCGCTGAAAAGAGCCTGAAGGAAGTGATATACAAACAAGGCTCACTAAAACATAGCCTGGCCGAAGCCAAGCATAATTTCAAACATATGGTGGCAGTGTTTATTGAACGGTTGGGAGATATTTCTGATTCTACCGGCAGCTACCATGAAAAAATTGAAAATTACCATCATCAGTTATCGCAAACCGATGATATTGCTCAAATCAATACGCTGGTGCAGAGTCTGATGCAGGATACCCGTGAGCTGCAATCGAACGTATTGCGGTCACATGAGTTTCTAACGGAAGAACGTGCCCGTGTACTCCAGACGGAAGAAAAGATAAGACAACTAGAGCAGGAGTTGATGGAGTTAAGTGAAAAGGTACGTATTGATCAGCTGACAGGGGTGATGAATCGGCGTGGGCTTGATGAGGCCTTTATTCGTGAAATGGCCCGGGCAGAACGGGGCGAGAGCCAGCTGAGTTTTGCATTGCTGGATATTGATAATTTTAAACAGTTTAATGATCAATACGGGCATGATGCCGGAGATGCGGCATTACAACATCTGGCGCAGACGATACGAGACTGTTTGCGCCCTACAGACATTGTGGCGCGCTTTGGTGGTGAAGAGTTTGTGTTGATACTACCTGAAACGCCAATGCCGGAAGCGGTAATTGTAGTGGCAAGATTGCAGCGAGAACTGACTAAACGATTTTTTCTGCACAAAAATGAACGGTTGCTTGTGACATTCAGCGCAGGCATAGCCTTGTATAAAACAGGTGATCTGCAGGAAACGGTATTCTACCGGGCAGATCAGGCTATGTATCTTGCCAAGACCACGGGTAAAAACCGGGTGTTGACTGAAGACGATTTGGCGCAATCCAAATCAAGCGGCACCGCTTGAAACAAAAGTAGGGTATGCAAAGTATCATTCAATCTGGTCTAGCTGAACAGACCATTAATAAATCCCGTTTTATTGCACTGGCCGCAGCTTGTGAGTCAGAGCGTGACGTGGCAGCAATGTTGCGCAGTTTTGCCGTAAAGCACCCTCATGCCCACCACCTGGCATTTGCCTATCAAATCAAAACGGCTGATGGCATGATTCAACGCATGAATGATGCTGGTGAGCCTTCAGGGACTGCGGGTAGACCCATACTGCAACATATGGAAGGCCAGAAACTGGTGAATGCCTGTGTGGCAGTGATTCGCTATTATGGCGGCATTAATCTAGGCACAGGTGGTCTGGCACGTGCCTATGGAGGGACTGCCAAGCTGGCGATAGAGGCTGCCGGGCTGATGCCCTATGTTCAAATGACACGCGTGCAGCTCGACATTGATTATGCGCAACTAGACATTTTGAGCCGCGAAATTGCCAAAATGAACGGGAAAATCATCGATAAATCATTTGGTGAACTTGTCAGCATTCAGGCTTCCATTCCTGCCAGCGAGGCTGCGAGTTTGCGCGCACGTTTTTGTGGCACCTAGATTGTGGCAGCTCAGATATTGCTATTGATCAGCATGCAGAGGATGTTTTTTTCTTTGGCGTAAATTTGGCGCCTACATGCACTTGTTTTCTTTGCTTTGCCAATTCTATCTGGTGCTGTCGCTCAGCAAGGGCACGTTTTTTCTCCTCACTGACCTTGCCATGACAATGCGGACAGCTAATCCCTTGTTCAAATAAGGGCGATTGACGTTCTTCCGGGCTCAATGGATGGCGGCATGCGCGACAAAACTCGTAATTGCCGGGCACTAAACCATGACCAACGGATACGCGCTCATCAAAGACGAAACATTGGCCTTCCCATAGCGATTGTTCTGGGGGAATGGTTTCCAGATACTTGAGAATGCCTCCCTGAAGGTGGTACACCTCTTCAAATCCCTGGCTACGAAGATAGGCAGTAGATTTTTCACAGCGTATCCCACCGGTACAGAACATCGCGACCTTGGGTTTTGCTTTTAGCTGAGTCTCTTTTTTAACCCACTCAGGTAATTCGGAAAAGCTTCTGGTTTTAGGGTTCATGGCACCTTTGAAGGTGCCAATGCCGACTTCATAATCATTGCGGGTATCCACCAGAATGACATCTGGATCGCTGATCAGGGCGTTCCAATCCTCAGGTTTGACATAAGTACCCGCCATTTCACTGGGTTTGACCTCAGGTACGCCCAGCGTGACGATTTCTTTTTTGAGCCTGACTTTCAGTCGATAAAATGGCTTTTTCTCGGTCCAGGATTCCTTATGCTCAAGATCGGCTAATCGTCCCTTGAAAATCTCATCTTCTCTGAGGTATTTCAATACCTGCCGAATATTGGCTTCCATGCCTGCAATCGTACCGTTGATCCCTTCCTCGGCCAGAAGTAGGGTGCCTGTAATCTGATTGGCTTCACAGATATTCAGCAGAGGCTCACGCAGTGCCTTGAAATCTGGTAGTGAGACAAACTTGTAGAGCGCGGCTGTAAGATAGTTGGACATGGGGCGATGCAGGCGAATATGCAGAGTTTTTGGTTGATATTATAAGCTTGGCCAACCAAGCGGGAAACTCCGCGTTACCCGCTGGTGATGACTGAAGTGATTTCAGATTCAGGGTAACACCTGAATCTGATCGTTGTGGACCGCCAATTAATCAGCTTGCTATAGATCAGCTTCCCAGGCGTTGCCGTACACCTTGCCATTACGTGACAGAATAAACATCTGGTACATGCTGGTGAACCACATGAATGCGGATGCAATACTGTAGCCAAAGCCGCCTATGATGGTGAACCAGGCAAATCCCGGATGCCATTTGGTGAGCCACCAGGAAAACACATCAAGGATCAGGAATGCGAATGGCATGGCAATCGCAACTTCTTTCAACCATCGTGGGACATTGACGGCCAAACTGAATATCAGGGCCATGAAGAAGAATATGAAGCTGATTCCGAATAAGTGAATGTGTGAAACGCGCGTCAGGCTTTGAACGCTGGCGCCCTCGTCAATCAGGGCAACATTCTTAACTTCTTCATAATGGGTGAAATTAGGAATGCCGGGAATAGCGCTGTGACACATAACGCAATGTTGAGCAAAAATTTCCTTGAAATGCGGCTCCCACTCGGCTTCAGGTGCGCCATTGCGCGCCCACTTGATGATCTCGGTGCGGACTTCCAACGGGGCTTTGTCCTGCATCGAACCATTGAGTTTACTTTCCAACTTGGTACCGTTGCGGTTGCCATAATAGCTGTACACCACATCATCAATCGAAAGCCCGACTTTGCCATCTGCCATACCGTGGGTCATCATGATCTGCAAGCCAGCCATGCAAAGCCCCAGACCAATCACCAACAGGTAACCTGCAAACAATACTTTCAACGAAAGTGGCAGGTTCGGAAGGTTTAGCCAGCTCAAGTTGGATTCGGTTGTTTTCATCCGTGCTCTCAATTCACCAGAAAATGATTAATCTTGTTGATTTTACGTGATACATCAAGCAGTTGCCGTGCTGTGATAGCCAAGTTCAGTGGGGATGTCTCCGCCTTTTTTCAGGCGTACCGCACAGTATTTTACCTCGGCAATCTTGGCAAATGGATCCAGTGCCGGATTGGTCAACAGGTTGGCTGCAGCTTCGTAGTAACAGAATGCAATAAAGACAGAACCTTGTGGAATGCCATCATCTGCACGCGCAATCAACGCGATCTCGCCACGTCGTGATTCCACGGTGAGAATGTCACCAGCTTTTGCACCGACTTTCTCCAGATCAAGCGGATGAATGCTGACAGTCGGGGCAGGTTCAATGGCATCCAATACGCTGGCACGTCGGGTCATACTGCCGGTATGCCAATGTTCGAGCATACGGCCAGTAATCAACACCATTGGGTATTCACTGTCTGGACGTTCGGCGGCAGGAATAATGTCTGCAGGCACCAGCTTGGCTCGACCATTCGGACGAGGGAAATCATCTTCGAAAATCACCTCCTGACCAGGGTCGCCTTCCTGTTCACAAGGATAGGTCACAGCATTTTCGTTTTCCAGACGTTCCCAGGTAATGCCGGCGATGCTAGGCATGGCCTCACGCATTTCATTAAATACATCCTTGGGACCCTCGTAGTTCCATGGCAGACCCAGGCGCTTACCCATTTCCTGAATGATCCAGAGATCCTGGCGGGCATCACCCGGAGGTGTCAGTGCTGGGCGTCCCATCTGTACCAAGCGGTCTGTATTGGTAAAGGTGCCAAGTTTTTCGGCGTGGGTACTGGCAGGCAATACAACATCCGCCAGATAGGCGGTTTCAGTCATGAAGATATCCTGCACCACCAGATGTTCCAGATTGGCAAGGCCTGCACGCGCATGATTGGCGTCCGGATCAGACATGGCAGGGTTTTCACCCTCAATATACATGCCGGTGATTTTGCCCTCGCAGGCGGCATCCATGATTTCCACTACGGTCAAACCAGGTTTGCTGTCTAGCTTGGTATTCCACAGTGCCTCAAACTTGGCATGCGCTTCCGGATTATCTACACGGACGTAGTCTGGGAAGCTCATGGGGATCAAGCCCACGTCGGAAGCACCTTGAACGTTGTTCTGCCCGCGTAATGGATGCAAGCCTGTGCCACGACGACCGACCTGACCTGTGACCATGGAGAGCGCGATCAGGCAACGTGCGTTGTCAGTGCCATGCACGTGCTGAGAAACGCCCATCCCCCAGAGAATGATCGAAGCCTTGGATTTGGCATACAGACGGGCAACTTCACGCAGGGTGTCGGCCGGGATGCCGCATATCGGCGACATCAATTCTGGCGTGTAGCCTTCGATATTGGATTTTAATGCCTCATAGTTTTCTGTGCGATCACGAATAAAGGCTTCATCTGCCAGACCTTCGGTAATGATGACGTTCAGCATGGCATTCAGCATGGCAACGTCGGTATCTGGTTTGAAGGCCAAATGGTGTGTTGCTAGGCGAGCCAGTTCAGTGCGTCGTGGATCCATCAGAATCAGCTTGGCGCCTTTTTTCACGGCATTTTTGATAAAGGTGGCTGCTACCGGGTGATTCACAATCGGATTAGCACCGATGATGACAATCACTTCTGCGTATTGCACATCAGCAACCGGGTTGGACACTGCGCCAGAACCTACACCCTCTAGTAACGCAACTACGGAGGAGGCGTGGCAGAGGCGAGTACAGTGATCCACATTATTGGTACCAAAGCCGGTACGAACCAGTTTCTGGAAGAGATAGGCTTCTTCATTGCTGCCCTTGGCTGACCCAAAGCCGGCAAGCGCGTATTTGCCTTTCTCGCGCATGATCTTTTTCAGACCCTCTGCTGCAAAATCCAGCGCTTCTTCCCATGTAGCTTCACGGAAGGCAGCAAACGGGTTGGCCGGGTCCATGACAAAGTTGGCTGATTTTGGCGCATCTGGTTTGCGGATCAACGGCTTGGTGAGGCGGTGCTGGTGCTTGGGGTAATCAAAACCATAGCGGCCTTTGACGCACAGACGACCCTGATTGGCAGGACCATCCTTGCCGGTGACCTGAATGATATGGTTGTCCTTGACGTGATAAGTCAGTTGGCAACCCACGCCGCAATACGGGCAGACCGAATCCACGGTTTTATCTGGTACAACCAGTGCGACATTTTTTGCTGGTGCCAACGCGCCAGTTGGACAGGCCTGCACACACTCACCACAGGTAACGCAGGTGGAATCGCCCATGGGGTCACCCATATCGAAGACGATTTCAGAATGCGCGCCACGAAAAGCGTAACCAATAACATCGTTGACCTGCTCTTCACGGCAAGCACGCACGCATCGCGTACACTGAATACAGGCATCCAGATTGACCGCAATGGCAGGATTGGACAGGTCTGCATCAGGAGACATGCGTGGCTCAAAACGTGGGTTGGCCACCCCCATTTTGTTTGCCCAATAGGTCAATTCATTGTCTGGCTTGTAATCCTGTTTACCTTGTGAGCTTGGCATGTCAGCCAGTAATAGCTCAAGAACCATTTTCTGTGAGGCTACAGCACGTTCGCTGTTGCTGGTGACTTCCATATCAGGCTTGGGTGCACGACAGCAGGAGGGTGCCAGCACGCGCTCCCCTTTGATTTCTACCATACAGGCGCGGCAATTACCGTCTGGACGCAGGCCTTCTGTGTAGCATAAATGGGGGATTTCAACGCCATGGCGCTGGGCAGCCTGAATGATGGTTTCACCTTCAAATGCATCAACGGATTCGCCGTTGAGGTTGAAGTTGATGGTTTTGGGCAGATGGCTAGGTGCGTTCATGATGAGGTTTCCTACTTGGCTGACGCACTGAGTTCGTCAGGGAAATACTTGATAACACTGCGTATCGGATTGGGCGCAGCTTGCCCCAGACCGCAAATGGAAGCATCCATCATGGCACTGGAGAGCTCTTCCAGCAGATTCTGATTCCATTCGGGTTTTTGCATGAGGTTAACTGCCTTGGCTGTACCGGCGCGGCAGGGCGTGCATTGACCGCAAGACTCGTCTTCAAAGAATTTCAGAGCATTCAGTGCCAGATCGCGCGCCTTGTCATGCTGGGAAAAGACCACCACAGCAGCAGAGCCGATGAAACAACCGTATTGGTTCAAAGTATCAAAATCGAGCGGGATGTCGCCCATGCTGGCTGGCAGGATGCCTCCAGAGGCACCTCCAGGGAAGTAGCCGTAAAATTCGTGCCCATCCAGCATGCCGCCACAATATTCATCAATCAATTCACGAATGGTGATGCCAGCAGGTGCAAGGTGCACGCCTGGTTGCTTGACTCGGCCGCTCACCGAGAAGGAGCGCAGGCCCTTGCGATCATGGCGTCCGTAGGCTGTGAACCAGGCAGGACCCTTTTCAACCAGGTCGCGAACCCAATATACAGACTCCATATTGTGCTCCAGTGTGGGGCGACCAAACAGTCCAACTTCTGCCAGGAAGGGCGGACGAAGACGCGGCATGCCCCGTTTCCCTTCAATGGATTCCACCATCGCGGATTCTTCACCACAGATATAAGCTCCAGCGCCGCGCCGCAATTCAATTTCTGGCATTGCAGCAGGTGGATTGGATTTTAGTTTTGCAAGTTCGGTTTCCAGAATCTGGCGGCAACCCGCATATTCATCGCGGAGGTAGATCCAGATTTTACTGATACCCACAGCCCAGGCTGCCACCAGCATCCCCTCAAGAAAACGATGCGGGTCGAGTTCGAGATAATGACGATCCTTGAAAGTGCCGGGTTCACCTTCGTCGATATTGACTGCCATATAGCGTGGTGCCTCATAGGCAGCGACAATACGCCATTTACGGCCTACCGGAAAACCAGCACCGCCCAAACCGCGAAGGCCGGAATCTTCCATGATTTTCATTAATTCATCTGGTGTGCGCTTACCTGAGATGCAATCTTTGTATAGTTGGTAGCCGCCTTGCGTCTGGTACTGATCGTAGGGAATATATGCCGTGACAGCCGCTTGGGTGGCTTTGGCTTCAACCTTGCTCAGTACAGTTGGTACATCGGCATGATCGATCGGATTTTGACCCACTACAGCAACTGGCGCATGTTGGCAACGGCCCACACAAGGCACGGGCTGCACACGCACGCTGTCACCCAAGCTGTCTTTGAGCTTATGGATTAAATCGTGCGCGCCAAACATATCGCAAGTAACAGATTCACATACTCGCACGGTCAAAGCGGGTGGTGGCGTCTGACCTTCCTTGATGACGTCAAAGTGATGATAAAACGTGGCGACTTCATATGCTTCAGTTTGTGACAGCTTCATTTCTGCGGCTAATGCAGCTAGATGACGGGCTGAGATATGGCCATAAGTGTCCTGTAGTTTGTGCAGATGTTCGATCAACATATCCGGAGCACGTGAGGCATCACCCAAGAGGGTAAGGACTTCTTCACGCGCTGCAGGATCAACGACTCGGCCTTTGGGTTTACCTTGGCGTTTTTTTAGCATGGATTGATCAATCACTGCAGTAGGTGTTTCAACTTGCGACATGGATGAATTGCCTTATGGATAACGTATACCTGAAAGATTAAGCGATTATTGCAAAACCAGAATTTCGCCTTTGCCATCATTAGCGATATCTCCGGCAAAGCGCCGAACGCGATTACCTTCTATTTTAGCGAATTTACTGGGAAGTGAGGCGAAAGACTTGAACATCAAACTCAAAAACGGCAGGGTGTGCATGCCGCAATCTTGCACTGTGGCATGCAATTCAGGGTTGCGCGTCAGCAGTAGGGTGCCACGGCGCATGCCGAAACCGGCATAACGGCCAACTTCTCCCATCACCGCAATCGTGCCCGCCAACATGCGCGACCCACAATAATCCCCGGTATTGCCTTCAATCAGCAGCATACCGCGTCGCATCTGGTCACCGACTCGGTCACCAGCATTGCCAGTGACAATCACGGTGCCACCTTTCATACCTTTACGATCGCCGACGATGGCTGCAGCCAAAAAGTCGCCTGTATTGCCATGGATATGCACCAAACCACCTGTGAGGCCGCTTGCTGCAAACATGCCCACATTGCCATGAACGGTAAGCTGGCCCTGACGCATTTGAAAGCCAAGATAATCGCCGACATCACCATGGACTGTGATATTGCCAGTTTTCATGCTGGCACCTACATAATCCAGCTTGGCGTGGCTGTTTTTAATTACGATGGCATTGATGTCGTCACCTTCAATGTCAAAGGCTTCGTCTAGTCTGAGGGTGCGTTTGCCATAGCCAAGTGGTATGGCAGCGATTTCGTCTTGAGATTTTCCTGCCAAGCTATCTGGCGTCACCAGTGACAGGTCAAGCCTTTGCTGCAGGTTTATTTTAAGGGTGAGGGTGAGTGCGCTCATGCAGTTACTCCGTCTAGCGTTGGGTCAGCCATGATGTCACGTAGGTGGAACTGGAACTGGCCAAGTTTGCCACCGTAATTCCCAGCCGATATACGTTTGATCCCGTTCTCAGAACCCAGTTCACAGGCCGCTGCAATCCCAACACGTGTTGCCTTGCGGATATCCAGATCCGTCAGTCCATCAATCACGATTTCCATGACTGATTCCACATCTGGTGAGAGCTCTGTCTTGGTCAAGCCTTTGAGGGTGGGGCAGAAGGCATCATTGGTCGAAGCAAACATGGATTTGTACTTGGAACCGACCTTGGAGCCTGAGCGCACAACGCCGCCCGGAAACGGCATAATGACATTCGGGATTTTTTTCATGGCTTCTATAGCTGCTTCACAGGCTGCCAGCGCTTGTGGTTGTGAAGCGGCCAGGACGAGGAAATTGCCGCCCCCCACAGCACGGACCATTCCTGTGGTTTCTTCAGTGATGAATTCACCATCCATGACAGGTACCCGCCAGAAACGCTTGCCGCCGAATTGCTTGGAAATCTGGAAGCCATCGCCGAAAAAGCGCAAATTTTTGCCTAGACTGATGCGATCATTGCCATCAATACCAGAAAATGCTGCAGCAGTAGGACAGGTAAGAATACACTGGCCCATGCGGGTTTCTAGTTGCTTGATCAACACTGCGCTACCCATTGCAAACATTAGAATCGCCACACCAGGACGGCCATCAGGCGTTTCGTCGGGCAGCAACTCTTTCTCAATACCAGCTTCAACCCCACAACCAATCACCGATGTGGCAAAGCCTGTCATGGCGTTGGCGGCGTTGTAGGCCCACTTGAGGTTCTGTGCAGTAATAATGACGCGGGTCCCACGCATGTTGAAGGCTTCTGCGAAGGTGTCGTCGATATGTACGCCATTGATGATCATTATTCGGATTTCTCCCTGCGTCCTTCACAAGCCTGAACAATCACTTTGCCACGTCCACCTTCGGCAATTTCATCATTGCGAATCTTGAAATTTTCCATGTTCATAGTGTGGTACTTGTCAAAGTACTGTTTCAGGTCTTTTTCAATACTGCGGTCAAATTCAGGTTTGACGGTGTGGGTGCTACCCCAGGTTACCTTGACGACCTCGCCATTTCTTACCACAAGTTCGCCATCCTTGAAGACATAATCAGGCTTGGCAAACATGGCTTCGCGGTCTGGATTGTCCGTATAGACTGTAATGTCAGCCCCTGCGCCAACCCCCAGATGACCGCGATCATGGAGGCCGACCAGTTTGGCTGCCCCAGCGCGGGTCATGATGGCGATTTCATAGAGACTGTATTCACGATCAATGGAGGTCAAAGTACTCATGGCCTGTGCATCCAGGTTGAGCTTGGTGAACATGTCATTACGGAAACTCTTGTCCATTAAGAGTTTGATGAGATGTGGATAACTGGTGAATGGCGCGCCATTCGGGTGGTCAGTGGTGAGGAAAATGCGCCACGGATCATCGACCAGCAGGAAGATTTCTAAGCCAATCGCCCATTGCAAGGCGTTAACGAAGTTCTGATCCTTGTACTTGAATGGCACAACACCGCAACCGGCATCGCATTCAATGTCCATGATGACAGATTTTTTTGGGCTGCCATGCGCAGCATTGGCGAATTGCCGCATGTTATCGCCAGAGGCAGTAACAGTCTGGCCAAAAAGAATCTGACCAACATCCGCAGAGATATGCTTATGTTTGTTGATGGCCTCGGCGATGGCAGCAGCGCCGGATGAGAATTTCCGATCGCCCTCAGTGCCATAGCTATGAAACTGGATGTGCGTAAGATGCAGCGGAAACCCCTCTGATGCACCCATGGTCTTGAGGGTGGTCTCCATATTCCCCGGCACGCCCAGATTGTTCGCATGCACATGCAGCGGGTGCGGTACACCAAGCTCATGCACGGCGCGTGAGAGGGCTTTCAGCACATCGCGAGGTGATACCTGATAGTGGCTGTGCTGTTCATCCAGATCAAGTGCGCGTTGATTGAACTTGAATGCACTGATGCCACCAGGATTGACCACCTTGATACCAATCGCCTGGCTGGCGTGCATGGTCCAGGCCACATAATCGTTAATGGCATTCTGATCTTTTTTTGCAGTCAACATGCGCAGGAAGTAATCATCACTGCCGAGCATGGCGTATCCGCCCTTATCGATAATCGGGGTGTCACCCATTTCCAGATGGGTCTGGCGAGCATTGACTGGCATCATGGCTGGCTCAAAACCAGCGGTGTAGCCCATTTCAGCATACCGATAGCCGGTGGTGAGCGTGGAGGGGGCAACATGACCGCAACCCGCACGGCAGTGTTCAGTGTGCGCAACAGGATCGTTACGATGATCTTCGGGCAGCATCATGCGGGCAATATTGACCTTGCCACCACCGATATGGGTATGCATGTCAATGGCACCTGCCATGACGACTTTGCCTCGCAGGTCATATTCCAGGTGGATTTTTTCGTCATCGCGCGGACGCTCGACAATGCGACCATCACGGACATAAATATCCATGACTTTGCCATCAATCTGGTGGGCGGGGTCGTATATCTTGCCGCCAGTAAGTTTAATCAGCATGTTGCATTTCCAATCGGGTGGCTGACTCGATCGCCAGGATCACTTCCTGCAGCGTAGGTAACTTGCTTTCACGCAGCTTGGTTAAAGGCAGCGTGACAGAACTGTCGATACGGAACATGGTGCCGCCATGATCTAGGCCTGGGATGCCAACTGGAATGAAGACATCCGGTGTGTGATCAGGCTTCATCGCTGGATGGCCGATGACAATGAGGGGTGTGTTTGAAGCAGGGGGCTGTTTGGATGCATTGAAGCAACTGATCCACAGCATGCAATCGGCTTCGTCGTTGTCTAGAAGTCGGTTGCCAGTGTTTTGGTATGGATCATATTCCGGATGCCCACGGCGATAGCTGTTACGCACAGGGTAGCCACTAATCCAGGTGCTGACCTGATTGACGCTGTAGTCGCCCTCGCTACCACCTAGTGGCAGACCAGATGAACGGGTCTTTTCATTCAGTTTGATGACCATTTCTGTGATGTTTTGAACCGTGAGCTCAGCATGCGGGAAATTCAAGGCGCTTGAAATCCAGCTGATCACGCTATATTTCGCATTGTGTAGTCGCTCTGCCAAGGCTTTAAGGCTATCCATTGAGATGCCCGCCACCTCTGCGGCATGCAGAGGTTTACCTGCGACTAATGCACGCAGTGCTGCAGTGACCTCTGGCAGGCGGTCGAGATCACATTCAATCACGGTGGGTTGCTTGCCAGCGGGAGACACCCCATGCGAAGTGTCCAAGTTTCTGCCACCCAGATAAACGACTTCACGCTCGCTGGTGTCCTGACCAAAGAGGGTTTCCTGATTCCATACCTGGCGTTCAAAGAAGCGGCTGTTGTAACTTACGATGTCAGTGCCGATGATCAGCAGAAGGTCAACGCGATTCCGCACTTCGGTCAGCGTGGTCACCATCCATCCGGCATTCTGTACCACCAAGGTGTTGCGCATGGTGCTTGCAGTATTCATGTGATCCAGCGTTGCGCCCACGGTGTCAGCCAATTGCATGACGGCGCGCATGCCTTGTACTTCAGTCCCTAGCCCGGCAATCAGGGGCTGGTTGGAATGCGTTAATAATTCAGCGGCTTTCTTAATGGCCGCTTTCAGTGAAGTGGACTGGCCTGAAATGGCAGGTGAAGCTGAATGAATGGGTTGCTCAAAGAATTTCACACTCTTTTGACAGCCATTTGCAACAACTTTGAGCTGGTTACCCCTCTGTACGATGTTGATGTCGTCACAAAGTAGGCCGCAAGATGGGCAACTCACCCCATCAAATGACGCGGGGGGTTGATCGGTGATCCCTGAATTTTGCATGAATGATTTCCTGGTGCGACGTATTCTCTAAATTGTGCAAGCGAGGGCAGTGGCGGGTCAAGGCCAATAAGCACCATAAAGACCACCTAATTCTAGCATTTATCAGGGGTCTGAAGAACTACCAATCCAGTTTGCAGAAATTTGCAGGATGCCAAAGCCTGGACGGCTGCGATACAATCATATAATTCAGATACACTTGGTTTTGCCTTCTCATGATGTCTTCACCCTCCCACCAAATGCAAGATGGTGTGCATGTCAGCACCACTGCTCGATTGCATATGGGTTTTTTTGACTTGAACGGTGGATTGGGCAGGCGGTTTGGCAGTATTGGCGTGTCGCTGGACCAGCCATGCACCATACTCACTGCCTGGGAGCGTGCGCAATTCAGTGCGGAAGGGCCAGGTGCGGAACGTGCTGTGCGCATTGCTCAAAAAATTGCCGCCGCCCTGAATTTGAAAGCAGGTGCACATATTCAGCTGACCGAAGTGATCCCAGAGCATGCCGGCCTTGGCTCTGGTACTCAGATGTCATTGGCGGTGGGGCTTGCGCTAAACAAACTCTACCAGTTAGGCCTGATACTTCAGGACGTTGCCTTGCTCACTGAGCGAGGTGCACGATCAGGGATCGGCCTGGGTACGTTTGCCGAGGGTGGTGTTGTGATTGACGGTGGTCGCGGAGATAAAACACTGGTCCCCCCTGTGATCGCGCGTGCCGACTTTCCAGAAGAATGGCGCATATTGCTGATTTTTGATTCAGCTGATCAGGGGGTGCATGGCGCGACAGAGGTGTCAGCTTTCCGCAGCTTGCCAGAGTTTCCTGCAGATATAGCTGCCGAGCTGTGCAGGCGTGTACTGATGCAAGCGCTGCCAGCATTGGCGGAGCATGATCTGGTGGCATTTGGCGCGGCAATCCGGGAATTGCAAGAACGTACTGGCGATTATTTCGCGCCAGTGCAAGGCGGTCGTTATGCCAGCCCACGGGTGGCTGGCGTGCTCGAATGGCTCGCGCGGCAGGGCGTTGCCTGCTTTGGCCAGAGTTCATGGGGGCCAACAGGGTTTGCCATTCTGCCGAATGAGGTTGAGGCGCATGCTTTTCTTCAAAAAGCCCAAACCTTGTTCTCGGGCGAGACAACGTTATCATTCAGATTGTGTAAAGGCAGGAATAGAGGCGGTATCCTGCGTGATATTGCATGATGAATCAGCAAGGAAATTAAGCGACAATACGCATCAAATGGAGATGCACTCTAAAAAATTTTGAAATATCAGGAATTTATTCATGGATAAAAAAGTATCGATTCTGCATTTGATCACGGCAGCGAAAAACGCCAGCCCGTTCGATGTCAACATGGCCTACGACGCCGGTTTTGACAAGATCATGCCTTACACGAATGTGGAGCTCAAGGAAGTCATGGGGCTGGTGCAGGATGCCATCTTTTCGCGTAGCCCCAGCGGCGTGAAACGGGAGAGCGTATTTATAGGTGGTCGAGACATTGACGTCGCGATGGATATGTTGGCTACTGCACGGGAGTCCATGGTGCCGCCATTCGAAATTTCTGTATTCGCTGATCCGTCTGGAGCCTTTACCACAGCGGCCGGCATGATGGCCAAGGTAGAGCAGTATCTGAAAAAACATTTTGGCGGCGACTTGGCAGGGCGTAAGGTGAGTATTTTTGGTGCAACCGGGCCAGTTGGTGGCTGTACCGCCGTGATTGCTGCAAAGTATGGTGCAGAGGTAGAAATGGTGGCGCACCGCGCACTCTCTGATGTACAAGAAAAGGTGGATTCCTACAGTCAGCGCTATGGCGTGACTTTGAAGGCGGTTGACGGCAGTAATGAAGACCTGAAAACCGAGTTGCTGAAAAATACCGATGTTGCTTTGTGTTGTGCTGCTGCTGGCGTTCGCGTCATTACTTTGGCACAGATGGCACAGTCGGAACGCTTGAAAGTAGTGGCGGATGTCAATGCAGTGCCTCCGACGGGTGCCGAAGGGGTTGATGTGCATGCAGATGGCGTTGCGATTGAAGGTACCAAGGCTTATGGTATCGGTGCGCTGGCGATTGGCAATGTCAAGTATCGCACACAGCACAATCTGCTACGACAATTGTTGGAAACAGACAAAAAACAATATCTCGATTTTCTGTCGGCCTTTGAAATGGCGCGCAAGAGCCTCTAATTGATATTGAGTAGGATAGGATCCCACTGGACAAGCGTAAACCGATAGTCGTCGCTGCGGTATGCAGTCGCCCGTATGTGCAGGCGGCTGTAAATGCGGCTTATCGTGTCATTGCGCTGGATGCCTTTGCCGACAAGGAGGTGCGCAGTATTGCCGATCAATGGCATGTACTACCCTACGACAACGGCAGTTTTGATCAGCTGGCACTGCAATCGTTGCTGCCACAGATACTTGATTTGCAACCATCAGGTTTTGTGTATGGCAGTGGATTCGAGGCGAATCCGACCTTGCTTTCCATGATAGAACAGGCCATGCCCCTGATAGGAAATTCGGGCAGAGTGGTCAGAAATACCAAACGTGCACTCACGTTTTTTGCCTTACTGGATGTACTGAACATCAAACATCCAGTTGTTAGCCTGCAGCCGTTGGATGCAGAGCAGTACGCAAGATCTTCTTGGTTGTTGAAGCGTAACGGTGGATCTGGCGGTACGCATGTGCGTACCGTGTCCATCGGGATGCCAGTCCAGGCAGGAGAGTATTATCAGCAGATGCTGGAGGGAATTCCAGTATCGCTATTGTTTGCTGCCGATGGTCATCGCGTACGTGAAATTGGGTACAACCAACAGTGGTTGGCACCTACAGCTTCCATGCCTTATCGCTATGGTGGTGCTGTGAGTCATGCGGTATTACCGCAAGCGGTAAAGCGAGCATTGCTAGAGGCAGCGCAAAAGCTGACCAGTGCTGTTGGCCTGCGTGGAATCAATAGTATTGACGCACTGATGCAGGGCGAAGCGGTGTATATACTGGAATTAAATCCCAGGCTGACGGCTACATTTGATTTATATACCGCCCATCAGGCCCAATTGTTTGATCTGCATGTTCAGGCTGCTACTGGCAAAATACCTGATGGCACACTGGTAAACGAGGATGCTTGCGCACATTACATCGTGTATGCCCATACAAAAAAGCATATTCCATCCAGCTTCAGCTGGCCTGATTGGGTGGCAGATATTCCAATGGATGATGCCCGTATCGAAACTGGTATGCCAATTTGTACGGTCAAGGCAGCAGGTGATACAGCAGAAGCAGCTGTAAGGTTGATGGCAGATCGTGTCAAGCAATTGATGACGAGTTTGAATTAAGCCATTTGAATTAAACAATGAGAAACGAAAAGACTGGGGAGCATATGAGCGAACAACAACAAATATCGAGCGTGGATAGTCGTGATTGGCCGAGTGTTAATCCATTGCCCAATCTATT
>VFQQ010001638.1_pt1 | contig 29606 bp, 21 predicted proteins | sample 3512341 | NCBI WGS metagenome assembly VFQQ01 (sample SAMN10412373, study PRJNA504923) | tailings metagenome | isolation source: Relicate 2 Philex TSF1 revegetated site | place: Philippines: Tuba, Benguet | collected 2017-08-29
GGTGTGGGACCTGTGGCCGATTGACATTACGTCAGTCGGTCACGGGGACCCGATTAGCCGGTTTTTTTGGGGGCTTCACCGGAATGTCTTTTAGTCGATTCGATCCAACTCAACAGGTCTTTAATTCGTCCATCGAGCATCTCATTCTTCGCAGCGACGTACGCGAGCTGATAGGCGCTTCCATACTCCTCGCGCATCGCCTTATCTGGAAACCGCAAATCTAACATCGCGACGCAATACTCCTCCCATTTCGCTTGCGCGCTATCGAACGCGGAAACGAAAGCGCGGTCATCGCGGTGATCGGCGCGAGCCTGGGACAACAGGGCTCGAATGTGTGCTTCGCGCTCACGCAGTTCTTTCACCACGCGATACTCAATGGTCGTCGCAAAAGACACTGTAGAACAGAGGCAGAGAACGAGAGCGACGATCTTCATGCTTTGGCTAACGATTACCGGTCAGCCACGCGGGCCGAGCAAGGACGGAGATGCGGATGCGGGTGAAACGCCCGAAACAGGACGGCTGCCCGCGTTGGACTGTGCCGGCTTGTTCGGCCTGTGACTTTTTCTTTCGCTGCTCATGCTATCTTTCTTCGGTGACGTATGAAGACGATCCCTGCTGCGAGTATGCAGACTTGGCATACAAAACGGAATGCCTGCGTAATCGCACCCGAGTGAGCATCAAGCCACGGGCTGCTTATATTCATCCTCAACACACCTAACGCAAGCGGGAGAAGTGCGAAGACCAAGCTCAGCGTGATAAGTAACGCGGTAGACGACGGGCGAACTTTCCAGGCCGCCGCCCATACACCAAGGGCCGCTACTGCGGTGACTATGGTAACGATTTCAAGCATACCTTATGCCGAACGTAATCTGGTCAGCCACGCGGGGCGGGGGCGGACGGGGATGCGGATGCGGGTGAATCGCCCGAAGACGGACGGCTCCCCGCGTTGTGCTGTGCTGACTTGTTCGACTTTCCGTTTTTTCTTTTCATCGCTCCAGCGATTGACGCGAAGACGATCATCCCGATGAGGAGCACATCGATCAGCAGCATGAACAACGCTCCACCGATGAAACCCTGCTTCATGTTCCAGCTATCGATGACCGAGTTTGCCATCACCGTCGCATTCCACGCGAGCAACGCAACGAAACCGGTAGCGAAGAGAACCACGACGAATGTGCGAGCTGGCTTCGGGTTCATTATTTTGTCGAACGTCAAAGGTCAGCCACGAGCACAGCTGGCGCGGGCCGTGCGTCAGCACGGAACGTGTCAGCTGTGCTCGTTGGATGTGCCGCCTTGTTCGCCTGCTGTTCTTCCACGGGTGTAAATGTGGGAGCGTGATTCGAAACAAAGACAATCGAACCGCCGGAGATCACGCCCTGTCCTTCCTCCCCAATCACCCGAAACAGCCGTCCGCGGCTGGCTGAAAGCAGGCGATAGCTGGGGTCGTCGGCGCTCTCGAATCGGAATACTACCGTCCAACCTTTGATCTCTTCAGGCTCCGTAGCCACTAAACCCAAAAGAACTCCCTTTTGCCCTGGGAAACTTGGAAGCCTAATCACTTCCTCATCTTCAACTCTTCCCTCCATCTCTCGAAGGGGAAAGAATGAGGAATCGAGACTTCGACCAGCGCACCCGGCCATTCCGATACCGAGGATAATCGCGAGAAGGGGACGCATGGCTTTTTTGGCGAACGACTGCGGTCAGACACGGAGGGGCGAAGCCCCGGAGTTGTCTGTAGCGCTCTGGATGGGCTCCGTGCTTTTCACCAGAGCCTCCACCATGGTTTACTTTTCTTCCCGTTTGACTGTCTTTTCACCGCAAACCGATTCCTCAGAATTTCGTAATTCCCGAGGGAAAACTCGTCCAGAATATCTACGGTAGTCGAGGGGGACTGATCAAGCAGGTCGAATGTGCTCATATCATCGTTCGATTCCTTGTAGAATAAATAGAACACAGTCTCCTTCTTATCTTCTACGATTGAGATCTCGAGCGCGTGACCGTCGGCGACATTCACAAACCCAATCGAGGGCGAGAAATAGATATCTTCATCTTTTGCAGTCCTCATCTTTGCTAGCATGGAACCCCACGGAAAATCACGGAACGTTGTGAGGACGGCGTCGCGGGCGATCACGCCTTTCTCGACGACGGCGGGTAAATGGGGGTCACATACTGTCCACTTGAACATCGACTTCATTCTTTCGCCCATCGCTAAAGGTCAGACACGGAGGGGCGCAGCCCCGGAGTTGTCTGTGCCGCCTGGTTGGCCTCTTCTTCCCAAACTGCTGGCTCAAGCTCCGTCGGGGCGGGAAACTCGGTGGGAGTCTGCTGGGCACCCATAGTGTATATCTCTACACCGGCAAGGACCTCATTTTTGGAATACACGAACACTCCAACCTGCTTCTTCTTCGCGACGTAATCTCCGAATGGAACAAGAGAGCCGCCGATCTCAGATGGGAAACAGTCGATAGCGAAGTCGATACTGGCGCAGCCACAGTCACACATCCGAATTACGGTCGCCGATTCGAGCTGTGATAAATACTTCTTCTTTTCTTCATCGGAAACCTTGGCGTGCTCGATGAGCCACTGAGTAATTGAGCGCTCATTCTCGGAGAGCGCCCGTGGGTAAAATACTCGTGTGGTAACGTGAGTCATCTTCTGGCCAACGTAATCTGGTCAGCCACGCGGGGCGGGCGCGAACGGGGTTGCGGATGCGGGTGAATCGCCCGAAGACGGACGGCTCCCCGCGTTGTGCTGTGGCGGCTGGTTCAGCTCTGGTTTCATGAAATCCACGTGTGATGCTCCGTGATGACATACACGCGCCATGGTGTCAGTAAATAGTAACCAATCGTACCGTAACCGTTCGACCCGGAGATGGACCGACCGCACTCCGCACTGAAAACAAACGGAGCAGGACATGACAAAAGTCTCACGCGCGCCACAGGACCTTCACGATAAACCGGTAGCTCGGGCATCGACGGAAACTTCTTTCGAGTCTCTTTCTGAGCCGCCTGATCTTCGCGCCACGCCGGCAGCAACTCGCGACGTAGCTGGCGCGTCAAGGTCGGCGGAGCTGCGTAATAGGTCCCGGCCCACAACGAGCCGTAAATGACAGCGGCGGTCAGGAGAATCTTGGGTGTACTCCGCATTCCTTTGCTGAACAGTGTTATTAACCTCAACTCAGTTGAGCTTTGCGCTCGGTGGGCAATTTGCAAAAAACGAGGAGGTGGGTTTCTTTGCGCATTTGTAAGTTCCTGCTGGTTTTATGATTGAGCGACTCCGGACGGCGAGAGGTCGGGCGAGTTGAGCTTTTCGCTCAAGACATGGCGGAGCGAAAACCTTAACTCGACTCGCCAGTTGAGCTTTTGACCCTGAGCAGACAAGCGCTGGTGTTAATTAATGTCAACATTGGACTGCGGTAAGCTATTAGCTGTTCGGGGCTTAGGAGAAGCGGAATTCTCTAAGTAGCTCACATGGCGGAGTTTTTAGTTGTGCAACATGAGTGGAAACCTCAGCTCATGTTAAATGCAAACCGAGGGCGGCAATGGTAAGGAGCGAGCACCCCTATTCTTGAGAGATTGGGCGAAACGATTGGAAAACGCTGATCTGGGGGAGGGCGAAAAACGAGCCTGGCACCGGCAGTTGCGGGCGTTCTTTGGATACTGCAAGCAGGAGCGATGCTTTGCGTGCGTGGCGACCTGCAAGGCGTATCTTGAGCGATTGGAGGTCAGGATGCCCAAGTCATCCGAGTACGCCCGCCCTGCTCTGCGATGGTTTGTCAAGGAGGCGCGTCTGCACGGCGAGACACGCGATTCGAGGCGCGGGCAGCAGCCATCGGGGGGTGTGCCGCCGCCTTCGGCTGCCACCGACCTGGGCCGGGAGCCTTGGGAGCGGATGCTGGTGGCGACGATTCGCAAGAGGCACCTGCTCTGGCGTTCCGAACAGACCTATCGGATGTGGGCGCGGCGCTTCGTCGACTTTATCGCTCCGAAATCCCCTTTGGTTGCAGGCAAGGAAGAGATCGGGGCGTTCCTTGAGAACCTTGCGGTGGTCCATCGCTGTCGTCCGGCCACCCAGAAACAGGCACTCAATGCTCTGGTGTTCCTCTTCAGGGAAGCGTTTCGGACGGAGGTCGGCGAAATCGAATTCAAGAAGGCCGCGGCTCACCGCCGGGTTCCGGTGATCTTGAGCCGGGACGAATGCAAACGCGTCTTTGCCCAACTTGGAGGCACCCACCGGCTGATGGCGAGGCTGGCCTACGGGTCCGGGCTGCGGCTTCTGGAGTTGTTGCGGCTGCGTATTCAGGATCTGGATTTCGAGCGGGGCAAGGTGATCGTCCATGCCGGAAAGGGAGACAAGGATCGGGTCACGGTCCTGCCCCAAGTGTTGATGCCGGAATTGAAAGAACACATCGACCGCCTGCGGGGACTCTTTGCCGAGGATCGCGCGGCAGGGGTTGCCGGAGTCTGGATGCCGGAAGGGCTGGCGCGGAAGTACCAAGGGGCGGGAGAACGCTGGGAGTGGCCGCGTATAGGCTACGCCACGCGGCTTTAGTGAGGACTTCGATGTATTACGTTTATGTTCTGCAGTCGGAATCGGACTCGGGACTGTATATTGGGTTCTCGGGGAACTTGAAGCAGCGGCTGAAGCAGCATGAGAACGGCGACTCGCTAGCCACCAGACATCGTCGCCCTTGGCGGCTGATTTATTACGAGGCCTATCGCGAGCGAAGGGACGCTGAAGGCCGGGAACGCTTCCTTAAGAGCGGAGCCGGCCGGCGACACCTCGCGAGGCAGTGTGAAAACTGGTTTAGCCTGCATCCCCAGCCTGGGACCGCGTGAGGCAGAGCCTTTTACGCGGATGGGGCATGCGGATATCAGGACCACGCAAATTTACCTTCATGTGATGCAGAAGAAAGGAGTCGGGGCACAGTCGCCGCTGGATGTGATGGCCGATGACAGCGAGGAGGGCGGATCGTAGATTGTAGAGAGGAGATCGGAGATCGCGGTTCTTTCTCTTTCCTCTTTCTCCGGTTTGGAACGCCGGCTCGGGGGACCCGGCCTACAGGGGCGCGGAGCGCCAGTTAAGGCGCGGAGCGCCCGTTGAAGTTTCAAGTTGAAGTTGAAGGGGGAACGGGTGGGCCTGCGGGCACGGGTGGGGACACCCGTGGCTACATCTTTTCCGGTGAGCCGCAGCGCAGCCGGCTTCGGCCTGCGGTTTCTCTTCGAGGATCGGGAGCTTTGTGTCTCCGTGTCTTTGTGGTGAAAATGGATCGGAAGGGTTGAACCAAAAGACACAGCGATTCCGAACCACTGAATTTAACCACGGATGGCACGGATCACACGGATGGCGAGCGCGCCTGGTCGGGGGACCGGGCCTACAGCGAGGCGCCCGTCGACGACACGCTGGCTCGGCCTTTTGCGCTTCTTTGTGGCCAGGGTTTGGGATTCCGAAGTTCCGCCTCCGTGCCCTCTGCGCCCTCCTGTTCAAACCCGGTTCCAATCCGTGTTATCCGTGTGATCCGTGGTTTCGTTCTGCGGAATGGGGTTTTTATAGGGCGGATCGGACCGATCGGACGGATTGGGAGAACGAGAACGATTACGAGAACGAGGGGGGGCGCGGGAACGGGTGGGGACACCCGTGGCTACATCGCGCGGAGCGCTGGAATCCGGGCAACCTTCGGTCCGTCACTTCCCCGCGCTGCGATGTTCAGGTCAGGCGAGGGTAACCTTGGGGAAACGGGTCGCGATGGCGAAAGCTAATGCAATGCCGTAGCGGGCGTGTCAATCGCCGGTCGCTTTCACCGCGAAGAAATTCCGGTGTCGCCGGTCGCATGTCGAAGGTCGCAGGTCCAACGTCGCCAGCGGCTCCGTGTGGCGGAGCGGAACACCCCCTCAAATGGCCCGTTTGGCGGGCCGGTGGTGACTCTAACCTTTCCGACTTTCGATCTGCGACTGACCGCTTACGCGGAAATTCTACCCCATAAACAGCCAAGACCAATTTCACAGAGTACACGGAGCTCCGACACAGAGGCAGCGGGAGGCCACACGGTGTGCGGGAGGTCTACGGCGGATGACGATCGAACCCACGCTACGCCAAAACCTGGTTCGGAAGATTTCTCCTCCGTGGCCTCTGTGTCAGCGCTCCGTGTTCTCTGTGACCCCAAAAAGATCGTTGTCGATGAGGTGATACATGGGTGTCAGATGGAAAGCTCCGCCGCGTAGCCCGTCAGTTCCATGTAGGCGGAGCCGACCTCCTGTCCCTTTTCGTCAAGGATGCGGCAGGCGCCTTCCCAGTAGGCGATGCCTCCGAGGTCGCCGGTGATCTCCTGGGCCTGGACGAGCGGCACGACGTCGAGGGTGCGGGCCTGGCCGGTCGCCGGGTCAACGGTGCGGATGCGCGCGCGCACCGGGTATTCTGCTCCGGTGTCGGGGCTTTTCCACGTGCCGAGCACCTCCCACGCGAACTCCGCCGTGCGCAGCGTGCCGTCGCGTTCGATCCAGGTGAGGGTGGAGTAGGGATCGGCGCCGCCGTCGCGCGTGCGCAGGCGGTACATCATGAGCTCGCGACCGTCGCTGAACTGCATGCTGACCCAGTCCCAGCCGACCTGGTCGGCGCCGAGCTGGCTGCTGCTGATCTCGTGGTCCATCCAGAACTCGCCGCGCACGCGCAAGGTTTCCTCGCCCCATGTCAGGGCGCCTTCGGCGCGCAGCCGCGTGTAGGTGAGGTAGTGGCTGGCCGCGGTCGGCTCGGCGCCCTTGCGCGAGACGCCGTCCTGGCCGAAGAAGACGAGGGGCTTGGCCGGCACGAGGTCGAGCGCGAAGGCGGCCTCGGCGCGCACGCCGCCCTCGAGGCGCAGGCGTTCGGCGGCGGCATCGGTGAAGCGCAGGGACCAGGGACCGTTGCGCAGGTCGAGGGTCTCGGTCGAGGCGGCGGCGTCCCAGCCTTCGCGGTTCAGCCGTTCCTGGTGGATGAAGGCTCCGCTGCGCACGTCGAGCAGGGCCATGTGCGCGAGGTAGAGCTGCGTGGAGCGGTCGGGGGCCGCCTGGCGGAAGAACGTCGCCTGCGCGCCGAAGCGGCGTCCGTCTTCCGCGTAGAGGTGTCCGGTGAGGTACCACCACTCGATCTTGAACTCCGGGTGCGAGCCGTGGTCGCGGGGAAAGACGAAGACGCGGCCCGGTTGCGGGACGGCGAAGCCTTCCGCCGTGACGGCGGGAGGCGTATCCGCGGCGCGGATCTCCGCGGGCGTGGCGGCTGCGGCGAAGACGGCGAGGAGGACAACGAGGAGGCGCGGGCGGCGTTTCATGGGAATATCCTGCACGTTTCACCACAAATGAGGCCAAGACCGGTTTCACAGCGCGGCGCCGCCGCAACCAAAACTCGATCAACGGGATTGGGCCACAAAGAGGCGCAAAAGGCGCAAGAGCTTCGGAGATCCCGACCGCTTGTTTTTGAGCTTTTTGCGCCTTTTTGTGGCCAATCACGTTTCCTCGCGGAGGAACAAGATTCACCAAGCAGGTAGTACAGAGTACACGGAGCCCAGACGCAAAGGCAGCGGGAGGCCACAGGGTGGGTGTGGCGTGTACGGCGGACGGCACCCGGCCCAACGCCGCGGCGAAAGTTCGGGCTGGAGGATTTCTCCTCGGTGGCCTCTGTGGCGGAGCTCCGTGTTCTCGGTGACCGAAGAAAGATCATTGTCGATGAGGTGAAATATGCGGGTCATTCCTCGCGATCGGCGGAGAGGTCCGCGCCCCAGCGGCCGACGGCGTGGCTGACGGCGGCGCCGGTGGCGATGACGAGGGCGGCGAGGGCGAGCAGCTGTCCCCACGGCAGGGCGAAGCCGAGGGTCCAGCCGAAGGACTGCTTGTTGATGACGTGGATGAGCAGCCAGCCGAGGGCGAGGCTGAGCGCGAGTCCGCCGGCCGCGGCGCTCGCCGCGAGGGCGGCCCCCTCGGCGGCGGCCGCGCGCGCGAGTTCGCGCCGCGTGAAGCCGAGGGCGCGCAAGGTCGTGAGTTCCTGCCGCCGGTCGAGCAGCACGCTCGCCAGTGTGAGGGCGAGGCCGATGACGGCGACGATCACGCCGATGAGCTCGAGCGCGTAGGTGATGGCGAAGGTCTGTCGGAAGATGCGCAGGATCTCGGAGCGCAGGCGGGCGTTGGTGAAGACGGAAAGCCCGGGATGCGCGCCGAGCAGTTCGGCGCGGAGCTGTTCGGGGTCGGCGCCGGGTCGCAGCCAGAGCGAGAGGCTCGTGACCCGGTCCTCGTCGAACCAGGCCTGCAGGCGGACGCGTTCGACCATGAGGGCGCCGCGTTCGTTGCCGTAGTCGGCATAGATGCCGGCGAGCGTGAGACGCTTCGGTCCGTCCGCGGTGGGCACGGTCACCGTGTCGCCCCGGCGGACGCGGAAGCGCTCGCTGAAGCTTTCGCTGGCGAGGGCGAGCCCTTCGTTGCGGGAGGCGTCGAAGACGGCGTCGTCGAGGGGTGCCTGCACCCACGGCAGGTCGCTGCGGGCGCGCACGAGGGCGAGGTCGGCTCCGTTGAGCTGGGTGGGGAGTCCGGCGAGGTCGAGGGGCAGGGAAAGGATCCGGCCGGCGGCCTCGACGTCGGGGTGCGTGGCGAGGGCGGTGGCGGCGGCGGCCGAGAGGCGATTGTCGGAACCGGCGGCCTGGGCGCCGTCACTGGAGACATACAGGTCGGCCTGCAGGGTGCGTTCCACCCAGGTGCGCACGGTCTGGTCGAAGCTCGCCACGAGGATGGCCATGCCGGCGGTCATGCCGATCGCGCAGTGCAGGGCGGCGGCGGCCAGCACGTGCCGGCCCGAGGGTTTGCGCAGGTGGGAGAGGGCAATCTGCGCGGCGACCGAGCGGCGACCCCAGGCGGAGGCGAGGCGCGCGAGGGGAATCGGCAGGCTGCCGCAGGCGAGCCCGCCGCCGAAGATCCACAGGAAGGCGGCGGCGTAGCCGGCGACGGGGAAGCCGCCTCCGCCGGAGAGGGGCCAGGCAGGCAGGCGCGAGGCGAGCGTGCCCAGCGCGAGGCAGGCGGCGGCGAGGAGGAGGCGCCGCCGCGCCGGGGCGGCCGGTGCGGGTCCCGCCATGCGCTGCAGCACCTGGGCGGGCGGGGTCCCGGCGGCGAGGCGCGCGGGCCACCAGCCGGCGGCCAGGCTCGCGGCGACGCCGAGCGCGACGCCGAGCGACGCCTCGGCGGGGGTCAAGCCGGCGGCGGCGACGGTGGTGTTGTAATAGAGCGCGTTCACGGTCTGGCCGACCATGCGGACGGAGAACTGCGCGCCCGCCCACCCCAGCAGGACGCCGAGGGCGCCGCCGGCCACGCCGAGCAGGGCCGACTCCAGCAACCAGAGGCGGCGCACGGTGGCTTCGTCCACGCCAAGCGAACGCAGGATCGCGATCTCCTGCCGCCGCCGCACCACGGCGCCGTCTAGGGCCTGGAAGATGAGGTAGAGGCCGACGAGCAGCGCGATGAGGGAGAGCACGGTCAGGTTGAGGCGGAAGGCGCGCGTCATCACCTCGGCCGAGGCGCGGCGTTCGTCCGGCGACGACACGATCCAGCGATCGCGGCCCAGTTCCTCCAGGAGGCGTGTCAGCTCCTGGCGGCGCTCGGCCGCGCGCGGTCCGTCCTCGAGGAGGAATTCGACCCGGCTCAACCGGCCCTCGCGGCCTGCGAGCGCCTGGAGGTGCGGCAGGTCCATGACCATGAGGTTGGCCGGGTTGCGCGGCGCGTTGGGGGCCTCGGGCAGGTGGCCGGCGACGGGGATCGTCAGGACGCGTTCGTCGAAGATGAGCGCGACGTTCGCAGGTGCCGGATCGGCGAAAGCCCGGCTGACCCAGAGTTGCGGTCCGGAGCCGAAGCTCTCCCAGAAGCCGTTGGCGCCGTCGCCGCCCTGGCGGGAGGCGTTCTCCTGGCCGAAGAAGCGGGTGTCGGTCCCGCGCTGGCTCGCGAGGTTGGCGAGGCCGATGAGGTCGAGGCCGAGCACGGTGTAGGCGGTGCGGCCGAAGCGGCCCGTCTGCCCGTCGGACGGCGGCAGGGCGGCGGTGGTCTCGAGGACGGGCACGAGGTGGACCGGACGCGGGCCGAGCGCGGCGCGCAGCTCCCCGAGCACGCTTTCCGGGAGGGCGCCGGCGGGGGCGCGAATCAATGCGTCGCTCTCGCCGGTCAGGGTTTCGGTGAAATGCGTGAAACTGGAGACGGCCGCGCGGTTGGCGAGGCGGACGGAGACGAAGACGGCGACGCCGAGGGCGAGGATGAGGACGAGCAGGCCGGACTGTCCCGGCGCCTGACGCCAATGCCGGACGGTGAACCGGCGCAGGAGCGTGGGCAGGAGAGAGGGGCGCATGCGGTCAGGTCATGCGGCCGTCGCGCAGGTGGAGCGCGCGATGGCAGATGGCGGCGGCCTCTTCGCTGTGGGTGACGAGGACGAGGGCGGTGCGCGTGCGCTCGGTGAGTTCGCGCAGCAAGGCGAGCACGGTGGCGCCGTTGGCGGAGTCGAGGTTGCCCGTGGGCTCGTCGGCGAGCAGGAGCGCGGGTGCGTGCACGAGGGCGCGGGCGACGGCGATTCGCTGCTGTTCGCCGCCGGAGAGCTGGGCGGGAAAGGCGTCCGCGCGATGGGCGACGCCGACCTGCGCGAGCAAGGCGGCGACGCGCGGGCCGCGTTCGCGCGCGGGCACGCCGGCGAGTTGCAGGGGCAGTTCGACGTTTTCCGCCGCGGTGAGGGTCGGCAGCAGGTGGAAGAACTGGAACACGGTGCCGATCCGGCGACGGCGCAGGTCGGCGAGGGCCTCGGAGTCGAGGCGGTTGATCGGGCGGCCATCCAGCCGGATCTCGCCCTCGTCGGGCCGGTCGACCCCGCCGAGGCAGTTGAGCAAGGTCGTCTTGCCGCTGCCGGAGGGCCCGGTCAGGGCGACGCGCTCGCCGGGCGCGACGGAGAGCGACACGTCGTCGAGCACGAGGCGCGCGCCGTAGCGCTTGCGCACCCCCTGGACTTCAAGAATCGGCGAATCCGCGACCATGACGCGCAACGGACGAGGGAAGCGGCGAAACGCAACTCGCGGGGTTCTCCGAACTTGCCCTGGCGGGCAGGCGGGGGCGGAAGTCGAAGGTCTAAGGTCTTAAAGTCCAAGGTCGCCACCGGCCCGCTGGGGCGGGCCCTTTAAGAGTCGGTGGGCTCCGCGAAGCGGAGCGGCTGGTGACCTGCGACCTTCGACGTTACGACCTTCGACTCCCCCCCCGGTTTGCTAGAACGAGGCCAGCTCGATCTCGATGCGGAAGCGGAAGGAGCTCTCGCGGCGGAGGCCGCGGAAGTAGGACATTTCGTACTGCACCCACCAGAGGTTGCCGATGGTCTGGCGGACGCCGAAGGTCTGCTCCACGAAGCGGTCCTGGCGACGGTCGTAGTGAAGTTCGGTGAGCGCCTGCCAGACCTCGTTGAAGCGGTAACGGTAATCGAGCACGTACTCCTCGATCTCGCCGCGCAGGTAGTGCGTGCCGAGCCGGACGGCGTGGACGTCGCCGTCGGTGAGCGTCAGGCCCGTGTTGAGCTCGCGCAGCTTCCACTCGTAGGGATCGATGCTGTGATAGACGTCGAAGGCCAGCCAGCGGGCGGGCGTGAGGCGCAGTTCGGCGTGGACGGCGGAGAAGTCGCGTTCGTTGGCCGGTGCGTCGAAGCGGAAGTCGGCGGCGAGGTCGAGGGCGACGAGGTCGCGGGAGCCGTAGACGGAGTCGCGCGTCTGCAGGGTGTTGCCGAGGTAAAGCCGGAGGGTGTCCGAGCCGCGGAGCTCGTCCAGGTTGCGCTGGTCGCCGAGGCCGATTGGCTCGAGGTAGGTGGTGAAGGCGCGGCGGTCGATCGGCGGAATGTAGGCGCGGCCGCGGTCCGACTGCGGGATGCGGCGGTAGCTCAGGCGCGGGGTCACGAGGTGGCGCAGGCCGTCGATCTTCCAGCGCTCGTTCTTGTAGGCGTAGATCCCGCTCAGGCGCATCTCGGTGTCGAAGCCCAGTTCGCCGAGCGTGCGCGTGTAGTCCTCGCGGCCGCCGAGGGCGCGCGCGTAGTGGGTGACGCGGCCGCCGGCGAGGGCCTGGAAGCTGAACCAGTCCCGCGGCGCGAAGGCGCGGGTGAGCCCGTAGTAGGCGTCGTAGCGGTCGCTGCGCAGGGCGGGGGCGCCGAGCGGGTCGTCGTCCTTGAGCACGGCGACGCTGGCCTGGGCGCGCTGGTGGATGCTCGCGGCGACCGGCGAAGGCAGCAGGTCGAAGCGCAGCTCGGGCAGGCGCTGCTGGACGCGGTGGTAGCGGTTCGGGTGGAGGCGGCTGAAAAGGGAGAGGCTGTAGTTGTCGGCCGCATACACGGCCTCGAGGAAGCTGTCGGGCGTCTGCACGCGGTTGAACTCGCGGGAGCGGAAGTCGCGCGTGACCTCGGAGTCGCTCCAGTAGTTGACCTCGCCGAAGAAGGTCGTGCGCGGCGAGAAGCGCTGCCGGTGCTCCCAGCGCACGAAGCCGCGGTCCTTGGGCACGGGGCGGCCGAGCAGGTCGTCGAAACGGTCGCCGTTGTCGTGGATGTAGCCGGAGCGGAGGGAGCCCCGGGCGCCGCGTTCGTCGTTGCCGAAGGCGTAGGTGGCGGCCGGCCCGTACATGACGCCGCGGTTGGTGTAGAAGCCGACCTCGGCGCCGACGCGGAGGTCGGGCCTGACCGGGAGCAGGTAGCCGAGGGTGGCGTGCAGGCCGAGGGTGGAGCGGTAGCCGCCGTTGAGTGTGAGTTCCTTGGCCGGGGCGCCGCCGAGGGGGCGGGTGAAGGAAGGCAGGGCGAAAGGTTGGAAGAGGCCGATGCCGAGACGGACGCGTTCGGCGCGGATCTCCTCGCCCTCGACGTATTCGAGGGAGGCGGCGCGCAGGGTGGGGGCGAAGGGGCCGGGGCGGTCGTAGACGAAGGTCGCGTCGGTCATCGCCATGCGCTCGGGCGTGCCGGCGGCGCGGGCGGCCTGGAAGTAGGCCTTGCCCTGACCGAAGCGCACGTTGGTGAGCTCGAAGCGTTGCTCCTGCAAATGGTACACGGCGACGTCGGCGAGCATGATGCGCGCCCCGTGGATCACCCGCACCTCGCCGCGGGCGACGGCCTGGTGGATGCGGTCGTTGTAGACCATCTCCCCGGCCTCGAGGATGGCGCCCTGGTAGGCGAGGCGGATGTTGCCCTTGGCCGTGGCCACGCCCGTGCCGAAGTCGTACTGGGTCTCGTCGGCGCGATACTCGGTGCCCGGCAGGAAGCGCTGGGCCGCGGCGGGCATGGCGGAGGCAAGGAGGAGGACGAGGGCCGTCAGGAAGGATCGGGACACGATGCGCGGGAGCAAAGGCGGGGGGCTCATGGGTGGCAAGCGATCAGACCGCGGGGTCAGCGTTGCACGCGAGCGCCGGCGGCCAGCGTTTCGTAGAGGGCAAGGCCGAGTGCCTCACCGAAAGCCTCCAGGCCCTCGGCCGTGATGAACTTGCCGTCGGCATCCTTCCAATGGGGCGCCTCCATGGTCAGGCTGACGCCAGCCGGCGTGTCGCTGAGGCGGTGCCTTGCCATGAACCTTTGCGAGCGGGCGTCGTAGGGCGCCCGTTCGTGACGAACGAGACGGTTCTCCCACGTGTTCGGGGGCGTGGACCGCGCGAGGATCGCGGCGAACCGGTCGGCGAAGGCGGTGTTGTTTCGCATGATGTGTTCGGGCCCCCAAAGGTGCCAGTGGCTCGATTCGTGGTACCACGGATTGTGCAGATCGAGGAACACCGTGAAGGTGTGGTCGCGTCGGGCGCGGTCGATGGTGGCGATCGCCGCCCGCACCGCCGCCCACGGCGAGTCCTCGCTCCAGGCCCGGTTGAAGTCGACCGGTTGCTGGTCCTTGCCGGCGCCGCCTGTGGCAACGTTGTCCACGTCCATGACCGGCACGAGGTAGATCAACGCCGCCTCGCGCAGCGCCCCGGCTTCGCGCGAGGTGCCGGCCAGCCAGCGGGCGAGGCCGGCGGCGATGCGGCTGCTGTGACTTTCGAAGGCATGCTGGCGCGCCTGCACCCAAACCATGGGGCGCCCCTGGACCTCGCCTTCGGAGGCGCCGAAGCGAAGCATTTTCACCGGTCGACCTTCCTCGCTCAGGCAGAGCGTGAGAATATCGGCGTGCGGTCCGCGCGCGAGTTCGCCCGCGAGGTCGAGGCTGTCCGCGTAGGAAAAGGGCAGATTGCGCGCGATCCATACCGCAGATTTGTCGAAGCGCTGGCGATAGGGCGTCGTACGGTCGTCGAAGCGATGCCACGTCAAGCGATCGTAGGAGTAGACGGGGGGGATCTCGTTGGCCACGGGATCGAAATCCTCGATGCGGATCTCGAGCGTTTCGCCCGGGCGAAGGTCTTCGATCCGGAAATGCCACCAGATGTTTCGGGCCTCGCGCACGGAGCGCGGGGCCACGGCGACGACCCGGTTTTCGGCGTCGATGGCGCGAACGACCGCGTTCGCATTATCGAAATCGGCAATGACGGACAGCGCGTGCACCGTCGGGGCGAAGACGGTCAGCGCAACGAAGGTCCAAGCTTTTCTTGTGAGGGTACGAAGCATCGTCCTGGCGATGGTCAGAAGGTGGGACATCGTTCCCGAAAATGGTTTCGCCCTGCGCGAAGCCCGGCAACCGGATTCGCGCGGACTTTCCGCTCTGGCTTGGGCAAGACGTCATACCGGTGCCGATGCGTTCACAGTTGGCCCACTTTTCGCTTTCCGGTGCCAGCGGGGGGGCGCATCGTGTCCCTCGCGCACGCCATGGCCAAGTCCCGATCCTCCACCGCCTTGAAAGAACTGGCTCACTTGAGAGCCGAAATCCGCTCCCTCGGGGCCGCGCTCGGTCGCGTCATCACGCAGGTCGAGGGCCCGGCTACGCTCGCAACCGTGGAGCGGCTGCGCACGTTGGCGAAGGCGAGTCGCGCCGGCCAGTCCGGTGCCGCGGACGAACTCGCGGCGGCAGTCGCCCGCCTCGCGCCTGCCGAGGCGCTCAACCAGGCGATGGCCTTCACGCTCTACTTCGAGCTGGTGAATCTGGCGGAGGAGAATTTCCGCATTTTGCTTCTCCGGCGGCGACGCGCGGCCGCGACCCGGGTGTCCGGTCGGCCGGGCGAAACGCCGCCCTTGCGCGAGTCGATTGAGGCGGCACTCATCGAGTTGAAGGGGAAGGGTGTGACGGCCGCCGACATGCAGGCGCTGCTGGACTCGCTCGCGATCGAGCTGGTCTTCACCGCCCATCCCACCGAGTCCAAGCGCCGCACGCTGCTGACGAAGCTGCGCCGCCTGGCCGATCTCCTGCGTCATCAGGCCGCGTCGGATGGCGAAGGCCCCTGGACCGATCCGGGTGCGGTGGAGCGCGAGATTGCCTCGCTCTGGCTGACCGACCGCAGCCGTGTCGCCCGGCCCGAGGTCGCGGACGAGGCCCGCACCGGGCTGTGGTATTTCGACACCACGCTTTTTCAGACCTTGCCGCACCTGCAGGCCGACCTCGAGCGCGCGCTCAAGCGGCATTTTCCCGGAGTCACCGCCCCGGCCCGCTGGCTCACCTTCGGCTCGTGGATTGGCGGCGATCGCGACGGCAATCCCAACGTCACGGCCAAGGTCACCGCCGACGTCCTGCGTCTGCATCGCCGTCTCGCCGTCGACAAGCTGCGTCTCGCGGTGCGCGACCTCGCGCGTTCGCTCACGGTGTCGGACCGCCGCGACACCGTCTCGCCGGCGGTGCGGAGGCTGGCCCGCGAGAGCCGGCATTTTTCGGCCCATCTGGAGGAGATCGGCAAACGGTATCCGCACGAGCCCTACCGCATCTTGCTCGGCGCGCTGCGCGAGAAGCTCGGCCAGGTGGCCGCGGAACTTGCCGCGCCGGATACGCCCGAACATGGCTTCACCGCCGATGCGGCCCACGAGACCTTCGAGACGATCGCCTCCAGCCTCGAGGCGGGTCGCGGAGCCCTGCTTGCCGGCGGCGAGTTGAAGGACGCCCGCCACAACTTGCGCGTCTTCGGCCTGCACACGGCCCGGCTCGACCTTCGCCAGCATTCGGCGCAACACGAGGCCGCGGTCGCGGAGGTGCTCGGGCGGTCCGACTATCCGAAGCTCTCCGAGGAAGAAAAGGACGCCGTGCTCACCGCCGTCCTCACCGGCGCCGCACCGCTGCCGAAAGTCGAGCTCGCCGCCTGCTCGGCCGCCACGCGTCATGTGCTCGAACCCCTCGCGCTCGTCGCCGACACCGTCGCCCGCCAGGGCGCCGATCCGCTCGGCCTCTACATCATCAGCATGACGGCGGCTGTCTCCGACCTGCTCGAGGTTCGCCTGCTCATGAAGCTGACCGGCGCCTCGCTGCCGATCGCGCCGCTCTTCGAGACCCTCGAGGATCTCAATCACGCCCCCGGCATCCTCGCAAAACTCTTCGCCCATCCGGCCTGCGCGGCCGAGGGGCGCATCGCCCATCAGCACGTGATGCTCGGGTACTCCGACAGCAACAAGGACTGCGGCTACCTCACCGCGAACTGGGCGCTTTATCGGGCGCAGGACGCGATCGTTTCGGTCTGCCGCGCCCACGGCGTGAAGGTCACGCTCTTCCACGGTCGCGGTGGCAGCATCGCGCGCGGCGGCGGACCGGCGGCCAAGGCCATCCTCGCGCAACCGGTCGGCTTGCGCGACGGCGGGATCCGCGTGACCGAACAAGGCGAGGTGCTCTCGACGCGTTATCACGATCCCGACCTCGCGCACCGCATCCTCGAGCAGATGACCTACGGCGTGCTGGTCGGCGCGCATGCGGCGCAGCGCGAGCCGAACGTGCCCGCCGAATGGACGGCGGCGATGGACGCGATGAGCGAGGCCGGTTTCGGCGCGTACAAGGCCCTCGTGCACGACGATCCCGAGTTCCTCGCCTTCTGGAAGCAGGCGACGCCGATCGACGAGATCAGCAACCTGAAGTTCGGGTCCCGGCCCACCTACCGCCGGGCGACGCAGAGCGTGGCGGACCTGCGGGCGATTCCGTGGGTGTTCTCCTGGATGCAGAGCCGGTTCAACTTCCCCGGCTGGTACGGCCTCGGCGCGGCGCTCGCCGCCGTCCTTGCGCGCGGCCCGTCCGGCCGGCGCCTCCTGCGCGAGATGTACGCGCGCTGGCCCTTCTTCCAGACCCTGATCGACAACGCTGAACTCACGATGCGCAAGGCCGACATGGGCATCGCGCGCCTCTACGCGACGCTGGTTGACGACACGAAGGTCCGCGCCCGCATCCTCGGCATCCTCGCCGAGGAGTTCGCGCGCACGGAGAAGGCCATCCTCGCGGTGACCGGACGCAAGCAACTGCTGTCCGGCGAGCCCGTGCTGCTGAAGTCGGTGCAATTGCGCAATCCCTACATCGACCCGCTCAACTATCTCCAGGTCGAGATGCTGCGCCGCCTCCGCTCGGGCGCGCTCGACCGCGAGCAGGAGCAGGCCGCGCGCGCCGTCGTCGAGCTGACCATCAATGGCATCAGCGGCGGCTTGAAGAATACGGGGTAAACTAAAACGGTCGCAGGTCGGAAGGTTCAACTTCGGCAGTGGCTTCGTTTCCCGGAGCTGGCAGAGTATTGGCCGCAAAAAGGCTCAATAGGCGCAAAAGCAGATCGGGCTTTCCGGAGTTTTGTGCGTTTTGAGCCTCTTTGTGGCCAATCCCGTTCTCTGGTGGTGGTTCCGGCGGTGTCGGGATGCCTTGTCGATGAGGTGACACATGCAGGCTAGACGCGGGCCCGCCGCTCGGCCACCGTGGTCGCAACCTTCCTTGCCGTGATCCTTTCCCAAACCGAACTCGATACGTTTCTTAAGGCACGCAATGCGTCGCCGCACACCTTCCTCGGCATGCATCTGGCGAAGAAGGGGCGCAGCCAGGGGCTCGTGGTCCGGGCCTTCGTGCGCGAGGCGGCGGACTGTGTGGTCGTCGAACTCGGCACCGACAAGGCTTACCCGCTCGCCAAGCTTGCGCCGGAAGGGTTTTTCGAGGGCTTCATTCCGAAACGCCGCGAGGTCTTTCGTTACCAGCTGCGCGCCACCTACCACTCGGGCGAGATCCGGCAGTTCTTCGATCCCTACAGCTTCCTGCCCACGCTCGGCGACCAGGACCTTTATCTTTTCAACGAGGGCAACGAACACCGCATCTACGAAAAACTGGGGGCGCACCTGCGGACGATCGACGGCGTGCCCGGCGTGGCCTTTGCGGTGTGGGCGCCGAACGCGGCGCGTGTGTCGGTGGTCGGCAACTTCAACCACTGGGATGGGCGCTACCACCCGATGCGTCCGCTCGGCGCTTCGGGCGTCTGGGAACTTTTCGTTCCGGGTCTGGGCGAGGGCGAACTCTACAAGTACGAGTTGCTCGACCAGGGCGGCGGCATCCGCCTGAAGACCGATCCCTACGGAACCTACTTCGAGGCGCCGCCCGGCAATGCGTCCATCGTGCACAATCCGCGGCATCACGCCTGGGCCGATGGCGAATGGATGGAGCGCAGGCAGGCCCGTGCCGGCCAGATCGACCGGCCGCTCTCGATCTACGAAGTCCACCTCGGCTCCTGGAAACGCAAGCTCGACGACGCCAATCGTCCGTATTCGTACCGCGAGCTCGCGCCGATGCTCGCCGACTACGTGCTCGAGATGGGCTTCACCCATATCGAGGTGATGCCGCTCGCCGAGCATCCCTTCGACGGGTCGTGGGGCTATCAGGTGACGGGCTTCTACGCGCCCACGCAGCGCTTCGGCACGCCCGAGGACTTCGCCTGGTTCGTCGACCATCTCCACCAGCGCGGCATCGGCGTGATCCTCGACTGGGTGCCGGCGCACTTCCCCCGCGACAGCTTTGCCCTCGCCGAGTTCGACGGCACGCATCTCTACGAGCACGCCGACCCGCGTCAGGGGGCCCACATGGATTGGGGCACGCTGATCTTCAACTTCGGGCGCAACGAAGTCCGCTGCTTCCTCGTCGCCAATGCGCTGTCGTGGCTGGACCGCTACCACCTCGACGGCCTGCGCGTCGACGCGGTCGCCTCCATGCTCTACCTCGACTACTCACGGCAGGAGGGCCAGTGGGTGCCCAACAAGTACGGCGGCCGCGAAAACCTCGAGGCCATCGCCTTCCTGCGCGAGACCAACGACCTCGTGCACCGCTATTATCCCGGCGTGCTCACCATCGCCGAGGAGTCGACCGCCTTCGCGGGCATCTCGAAACCGGTGCGCGACGGCGGCATCGGCTTCGACTTCAAGTGGAACATGGGGTGGATGCACGACACCTTGAAATATTTCCAGAAGGATCCGATCCACCGGAAGTGGCACCAGAACGATCTCTCGTTCGGCGCGCTCTACCAGTATTCGGAGAACTTCATCACGGTCTTCTCGCACGACGAAGTCGTGCACGGGAAGAACTCCATGCTCTACAAGATGGGGGCGTGGCACATCCCGGAGAAGGCCGCCAACCTGCGCGCCCTCTACGCCCACATGTGGGCCTGGCCGGGCAAGAAGCTGCTCTTCATGGGCTGCGAGTTCGGGCAGTCGAGCGAATGGGCCTACGCGGGCAGCCTCGACTGGCACCTTTGCCAGTACCTCGATCACGAAGGCATCCGCCTGCTCGTGCGCGACCTCAACCGCCTCTACGCCGCCGAGCCCGTGCTCGGCCACAACGACCTCAACCCGCAGGGCTTCCGCTGGATCGCCTGTCACGATGCCGACGCCAGCGTGGTCGCCTACCTGCGCCTCGACGCGGAGGAACGCACACTTTTCGCGGTCGTCGGCCACTTCACGCCGACCATCCGCCGCGACTACCGCCTGGGCGTGCCGCGCCGCGGTTTCTGGAAGGAAGTGCTCAACACCAACAGCCAGTACTACGGCGGCAGCGGTCTCGGCAACGATGGCGGGCGCGCCACGGAGGACGTGCCCGCCGACAGCCACAGCCAGAGTCTCGTGCTTACGCTGCCCCCGCTCAGCACCACGATCTTCAAGTGGACCGCCGAGTAGGAGCGGCTTTATGCCGCGATGGCTTGGATGCCCTCGCGGCGCAATGGATGGGACGGCCTTCTGCCGCGATGGCCGGCGGACGGTGATGATCGCGGCGTAAAGCCGCTCCTGCGCCGGGCTTCGCGACCGGCCCCGCCGCCGCGCTCCGCGCGGCGGCTAGTCGAACCACTCGTCGTGCGGATCGAAGGCGGGTATGGGCACGTTGATGATGCGGAGTTTCCCGATCGCGCGGTGGCGGCAGCCCGGCTTGATCATGACGGTTGTGAGCGGCTTCACCGGATGCAGTTCGCCATCTAGTTCGAGGAAGCCTTCGCCTTCGAGGATGAGGTAGATCTCCGTCATCTTCTTGTGGTAGTGCACTTGCGCGTCCTCCTGGATGTCGACGAGGTGCAGGGTCGCGACGGTGTTGTCGGGCGTGGCAAAGGCGCGGCGGGCAAATCCGCACGGGCAGCGGGTCGGCTCGATGTCGGCGAGGTGGGCGATCGTGAAGTTCTTGCTCATGGTCGGGTAGGGAGGAATACGTGCCGCCCGCAAAGGCGTTGCCCCGGGAATGGAGCAAGCGACGCTTCGGGTCCAGCGGCGAACGCCATCCCCGGGCGGGCGAGGCGCACCCGGTGCCGCAGGCTCGGGAAACTGCTTGCCACCCCCGGGGGGGCGTGGACACTGGCCCGGCTAGCACCTACGCGCGTTCCCCTGACCATCGCATAACACCTCGCGAGCCACTCATCGCTCGCTCTCCGTATGGACGACCAGCCGACCAACGAAACTCCTGCCAAGGATTTCAACAAACTCGATCTCTCCCAACTCCAGAGCTTCAGCTTTGGCACGCAGTGGACCCAGGACAAACCGGACGCCTCCGGGCGTCCTTCTAATCGCGAGGGACGTCGCGATGACCGTCCGCGGCGCGAGGGACCGGGCGGGCCGGGGCCGCGGCGCGATCGCCGCGACTTTCGCCGGCCGGCGGGCGGAGGCGCGCCGGGCGAAGGCGGTCAGGGCGGGGCCGGTCCCGAGGGCGGCTCCCGCGAGCATCGCGAATCGCGCGAGGGCGGCGAAGGACGAGGACCGCGTCGCGACTTCCGCGGCGAGTCGCGCGGACCGCGTCCGCATGGCGGTCCGGGCGGCCCGCGCGAGGGCGGCCACACCCGCGAGCCTTTCGAGCGCGGGCCGTACATCAGCCCGCACTTCAACATCACCTTCTATCCCGAAGACACCAGCTTTACCGCCCTGGCCAAGACGATCCGCGCCTCCTGTCGCACGTTCGAGCTCTTCGACATTGCGAAGACCGTGATCGGCAAGAACGACCGTTTCGTGGTTGTCGTTCAGCGCAAGCCGGCCGGTGCCGGCACGCCCGGCGACAGGGCGCCCGAAGGCGGCGCCCCGGCGCAGCCGTTCTCGATCTCCGTGCCGGACGGCCTGCCCTTCGAGAGCGACGAGGCCGCCATCGCGCATGCGATGTCCGCCCTGCTCGGCCACTTCTTCGACTCCAGCGAGGTCGAGGTCGAGGCCCCGAAGGGCAACTTCCAGGTGATCAACAAGTGCGGCATCACCGGCGTCCTGCTCGGCCCGCCGAATTACCATCGCTACAACCAGATCGTCCAGCAGCACCACGCGGCCAAGGTCGCGCGCATGCCCCTTGAGGCGTTCCGGGCGCGCATCGAGTCCGTCCGCGAACCCGAGGTCGTGAACCAGTGGCTCGAGCAGATGAAGAAGATCACGCGCTACGTGTGGAAGCACGGCGCGGAGGGGGCCGAACCCCTGACCTTCGACAACCTTGAGGACGCGCGCCTGTACCTGCTCACGCACGCGCGGGACAAGGTGGTGCGCCACGTGGAATCCGCCCGTTTTCCCGGCAAACTGCTCGATTCGATGCCGCCCGGCGAGATCCGCCGCTCCGTCGAGGGCGCCCTCGAGCGCCAGCGTAAGTTCCCGTTGGATACGGCCAACGCCCTGCGCGGACGACTCCGCCGCGAAGGCTTTACGATCTTCAAGAAGGGCTCGAAGGGCGTCAGCTACGTCTGCGCGGTGAAGCGCAAGTTCCGCATCCCCGGCCAGGTGTTCGCCGACAGCATCGGAAACCTCATCGCCTTCATCGAGGCCAATCCGATGGTCAGGGCCAGTGAGCTCCCGGAGCGTGTGCTCGGCATCAAGGTGCCCGCCGCCGCCCCGCGGCCGCCCCCCGTCATCGAGGGCGGCAGCGCCCCCGCGCACGAGGTCGAGGCCCCGGCTCCCGCCCCGGCCCTCTCGCTCGAGGAACAGCAGCTGGTCGCCCGCCTTCAGGGCGATCTTCGCTGGCTCGTCACCGAAGGTTACGTCACCGAGTTCATGGACGGCCGTCTCTTCTCGCCGCCGCCCATGGTCGAGGCCCGGCGCAAGGAGGTCGAATCGGCCGAACACGACCCGGAAAACTTCCCGGACGTTCCCGCTGACGCTCAGGCCCGCGCCGCGGTGGCGACGGCACCCGCTTCGTCCGCACCGGCACCGGTCGCCGCGGTGGAAGCGGAGCCGGAACCGGCCGCGCCTTCCGGGGACGCCGCGCCCGCACCCGCGGGCGAGGCCGAATCGCGCACGAGCCCCGAGAATGCTTGAGTCCTTGCTGCGCGGGCTCGGCGGGATCGTCTTCCCGCCGGCCTGCGTGCATTGCGGCGGTCTCTGCGAGGGCGAGGCGCTGCGGCATGTCTGCACGCGTTGCGAGCCGACGCTCTCGCTCGTCGGCCCCCCGCATTGCCGGACCTGCGGCCATCCTTTCTTTGGAGAGGTCGACGGCGAGCGGCTCTGTCCGCACTGCGAAGGTTTGCACCCGGCCTTCGGCGAGGGACGCACGCTCACGCTTTTCAAGGGACCGATGCGGGCCCTCGTGCATGCGTTGAAGTACCGCGCCGGACTTCACGTCCTGCGCGATCTCGCCGAAGTGGCGCGCCGCAATGCGTACGCCCTCGACTTTCTGCGCGGGGCCATCCTCGTCCCGGTCCCTCTGCATCCGCGCAAGGAACGCGAGCGCGGTTACAACCAGAGCCGCCTGCTCGCCGAAGTCCTCTGCGAGGCCGCCGGCGGAACCGTCACGATGGCGCCTCTTCTCCGGCGCGTCGTCGACACCGGTTCGCAAACCGCTTTCGACCGGAAGGAGCGCCGGGCGAACCTCAAAAATGCCTTTGCACTGGCCGAGACCGCCTCCATAACCAGCCGTCACCGCTACATTCTTGTCGATGACGTCTTTACCACAGGTTCCACGCTCAACAGCTGCGCCCGCGAGCTTCGCCGCGCCGGTGCTTTGAACCTCGACGTTTTCACGTTCGGACACGGTTAACCTCCGCCGCCCGCCATGTCGCTTTTCAGCAAGCCGAAGTATTCGACGGTAGTCGTCAAAAAGAAGGACATCCCCAAGGGCCTCTGGACCAAGTGTCCGCTCTCCGGGGAGATCATCTTCAACAAGGAGCTCGAGGCCAACCAGATGGTCGTGCCGAAGAGCGGTTACCATTTCCCGATCGGCGCCCGCGCCCGCATCGGGCACCTGTTCGACCCGGGCACCTTCGAGGAGGTCGATGCGAACGTCCGCTCGGGCGACCCCTTGTCGTTCGTCGATTCCCAGCCGTATCCGGAGCGCATCAAGAAGTACGAACGCGAGAGCGGGTTGCCCGAGGCCGTCGTCTGCGGCACCGGCGGCATCCACGGCATCCGCGTCTCGGTGGCGGTGATGGACTTCCGCTTCTGCGGCGGCGCCATGGGTTCCGCCGCCGGCGAGAAGATCACCCGGGCGATCGAGCGGGCCCTGGAGTTGAAGGTTCCCTGCATCATTTTCAGTGCCTCGGGCGGCGCCCGCATGCAGGAGGGCATCTTCTCCCTCATGCAGATGGCCAAGACGAGCGCCGCCCTCGGCCGGCTCGCCGAGGCCCGCCTGCCGTACATCTCCGTCCTCACCCATCCGACCATGGGCGGCGTGACGGCGAGCTTCGCGGTGCTGGGCGACGTCAATCTCGCCGAGCCCGGCGCCCTCATCGGTTTCGCGGGCGCCCGTGTGATCAAGGAGACGACCAAGCAGACGCTTCCCCCCGGTTTCCAGAGCGCGGAGTTTTTGCTCAAGCACGGGCTGATCGACCAGATCGTCAGCCGGCTCGAGATGCGCGACCGTCTCCGCGACCTCCTGTCCGCGCTTCATCTTCGGAAGAAGCCGGCTGTGGCCCGCACCTGAGCGGCCTCGTTCCCGTTCACGCGATGGCGCCGGCCGATGCCTCCTTCGCCGCGGAGTACGCGGCCGTTCAGGACTACCTCTTTGGCCTGAAGGCGAAGGGCATCAAGTTCGGCATCGACCGCATGCGGCTGCTCGCTGCGGCCCTCGATCACCCCGAGCGCCAGGTGCCGGTCGTGCACCTGGCCGGCACCAACGGCAAGGGCTCCACTTCGGCCCTGCTCGATGCCATCTTCCACGCCGCCGGCTGGCGCACCGGCCTGTACACTTCGCCGCATCTCGTCAAACTGGGCGAACGTGTCCAGGTCGACCGCCGGATCCTTTCCGAGGCGGAGATCGTCGCCTACGTGCGCGAGCTGCGTCCGGTCGCCGAGGAACTCGCGCGCGGCGGGCCGGACGATCATCCGAGCTTTTTCGAGTTCATGACGGCGATGGCCTTTCTGCAGTTTGCCCGCCGGCGTTGCGATGTTGCCATCGTCGAGGTGGGCCTGGGCGGCCGCCTCGATGCGACCAATGTCGTCGAGCCTGAGATCACGGTCATCACCTCGATCGGACTCGACCACTGCGAGATCCTCGGCGACCGGATCGAGCAGATCGCCGCCGAAAAAGCCGGCATCGTCAAGGCCGGCCGTCCCGTGGTGATCGGCCGCATGCCGGCCGTCGCGGAACAGGTCATCCGCGAGCGCGCGGCGTCGCTCGGGGCGCCCCTGACCAGCGTGCGCGAGGTTTTCGGCGACGACGTGCGGACCTATCCCGAGACCAACCTCGAGGGCGAGTACCAGCGGTGGAATGCGGCCACCGCGACGCTCGTGGCCCGACAACTCGACGCCCGCTGGCGCCTGACCCCGGCCGCGGTTGCCGAAGGCCTGCGACACGCCGACTGGCCCGGCCGCTGGCAGCGGACACGCCTCGGGGACCGGCTGCTCGTGCTCGATGCGTCGCATAATCCGGAAGGCGCCGCCGTCCTCGCCGACAATCTGTCGCGCCTTGTCGCCGAGACCGGTCGCGCGCCTGTAGTGGTCGTGGGTGTGCTCGGCATGGCGCGCGCGCAACCGCTCATCGACGTGGTGTGCCGGTACGCGAAGGAAGTTCATTTTGTCGTGCCGGCGCAGGCGCGCGCCTGCACACACGGGCAGCTGGAGTCGTTGGTGCCGGCAAACTTCCCCGGCAGGGTGGTGCGGGCGACGGTCGCCGGGCTCTTCCCGGATCCTCAGACCTGCCCGGCCGGCGGACCCGACGATGTGCTCGTCGTCACCGGGTCGATTTACCTGATCGGGGAGGTCATGGCCCGGATCGAACCGACGCGGGGCGAGATCGAATCGCGCTTGCAGGACTTCTGAGCACCCGGCGATTGCGTCGCGGGCACGGGCGGTGGGTTCACCCTGCGTCGCGGGCGTTGGCGACCGCAGCTTCGTTGGTCACTTCGTCGCGACAGCGTTCGAGTGCCCACGGGATCACCGGGCTGTGCATCGAATTGACGACGATCTGCAGGCCGATCGTTTCGGCCCCGCGCAGCCGCACGGGGACGGTAAGCACCGGAAGGCCGCCGAGGCTGGCAGGGGCGGTGAGGGCGAGGATCCGCTGGCGGTTCTCCAAGGTGCACTCGCCGCGCCGCAGCGCGGGGAAGGGGGCTGCCGGAAGGATCACGAAATCGCACGCGAGGAAGACCTCCGCCCAGAAACGACGGATCGCGGCGAAGCGGAAGTGCGCCTCGGCCTGCTGGTCGCCCGTCCAGCGACGGCCCTTGTCGATGCGTTGCCAGACCGCGGGTTCGTAGCGCGCGCGGTGCTCGTCGAGCCAGGAGGCGTGCACGAGCCAGGCCTCCATGCTCAGCACAACGGAGTAGGCGTCTTCGGCCCCCTGCATGGCGCGCGTAAACTCCGACGCGAGGAAGGAGTTGGCGCGCGGCGCAAAGCGCTCCGCCGCGCGCACGAAGGCATCGGCGACGTCGCGCTCCGCCGGCTGCCCGAGGTTCTCGAAATCGAAATAGAGTCCCTGCGGTTCGCGCACTGCCGTACGCGTGCCGATCAGGATCTGTGTCGAGAGCAGCATGTCCGCGGCGCTCGCCGTGAACCAGCCGGGCGTATCGAAGGTCGGCCCGAGCGGAAAGGCGTCGGCAATCCACGCGTGGTGGGGCGCGAGCCGCAGGCCGTAGAGGCCGCAAAAGGCGGCCGGGATGCGAATCGAACCGCCCGTGTCGGTCCCGAAGGCGAGCGGCACGATGCCGGCCGCGACCGCCGCCGCGGACCCGCTGCTAGAGCCGCCGGTCGTGCGGCCGGGGAGGGCGGGGTGTTCGACATCTCCGTAGTGGAGGTTCTCGCCGGTCAACCCGTACGCAAATTCGTGCAGGTGGGTCTTGAACGCCACGGCGCCGCCGGCTGCCCGGATCGCCCGGGCGAGCGCGCCCCCCTCGGGTGGCGCTGGCCGAACCTCCGGCAGGAAGGCGCTGCCGGCCTTCGTCGGCGCGCCCGCCAGATCGAAAAGGTCCTTCAAGGCACAGGGCACCCCCGCGAGCGGTGCGTCCGTCGTCACCGTCAGGGTGGCCTCCAACGCCGCCGACTCCGGCTCCCAGGCGACGATCGCGCGGCGTTGTTCCGCCGGCAGGCGGTCGAGCCGCGTGCGCAACTCGCGCACGGCGGCCGCGGGATCGCGTCGGGAGAGGACTTGCCAGGCGGCGAGGTTCACAGGCGACAATCTGGCCCGGCCTCCCGACGAGGCAATCTTTGGGGCTCGCCCTTGACCGGTCCGAAGCCGTGGAATTGCGTTTTCAATGTTTTTTCGCGGACCCACGACCCTGCTTGCGCTCGTTTTGCTCCTCGCTGGCTGCGCCCCGGCGCCCCGGGAGACGTCCGCCCCGGCGGACGGAGCGGGAGCCCCGCCGGCCCTGCGCAAGGTTGTGATGCAAACCGACTGGTTTCCGCAGGCCGAGCACGGCGGCTTCTATCAGGCCCTCGTGCGCGGGTTCTATCGCGAGGCCGGCTTCGACGTCGAAATCCTGCCCGGCGGCGTCAATGCCCAGATCAACCTGAAGGTGGCCCGCGGTGACGCCGACTTCGGCATGAACCGAAGCGACCTCCTCTTCGTCGCCCAGCAGCGCGGCCTGCCGCTCACGGTCGTCGGCGCCCACCTGCAGTACGACCCGCAGGCGCTCATGTTGCACGAGGACGATCCGGCCAACGGCTTCGCCGACCTCGACGGGCGGACGATCGTCGCCGCGCCGAGCATGGTGTGGATCCCGTATCTGAAGAAGAAATACGGCATCGATTTCAACCTGCGCCCGCTCACCTACAGCCTCGGCGGTTTCATGGCGGACCCGACCACCATTCAGCAATGCTTTGTCACCAACGAGCCCTTCTTCGCGCGAAGAAACGGCGCGCGGGTGAAGACCCTGCTCATCGCCGACTCCGGCTACGAGGCCTACCACACGATCTTCGCCCGGCGCGCGCTCGTCCGGGACGACCCCGACCTCGTCCGACGCTTCGTCGAGGTCTCCCTGCGGGGCTGGCGTGACTACCTTGAGGGCGACCCGGCGGAGGCCCATGCGGAGATTCTTCGTCGCAACAGCCAGGTGTCCCCGGACCTCCTCGAGTTCTCGCGCCGGCAGATGATCGAACTGCGCCTCGTCGTCGGGGACCCGGCCCGCGGCGACGCCCTCGGGCGCATCCGCCGTTCGCGGCTCGAGGCGCAGATCTCCGCCCTGCGCGACGCGGACCTGCTCCCCGCCGAAGCCGAGCCCGGAGATTTCGTCTGGCCCGAAGTCATCGTCGAAGACCCCGCACGCTGACCGCCGCGATCGTTCGTGGAAGGGGTCCGGGGCAGGGGAGCCCCGTCGTCATCTCGGTTGCCTCCGTTTCCTCCTGTGACGAGTTCCGGATCCGTCGCATCCCCGCGCCGCGTCCGTCTCCGCGCCTTCCGCGAACTGCCGTGCATGGTTCGAGGCTCCCGGAGGCTCCCCGCTTTCGGCTTTGCCTCGGCGCGCGGATCGCACGAGATGGAGGCGATGAATCCCGAAGCCAAGCTCGCCGAACTCGGTCTCACGCTTCCCGCCGCGCCCGCCGCCGCGGGCAATTATCTGCCCACCGTGCGCACGGGCAACCTGCTCTACTGTGCAGGCACGCTCTGCGCCTGGGACGGAGGCATGACCCACACCGGCCAGGTCGGCCGCGAGCAGACCGTCCGCACGGGTTACGAGTCGGCGCGTATCTGCGCCCTCAATACGCTCGCCAACATCAAGGCCGCAGCCGGCTCGCTCGACCGGGTCGCGAAGTTCGTCTTCGTCGGCGGCTACGTGAACGCCATCCCCGGTTTCGCCGACAGCCCCGCCGTGATCAACGGGGCGAGCGACCTCTTCGTCGCGCTCTTCGGCGAGGCCGGCAAACACGCCCGCGCCGCCGTGGCCGTCGCCGGCCTGCCCCGGGACTCCACGACCGAGATCCAGGTGGTGGTCGAGCTCAAGGCTTGAGCAGCGGGGAACATGGGGATTGACCGTCCCGGGCCGTGCCTTAAGCAGGGCGGTCCCGGGTGCGCGGCGCGATTTGTGCTCTGTCGCCAGGTCCGGGTTCCTGCAACACGATGTCCGATCACGCCACGCCACCGTCCATCCTCGTCATCGACGACGATTCCGAGATCCGCTACTCGCTGACCCGCGTTCTCTCCTCGAAGTCCTACCAGGTTTCGGAGGCGCCCAGCGGGGAGCAGGGCATCGCGCTGGTCAAGAAGGGCCCCGCGCCCGATCTGATCTTCCTCGACATCCGCATGGGCGGCATGAGCGGCATCGAGACGCTCCAGCACATCCGCTCCATCAACCCGGCGCAGATGGTCGTGCTCATGACCGCCTTCGGCACGGCGCAGACCGCCATCGAGGCGATGAAGTACGGCGCCTTCGACTACATCATGAAGCCCTTCGACCCGGCGAAGGTGCTTGCGATCGCCGCCAACGCGCTCAAGGCCCACGCCGATCTGCGCGCGGCCGGCGACTACAAGCCGATCGTCAACAGCGAGGATTACAAGGAGGGCATCGTCGGCGCCTCGCCCGTGATGCAGGACGTCTTCAAGGTCATCGGCCAGGTCACCGCCAGCGACGTCACGGTGATGATCACCGGCGAAAGCGGCACGGGTAAGGAGCTCGTCGCACGCTCCATCTGGAAGCACTCCCACCGCGCCGGCAAACCGTTCATCGCTGTCAACTGCGCGGCCATCCCCGACAACCTGATCGAAAGCGAACTCTTCGGTCACGAAAAGGGCTCGTTCACCGGCGCCACCGGCCAGCGGCTCGGCAAGTTCGAACTCTGCGACGGCGGGACCATCTTCCTCGACGAGATCGGCGACATGGCCCTCGCCACGCAGACGAAGATCCTGCGCGTGCTCCAGCAGGGCGAGATCCAGCGCGTGGGCGGCACCGAGACGATCAAGGTCG
>VFQQ010001639.1_pt1 | contig 29606 bp, 54 predicted proteins | sample 3512341 | NCBI WGS metagenome assembly VFQQ01 (sample SAMN10412373, study PRJNA504923) | tailings metagenome | isolation source: Relicate 2 Philex TSF1 revegetated site | place: Philippines: Tuba, Benguet | collected 2017-08-29
GATGCAGCACGGCAGCTGCATGCAAGCGGCGCACCACCCCTCAGCAGTGCAGTGCAATCAAGAGTGGCTCACCACGTTGCCCTCTGTGTCCACCTCGCAGGCAATGATGTAGGGCACGGTCTCACCCTGTGGTGTAAAGGGCAGCACATCGGTTGTGGGCAGCAGGGCTTGCGGGCCAGGCTATTGGAACAAGCCACACAATCATGCGCATGCAGGGGCCCTAGCCTTGAGCATCGACCACCCAGCCAGGTCACGGGCCCTGCACAGCAGCCAGCAGCCCACCCCTCTGCAGTGTCTGCCCGCCCACCCTGCCTCCCCACTCACCGCCATCACGCCGTTCTGCTTGCCCTGCGCACGGCGGCGCAGCGCCACCTGCACGTGCGGCTGGTTCTTGGCGTCGGGGTAGTCGCTGGGGTTCTTGGTCAGCTGCTTGGTGATCACGTACTTGTTCAGCGGCACCAGGCCCGCCAGCACCTGGGGCAGCAGAGGCAGGTGGGGGGCAGCGAGAGGTGGTTGGCAGGGAGCACATTGGAGACGGAGGAAACAGCAGGTGCAGTATTGATTTGAAGCTGTCATTGGGTCGCCCATGTGCCGCCTGTGCCGCCCCAGCCCAGCCCCACCCAGCTGCCCAGCTCATTGCCTTCCTGGCTCTGACGTCTGCCCAGCTGCCCAGCCCGGTTGTTGCCCACCCAGCTGCTCAACCGCTTTGTCCTGCCCACAAGGGCCCACCTTGTCCTTCACGTCCGCCAGGTGCTCGTGGATGTCGTTCACCACGTCCTCGCGCTGCCGCCCGCTCAGGATGGCGCGCAGCGCAAAGTTGCCCACATCCTGCACAGGAGATGAGGGGTGATGAGGGTGGATTTGGGTGCGGAAGGCGACCCACTTGCAGCACATAGCAGAGGACAGTGCAGTGGCTGGGGGATCCTGCTGCTGCGTTGCAAACCCCTCGTGCAATTCTGCCAGGCCCGCCTGACCTTGGACAGGGGGCACCAGTCGCGTCGCACAATGTCCAGGCCCTTCTGCTCCATGATCTGCGGCAAGGGGGCCACAGCAGGGTGTGGAGCACTCAATCTCTACTCTTCAATAGCGGGCCGCCCTGGCGCCACACATGTGCAGCAATCGCAGCTGTATTAGGTGTGCACACTGCCCTTCAGCAGGAGCATAGAGTGCGAGGTTGAAGCGGCCTCCTGCCCTCCCACGCATACTACTCCCAACTGGGCGGCCCGCGCACCTCGGTGGTGGTGCCGTCCGCCTGCACCTCCACCTTGACGCTGGCGTACTTCTTCTTCTTGAGCAGCAGCATGCACTTGAACACGCCGTCCATCTCAATCTCCAGCAGCCGGTACCGCTTGTTCACCTGCGGGACGGGAGCAGGAGTGCAGATGGGTTGGAAAAGAGCACAGACTGTCCGGCCGGCTTCAAGTTCCACAGGCGCCAGGGAGCGCGTGCCGCAAGTAACCCACCCCCAGCGGCGCAACCAGCACCCGCCCTGCCGCATGCCCCTTGCCGCAGTCCTGCCCCGCGCACCTCCCGCTTGATCTGCTGGCCCAGCTTGACCACCTCCTGCAGGTTTTCGGAGCCGGTGTAGACCATGATGGAGTCGGTGTCGCCGTAGATCACCTGCGCTTGGTGGCACAGGGAAGGGAAGGGGAGGGGGCAGGGTCAGGGCAGGCATAGGCAGGCAAGGAGGAGGGGCTTGTTGGGGATGATTGCTGGCCGCACCAACAGCCGTGCAGCAACGTGTCCGCCCCGGTGCACAGCCTCGGCCTACAGCAGCGGCAGTGCGCAACCTCAGCCCTCCAGCAAGCGCACCTCGCGGCCCACGCTGCCCTGCACCAGGTCCACGGTGGACTGCAGGATCTCACGGCCCTGCAGGAAGGCAGGAGAGGCAAGGTCGGAGGTGCACAAGGGTCACAGGTGCAACCTGGGGTGCAGGGAGAAGGCCAGGCAGCCCTGCACTGCGCGCACCTGTGCGGTGATGAGCTCGGCCAGGGGCTTGGCGTAGAAGCGGGAGTTGGAGAAGCCCAGGCAGCCGTACATGGAGTTGGCGGTCAGCTTGAGCGCCTGCTGCCGGATCTCCAGCTGCTGGCGCCGCACCTGGAGGCGAGGCGGGGGCAGGTAGGAGAATGGGGCGGGTTGGTGTTGGGTGAGCCATTCTGCCTTGAACTCGTGCACAGGCATGCGCAGGCGTACTGGCCACCCTTGAACCCCACCAGTTTACCACACGACACCACCTGCCCTGACCAACCATGTTTAGCCTCCCCTCCCCTGCCCCCACCCACAACAACCCACATAACAACCACCCACCGGGTCCGCCTCCCGCTTGATCAGGTCCTTGACGGTGCGGCGGCGCTGCACCAGCGTGCGGATCACGCGCGGCAGGTGTGCCATCTCCTCGCTCGGCTCGGGCAGTGCAGCCATGGCGCCGTCCTGCGGGCAGGTAGGGTGTGAGGAGGAGAAATGGGTCGGCAGGGCAGCGCGGTGAGGTGGAAGGGAGGATGGGCAGAGGCGTGTTTGCGCACACGATCAAATCTTGGCCAAGCACCCTGGACATAAGCATGACTGATTGGCCATAAGCGCGCACCTTGGGCCGCACCACTGTGGTGAAGCAGATGTTGTACTCCTGCGCAGGCAGCGGGTAGGTGGCAATGCAGCTTTACACGAGTATAACAGATAGCAGTTGTGCTGGCTTTGCCACCTGCTGCCATCCCATCCTTGCAATAAGGAAGGCTGGTTGCAAGCCAAGGCAAATGACCGACACCCATCAACCCCACATAAAACTCCAGCCACCCTCCCACCTGGATGATGGATGGGTACAGGGAGTTGAAGTCCAGCAGCAGCACGAAGCGGTCGTACAGCCCCTTCTTGGGCTCCAGCACCAGGCCGCCCGCGTACTGTGGGCAGGGGGCAGCAGGAGGGGCAGCAGGAGGCGTCAAGCAGGAAGGGTCAAGCAGGTGCAGGCGCAGAGGTTGTAGAGGGCAGGCGGGCCATGCCGCACACATAGTAAGCAGCGCAGCCATCCAGGCAAATGACTGACCGTGAAGCAGGCGGGCCAGGCCCTGCACCTCACCACACCCATCTCTACAGATGCTCTCGCCCTGAACCGCACCTGCGGCCCCTTGGACTTTTTGCCGCCCGCCTTCTTGGGCGCGCCGCCCTCCTCCTCGCCCTCCTCGCCCTCCTCGGCCGCCGCCAGCTTGGCCAGCCGCTCCTTCTCCTGCAGGGCAGTGCAAGTTGCACAGCCATGGAGACCATCGATAACGCTGCTTGCACGCCCGACACACGACTGACTCAAACCCCCTGCTTGCGGCAGCGCCACACAGCGCAGCAGCCGGCAGCCGGCGGTGCCCCAATCCAGCCCATCCAGCCTGCACCTTGTTGGACAGCTTGTCGGGCAGCAGGAACTTCTTGTCGTAAAACTCGTGCAGCAGCAGCATCTCGATGCGCTGCGCGCGCTGGCCCAGCAGCGCCTTGCCCCACAGCGAGCCAGACAGCGAGGCCTGGGCAGGGTGGCGGGCGGGTGGGTGGGTGGGTGGGTGGAGGGCTGAAGCAGAAGCAATTGCACCAGTCTGCATTGCGCCCCAAAGCTTCCTGAGCCAAGCGAGCAGCTGACTGAACCCAAGGCAGCACAAAGCCCCAGCTGGGGCGCACCAGCTGGCGCGTGAGCGGCAGGACGGAGAGGTAGAAGGCGAGGCCCAGGGCCAGCCAGGCGTCCGACTCGGCGTGGCGGACCAGCTGCAGCAGCTTGGCGGCGCTTTCGTACTTGGCTGCGAGGGCGGAGAGATCAGGGGTGCAGGGGTGCGGTTGTTGTCGTTTGATAAAAGGCAGTTGAAGAGCGCCTGCCTTGTAGGGCCATGCGAGGTTCTCCAGCTGCCCAATCAGCCTCTTGTTGCAGGTACAGCACAGCACGTTGGCGCGGCGGGCACGCACCCGGAATGTCGGTGGGCGACAGCTCCGAGCGCTCCTGCTTCAGCAGGTTGCGGGCCAGCGTGCTCAGCGTGTAATCCACCTGTGAATAGGGAGGACAATGTGGGGTGGTGGTGGTGGTGGTGGTGGTGGTGGTAGGGGCTGAGCGACCTAGGTGGGCGGCAGGGAAGCTCCAGAGGCTGGAATTGTGGGCAGGCACGAAACTCAGCCACCCGCTCCAACCAGCCAAAATCCAGCCAGCGCACCTCGTGCACCAGGTCCCGGGCGGCCAGGTAGGTGTCGCATACCAGGCGGCCCGCCACCACTGCAGGGCCAGGGCGGAGGATTGTGTCATATCAGCTCAGATACAATGGCATACCGGAGGCTCATGCCATGAGGTTTAGGCCACGCAGTGCAAGGCAGCACGTGGCCCACTCGCAGGCGGCCCACGCACCCGACAGCGCGCCCGCCCCTGCGCCGCCGCCAAACTGGTGGCCGCCGCCGCCCAGGTTGGGGAAGCGGCTGCGCTTCAGGCGCCCCAGGCTGCTCCAGTTGGGCACCTGCAGGGGCAGGGGCGCGCGGCAAGAGCCATGTTGCAGGTTGCAAGGAGGCTGGCGTCTCATTCCCACACCTGCCCACCATGCTGACCCTCCAGTCTCTCAAGCACCACCCTGCTATGCTGGCAACATTATCAAGCAACCACTTTGCATGCCCCCCACGTGCCTTGTGGTGCTGCAGCCGGTGCAGCAGGACTTCCAGGTCGAATGCCGCAAAGTTGTGGCCCACAAACACGTCGGCATCGATCTGGCGCAGGCGCGCCACCAGCATGGTCAGCAGCGCGCGCTCGTTGGGCTGCGGGGCAAGGTGGGCAGGGTGCATGGGCAGGTGAGTGGCTGCCAGGCGGAGGGCAGACCACAGTGGCAGATGCAGTCGGAATGGCAAGGCATCTGGAAAGCACCAGCGTCATGTTGTGGGGTGCCCTCACACCTCCTGGTTCCCCCACCCACCTGCATGGACAGCATGGCGCCGCCGTTGCGCCGGCCAATGTCCGACTGGTTGGCCTTGCGCACCTCGGCATCAAAGCCTGCTCAGGCAGAGGGGAAGTTGGGAGAGTTGTGCCAGCGGGAAAAGCATGCCAATCACTGCAAGCCCAACCCACACATGCAACTGGAGGCACCGCACCCGTGCACACACAAGCGCAGCACAGCCAGCATGCGAGAACGAGAAACAGCACCTGCGGGGAAGGGCTGGTTGTCCAGCTTGCGCAGCGCACTGAAGTGGCGCAGGTGCGCCGCGCTGTTCCACTCCTCCTGCGGGCAGATGCGATGCGAAAGTCAGGTTGGTCACTTGCACACAAATGCTGCACAGCTCGAGGGGGCAGCTGCTTGACTGCAAGTAGCAAGCCGCTTGGCTACCAAATGCACACAACCCGTGTGATAGGCAGGGGAGTACCTGTGACATGGGGCCGTCGGTGCGCACGCGCTGCAGGTAGACCACAGAGGCGGCCACCACCTCGTTGGCCGCAGAGCTGGGGTTGAGCACCGTCTTGACGTGCACAGCGGCCACAGTGAGGGGCGGGGCCTCCCTGCATGGCCAGGGGCAGTGACTCGACGAGGTAAGATGGTCAGTCAGCGTGGAGTTACGGTCATTAGAGTGTGCCACCAGACACGTGGCGGCACCTTGCGCAGAGGCCACAACAAGGCAGGGCGCTCCGCCACGTGCAACCAACAAGGCAGCAGGCCACAGGGCAGGCGCACTTGTTGTCTCCCGGGTTGGCGGTGATGGCCTTGTGCGAGTCCACCTCCACCTCCAGCTTGCACCAGGACACCTGCACAAGAGCACCGGTCGCAGGGATACGTTTGGAGCAGCGCTTGAGAGGTTGCATTTGGCCAAGCAGCACGCAAGCCATGCCATCAAACCACAGCGCCCTCGCACTCCCCTTCAATTCGCACCTGCGCCTCGGGTGCGACGCGGCGCGGGCGGCGCACAGCCAGCCAGCAGGGCCCCATGATGTGGCGCTTGAGCGTCAGCGCCTCCAGCATGCTCTGGTTGGCGCCGAAGATGGCACTGAAGGTGGAGCCGCTCAGGCCCACGGGCAGCGCCGGCTGGGTGGCGGGGTACTTGACCTGCGGGGCGGAGCTAGCCGATTTATCAGGCACAGCCCAGGCTCAACCCCTGTTGCTCTGCTGGCCATTCGCCCACAACTTCCAGGCCTACATGCCCAGCGCCAGCCCTGCCCCCACCTCCCGCCACCCCTCCCCAGCCCACCTTGAGGACCCACTGGCTGCCGTGCGGCACTGCCGTGTTCTCAAACGCGTACTGACGCTTCACCGGCTTCATGGTCATCTGGGTCACGTGGTGCTTGGCCAGCAGCTCGCGCACCTCGCCCTTCACCTCAGAGAAGGCTTGCTGCGGGCAGAGGGGCGGGTGGGCAAGGCTGGGCAGAAACAGGTCGTAGAGGTTGAGAGAAGGTGGGAAGGTTTGACTCCTGCAGCACAGGGCTGCGTGTGGTTTCTGCTCATGTGCGCACAAACCAGCAAGCCTGCTTTGTTGCTGGTCTGCTCTGCCTACGACCGCCGTCCTACCGCAGCCGCCCACGCTCCCATACCCGCCCTCCCTGCCCGCTCACGTGCAGCAGGGGGATGAGCTTCTTCTTGGCTGCCGGGTCGCTGGCGGCTGCCGCCTCCAGCTCAGCAATCTCCTCGCTGCCCACCGGCTCGCGCGGCACCACAAACAGGTTGCGCTGCATGCCGCGCACCACGGTGCAGCAGGACAGGTGCTGGCCGTTGTGCGGCACCTGCAGGCATGGGCAGTTGGGAGGGTGCTTTAGCAATCGCGGCCGTTGTGCAGGCCATGGCTGCCTTGCCAGCAGCATGCTGCCCCAGCCAGATGTAGCAATTGAACCACATCAGAGCAGCTTGCCTTGCCAAACAGGTAGACCACGCCCGGCTGCGCCAGCTCCTCATGCGCGTCCAGCAGGTAGAAGGGGCTGCATGGAGGGAGTAGAGTGGAGGGCAACCACATAATATGGCTTGTAACAACGCCTGGCGGGTAATTGCAACCGCGCCACGTGCCGGCTGCAGCAACAGAACTCCAGCTCAGCACAAGCGCCTCCCGAGTCGCATGTGCCCCGCACCACCCACTCACAGCTGGCCCTCGCTGTCCAGGGGCAGGCTGCCATCGTCCTTCCACTCGGCCGCTGCCTCGGGCGCCGCATCTGCAGCACGACAGGGCGGGAACACGCCATCAGCAAGAGCAGTGAGCCACCACGAGACTGTTTCATTCTTCCTCCCCCATGCACCCTCCATGCATGCGCAACGTGCGGCCTGCAAGCTCTACCACCCCCAGGCGCCACCTCCCACCACACACCTGCGCCCGGCTCGCCCTCGGCCGCCTCCCCCTCCTCCTGGTACATCATTTGCCAGCCGCTGGCGGGGCCGGAGGTGGCGGGCGTCTTGGCCTCATTGAACAAGGGGGCGGGCGTGCGCCAGGGCGTCTTGCCCCCAGCGCCTGCCGGCTGCTTGGCGGCTGCCTCACCGCCCGGCGTCTCCTGCTGCGCCTGCTGCTGCTGCTGTGGGGCCTGCACCCGCTCCGCGTCCTGCTGAGCCGCCGCCGCCGCTGCCGCTGGCTGCTGCTGCTGCTGCTGCTGTACAGCAGCCGGCTCCTCTGCGAGCATGGGCTCCGAGCTGTCATCCAGGCCAACATCCATGCCAGGCTCATCATCATACATATCCACATCGCCGCCAGCCGGCTCAGCCTCCGGCTTGGCTGCCGCCAGGGCCGCAGGCGGCGTGACCGCCGCGCCGCTGCTCAGCCGGTGCGCCATGGGTGCCTTGGCCGCCGACTGCGCAGCAAAGCTGACGGACTTGGGCGTGCCAGCAGCGGGCCGTGGTGGCGCCACCGCGGCGGGCTTGCGCGCCGGCATTGCAGGCTTGGCCACCGGCCTGCATGAGGGACAACAGCAGGGCATGCATGAAATTTTCCTGAGCAGCAGCACAACACTGGACAGCTCTGGAGCCGCAGTGTTCTGCTCGCAGCGCTCTGCTCTCAGGCAGCATGGCTGGACACTCAACTGTCACACACAGTGGCAAGCCCGGCCCCATGTGCCGCACGCACTTGCTGCTGCCGGCGGCGCCACCATCCAGGTTTCCAAGGATGTCGTCCAGCAGAGCATCCGCCGAGGCATCGTCCACCGGGACTTTGGCCGGCTTGGCCTTGGCCTGCGCTGTCTGGAACATCTTCTGCATGCGCGCCCGCGCCCCAGGCACCGGCTCGGCGGCCGCCTTGCGTTTGGCGCCCGCCGCGCCTGCTGGGGAGGGTGGGCAGCCAAACGCAGGATGGAGTTGGGCGACATGGCATGGGCGGATGTGCTGACGTGCCCAATGTGTGTTTCATGAGTACAAGGTGGCAGCACAGGCTGCCTGGCCCTGCCTGCTGCATGCAGCCGCCCACCCTCAGCAGCCAGGCGCACCTTTCTTGCCCTTGCCCTTGCCGCCGCTGCCCTCGCCCTCCACGCCGCCCTGCTCCTCCTCGGCGGTGCCCCAGTCAATCTCCTCGCCCACATCAGCGTAGCCCAGGCCGTCCTCATCAATCACAAAGCCGCCTGTTGAGGCGGCAGGCGGCAGACGGCAACAGGTGAGCGGGCGGGAGCGGCGGGCAGGCTGATGGGCCTCCTGCGCGCGCAACTGCACCTGCATCGCCCTCCGATCGCTGCCCCCAGCATCCTCGGCCCACGCACCGCCCTCCTCGCGCCGCTTCTGCACCAGCTTGGCATACTCCGCGTCGTCCACCACATCGTAGACAGCCTCCTCCTCCTTGAGCTCAAACCGGTCCACCCGCTTGCCGCCCGACTTGCGCAGCTCCGCCAGCTCCTGCAGCGCCGACTTGGCCCCCGTGCGGCCGCGGGTGGTGCCCGCCGTCGTGCGCCGGGCTCTGCCCTCGCCCTCCATGGTAGCGAGGAGGTCGCGAGAATGCGATCGGGACGCTGCAGGGCTCCCAACTTTGAAATGCAAGCTGAGCTGGCGGCGCGGCCGGCAGCGGTTGAACAAAGCGGCCAATGGCAGCGTACCTCAGCAGCCATTCCCGCGTTGTTGCAAATTGAGAGTGTGTCATGTCCATTGCTAAATATGCGCGGCCTGCAGCTGCCTGATGTGTGCGCTAGCCTTGCCAGCGCCCCAGCTGCCGCCACGCTGCGCCACCTTTCTGGCAATGCACCCAGGAGACCTGTTTCACTCTTGCACGAGCCACCCAAGCACCACTCTTTTACAGGAAGTTGCATCCGAGGTATGCGCGGTGCCTTGCCGAGCATGGCATGCACGCTGCAGGCCAACCGCGCTTGTGCGCTCTCATGTGACGTTCTGCCTAGCCGCGCTCGCTGGCCTTCACCTCCAGGATGCCCACATCCCGCTCCGCCCGCCGCAGCACTTCATTCAGCTTGCCCAGAGCCTCTGTGTACTGGGACAGGATGCCGTACATCTGGTCCAGCGCACCCGCCTCCACCTGGAGTGGGACAAGGGTGCTCAACTGTTAGGCAGGGCGGCTATGGCCAGCTTGCCGCAGCTGCCTACTGCTATTTACTGCGAAGCTATTCAAACATGCAATTGCAAGCAGGGCGCCGAGTATCTTCACATCTGCACCCCAATGCAACAAGCAAATGCAGCTCGCCTGCGATTCGAGCTCGGGCAGCGCGCCGCCGCCGCCAGGGGCGCCCGCACGCAGCCGTGCCGCTGCCGCCAGCGCCTTCACCTTGCCCTGCACAGGACAAAGGCAGGCAGGCTCAGCAAGAATGCAGTAGCAAGCAAAGATGCGCTGACATTACTGCAAAAGCTTGGAAGCCCCTTTGCTGCTAAACAACCAGCAAGGCCCGTCATCCACAGATCAAGCCCACCTGCAGCCCGCCGCCGTTGGCTGGCGAGGGCGCCAGCGCCGCCTCAATCTCGCCCAGCTGGGCCGCCAGGCGCTGCATGACCTCCTTAGGAGTGGCGCCGCGGTAGCCTACAGCCTGCGCAAACCGGCCCTCCAGCGCATCCACCTGTGCAGGGCAACGGCATGCCGGGCAAGGGACACATGCTCAGCGTTTGAGGGTAATGGGCCGAGGGATTGGCCGCACGATGCAGGAGCTGCATGCTAAAGCCCCTGGGACCAACACGCACTGCCAAACACCGAGCAACTCACATGACGCAGCACTCGCAGCAGCTGGTGGCAAAGCTGCACATGCCGCCGCCGCACCGCCTCCAGCTGGTCCCTCAGCACCGTTTCCTGCAGCCCATTGCAAAGGTGCAAGTGCAGGTGATCAGCAGCTGCGACGCATGACAGCAACAGCATCTCCTAGCACACCGCAAGCCTGTCGGCAGGCACACACTTCAGCGCACCTGTCGGCTGGCCAGCTGCGCCGCCATTTGCCGCAGGCTCTCCAGCCGCTCACTGTGCTCCTTGATTGCCGCATCCTGGGCAGCTTTCCTGCAGCAGCAAGACGACGTAGGTGTAAACAACTGGTGGGCGTGCAGGCAGCCAATGGCAAGCCACCAAAACACCAGCCAGGCGGCTGCACATTGGGCTGGACCGGTTTGGCGCCTGCTCCCCTTCCAACTGGGCAGCAGGGCCCCGGTGCACATGAGCACCTACGCTGTTGCAGCAGCATGCTCCGCCATGCGCCTCCATGCGCCCGCCCACTGCCCCACGCCCCTCACCGCGCCAGCAGGTCCTTGAAGCCGTGCGCCAGCACCGGCCACAGGTGGTCTGGGTTGTCGGCGCCGCCAGCGCGCTGCAGCGCCTCGCGCCACTGCAGCTCATCCACGCCAGCAGGCTTGACGCGGGCCGCCGGGTTGTCCACCACATTCAGCAGCAGGTGCTGGAAGCGGTACCGCTGGTTTGTGGACCCCGCCACGTAGCTGTCCTTGATGCTCTCCAGCTCGCGGATGGCGCTGAGGTCTGGCGCCGCGGGGGCCGCCCCCGCAAACGCCAGCGGCGCAACCGCCTGCTGCGCCGCCGGCTGCTGCGCGCCAAACAGGCTGCCGGCTGCTGGCGCGGAGGCTGCACCAAAGCCAAAGCCGCCTGCCGCTGGCGTGGAGGCCGCGCCGAACAACGAGGGTGTGGAGGCAGGTGCTGCGCCAAACAGGGATGGAGTGGAGGCTGGTCCTGCACCGAAAAGCGATGGCTGCGAGGCGGCCGCGCTGGCTGCACCGCCAAACGAGAAGGGCGAGGCGGCGGCGGAGCTGGCTGCGCCAAACAGGCCTGCAGGAGGGGGTGAGGAGCGCAGTTCAACGGCTACGCAGGCACTGTGCATATGACACACCCACTCGCACCATGCCTGTGCCTGCCAGCCCACCACATGGGCAGCACCTGGTGTGGATGCGGCGCCAAACGCGGGTGTGGAGGCGGCACCAAACAGCGGCGTCGATGTGGCCTTGGGCAGCGACGGCGTGGCGGTGGCCCCAAACGCCGGCGCACTGCCAAAGCTGAACGACGGCGTCTGCATGCCAGGTCGGGCAGGGCAAGGGCGGGCTCGCAAGCGGGGTGCAGAGGCCGAGCAGACGGCAGCAGGCGGCAGCAGTGGCGGCGCCGCTGTGGCCGGCAGCGCAGAGCTGGGGGCGCCGATCGATCGCTCTGCATCATGTGGTGATTCCCACGCCCCGCAGAGCATCCAGGAGCGCCCGCCGGGGCGCTCAAGAGCAAGCGCAGCGGGCTGTCGTGCAGCAGGGCGCTCACCGAGGACCCCGGCGTGGCGCCAAAGCTGAACGCCATGCCGATGTCGCTGCCTGGAGGAAGGGGAGGGCGGGAGGTGCGCTGCGAGGCACTCAAGGAACGGGGCTGCACTTCAGACGCCTTGCACGACCCTTCAGGACTCCGTTTGCATACAGATGAGCGCGATGTCGGGCGGGGCAGCGACTAGGCACTGCTTGGCCTCATGTCGCTGCTGTGTGCTTTGCGCACCGCTGACTTTCGTGGTTTCGGCCTCCCGGCGCACGCGCACCAGCCCAGCGAAAGAATTCAGCAACGGCAACTGCAAGGCGTCCCGGCAGCAGCAGCAGCCTCGCCGCCGCCAGCAGCAGTTGTCGTTCTGTTCAACCCGCCCCCAACCCCATCAGTTTTCAGCCAGCTGGCAGCCAACGGCCATGGCCGAGCCCCCGGCGGGATGGGAGGCCACTGTGGACGCGCTGCAGCCGCTGCTGCCGGGCGGCAAGCCGCGCCTGACGGCGGAGCTGCTTGCGCGCCCTCCCTTCCGCTTCCTGCACGATGTCGTGTCGGCGGTGCAGCAGTCAAGCAACTTCCCAGCCCCAGGCCTGTTCACTGCAGCGGAGCTGGATCCGCGGTCCATGGTGAGCTGGTTCAAGCGCCTGCCGCCGTCCTGCCATGCACATATTTGCTCCCCACCATGCCTGTGCCAGCTTTCGATGCATGGCGCTGCTGGCTCCTCCCTCTGTGGGCATCGGCGCCTGACTGCGCACTCAGGCCCTTTGCACCCCACCCACTCCTGCTGCAGGACAAGGAGGCCAAGCTCTCCTACCTGACCAAGCTGGTGGAGGCCATTTCCAGCACCCTCGGGCAGCCGGTGCCGGCGCGGCCGTCCAAGATAGTGGCAGGGCTGGAGCCGGAGGCAACCAACGCCATGCTGCGCATGCTGGCGGGGGCAGCCACCGGCACCAGCAACCGAGGCGGCCCCACCATGGGCAGCGCAGCCAGCCGGTATGCGCAGCCGGCGGGGCTGGCCGCCCACTGCTCAGCCGACAGCGAGGCAGGCCTGGGTGCGGAGGCATCTGTGGTGTTCCGGCGGGTGGACAACCTACTGCCGGCGCTGGCGCGGCAGTGCAGCGAAGCCCGCAGCACGCTGGCGGCTGGAGCAGCACCGGGCAGCCGGGACGCTCTGGCGCTCGTTGAGCAGGTGGCGGGCATTGCAACAGATGCGGCAGTGCTGGCCCGCAGCCTGGAGCAGCTGCTGAGCGCCGTCCCTGTGATTGCCGCGGAGGCCGCCGCCTGGCGGGCAGAGGCCGACAAGCTGGCTGCCCGCCTGGCAGAGGAGGAGCAGGAGGAGGCACGGGCCTCAGCCGCCGGTGCGCGCCGCATGGCAGACAGGGATGCACAGCTGGCCGCGGCACGGCAGCGAGTGGCTGCGGCTGCGGTGCGGCGGTGAGCAGCGCTGGCCAGTGCCCCCAAGTCGTTGTAACACAGTTTATTGTGTGAATCAAGGAGACTGACACAGCGTCAAGCCTGGGTGGATGGGGAGTTACCTTTGGCTGTGGTTTATAGGCTGAGCCTGCTGCCGCCTCGCTGGCGCCGCCGCCCGGCAAGAGCGGGCGGGAGGTCTGGCAGGCCCAGTTGGCTGCGACATTCGTGATCGCGTGCAACGTTCGTCACCAAGGCGCGTAGGGGGACGCGGGAGTGGTGCCTGTGCGACGTGCCGACTGCGCCACTCCAACCTGCTGCACGACGTGAGCTGCTGGCTTGATTGAATCATCTTTCACTCCCTGACGCTTCAATTGACGCACCCAGTGCCTGCACGCTCACCTGCTGGCCGTCGCGGCGGCATCTCGTCACCGCCGCCTGCATTGGGCCACCGTGCTGCAAGCATTCCCGCCCATTTTGCTCTTGCAGGCCTGCGCAGTAGATGGTGCTGGCCCCAGCTGTGCGGGTTGCGCTTGCTTTGCTTGTCATCGCCGCCTGCACCACCCTCGTCTCCCGTGCAGGCAAGTCGCATGTTGAGGGCACTCAGCAGCAGGGCCGTCGTCTATCAGCGGAGCACGCTTGTGGCAGGTGGATTGCATGGTTGTGCAGTTTCAACCTGGCATATCAGGTGTATGGTTGTGCCTGGCAGTTGGCGCAACCAGCAAGCATCCAAGGAAGGGGTGTGAGATTTACGTTTTCGGTGCACTCTGCCCCTCTCACCCTCCCTCCATTCCTGCACCTGCACATACACCTGCAGTGCGGCGGCAATCGGCAGTGCAGCAGCAGCGCACAGTCATGAGCGCAGCAGCAAGCAGCACCGGCGTGAGCCTGGTGTTTGTGACTGTACCTTCGGCAGATGTTGGACGCAAGATTGCCAACTCCCTGGTTGAGAGCAAGCTGGCGGCGTGCGTCAACATCATCCCTGGCGTGGAGTCCATCTACAGCTGGCAGGGCAAGATTGAGAACGACCAGGAGCTGCTGCTCAAGGTGCGGCAGGGCTGCAGTGACATTGCTGCGTCAGCAGCTAGGCTTGATTGGTGACCACAGGCCTAGTGCAGGTCACGGCACAAGAGCTGATGGCATGCAATGCTCCTGCCCGCACCTCCGCCTACAGATCAAGACCCGCAAGCAGCTGCTGCCGGAGCTGACGGAGCGTGTGAAGAGCTTGCACCCATACGATATATGCGAGGTGACGGCAGTAGACGTGACTGGCGGCAGCCCTTCATACCTTGCTTGGGTGCTGGACAGCACCAAGGCAGGTTGACCCAGAATTGACCCGGCAACCCCCTTTCTGTTTCGATGCTTCCCTTGGTCTCTGCTGCCCGCTGCTTCTGTCTGTGACTCGAACTTGCCATCCCCCCGCTGCTGCCCTTGTGACTGCTCACCCACCCACTGAAGCACCGCGTGGTCAGGTCACAGGCGGCAGTACGCAGTCAGCAGTACACGGTGTTGTACAGGGGAGGCGGCAGGAGGCGGCAGGCCGCAGCTACCAGGCGGCAGCTACGAGCCCGCCCACCCCGCGCCCGCCGCCTCCTGTGCCTCCAGCTGCGCCGCCGTGTTCTCCACGTTGGCCCGGATCTGGGCCAGCCGCTGCCGCGCCCGCTGTATCCGCTGGTATTCGGCATCCGGGTTGAACGCGGTGTAGAACTGGGGTGGTGGAGCACGGAGAGGGTGGGCAGGCAGCAGGGCACGGTGAGCCGCAGCCCCACTAGTGATGGCAGAACAGCGAAAAAGTATGGGACAGGAGGCAGGTGCACAGCATTGATGTATTGAGGATTGACGTAGGCAGCGTGCTTGGTGCCGGGCCAGCGGCTCTGCTTGACCAGCGCACACTGGTGGCAGGACACGCCAGCTGAAATTTGCTGCCCTCACAACCCATGCCAGCGCCACCGGCCTACCTGCGCTAGCTGGCTGGGTGGCGAGGGCCGCGCTGTGTGGGTGGCATATCGATTGAAGAAGTCCTCAGTCGGCTGCCACAGCGCAATCTCGTCGTACACCTCTTGCACCACCTGCAGGCAGAATGGAGTTCGTATGCGGGCGCACTTGCTCAGGGCGGCCCATTGCATCACCGCGCTTGCAGCCCTCAATGGCCGCACACCACTCCGCTGCCATACGAGTTTGCAAAAGTCCGCAAATGGAGGCAAAGGGTCCATACACAGCACAGCTGGGGCTCAACCACCGGCTCACCGGCTTCTTGGGGTTGGCCGCCCCCGTGTCGTCGTACAGCTTCAGCCGGTGGTACAGCTCCAGCGGCGCCTCGCGGATGTCCTCCTGTGCAGGCGGAGGAGCGGAGGGGGCGGGTGGGGCATCAGAGCCAGGGGAACAAGCGGGCGGTGCGTCAGCTGGGGCGGGGGGGCAGGGGGCATGCAAGAGCAGGCTTGTGGGAAGCATTGCAGGTGGTGCCGCCCAGACAGGCTTGAACAGCAGCAGCACCGCCTAAAAGAGCCAGCGCACGGCACCGCCCAAAAGCGGCAGCAGCAAGCCTCACCCGGAAGTGCACAGTGACGATGATGTCAAACTCGCCCCAGCCCACTTCCGTCAGCTCGTACGGCGGCACCTGCGTGGGCGAGGGGACAAAGCGACATCAGCTGAGCAGGTCTTGCCCCGTGTTCAGCATTTGGCACCGTGCGTCACTGCAGATAGCTGTGCCTTCCCATGCCAGTGCCTGGGCAGAAAACGAGACAGCTGGCAGCTCTCGCTCAACTGCCCCATCACATTCGCAAGGCGAGCCGCATATGCCGCTCACCTCCACATCGCGCCTCGGATTCTGGAACGACTCGTGCAGCACAAATGTGACCTGCAGCATCATAATGAGCGAGACGCTTGAGCAACCGCTGGAGCAATTCCGGAGTGCAGGTGTGGCAGGACGGGGCCGGCAGAGGTCGTGAGCGGCCCAGTGCGAGACCATTGCCGCCCACCTTCTTGATGACGTGCTGCAGGTCCTCGCCGCTTGGGCTGCGCAGGTACACCGTCCATCGGTGGCTCTGGTACTCGCTTGCCTGCAGCCGGGTGGATGTGCAGAAGGCATGAGCAGCGGCAGCAGCATGTGAGCAGCGTGCCGCCGCGGCTTAGGGGTGAGGCTGGCAATCGACATGCGCCCTGCTGCAGTGCAAACACCCTGCCTCGGCTTGTGTGACAAGTACCAGCACTCCTCAAGGCCACTGCTACGCCAAGCATTCGCTTTGAGGAGATGAACCGCCAACGACACGGGCGGGCGGCGGCTTCGAGCAGCCCCTTTGTGCCATTGCGGGCCTACACGCCGCATCGGCACAGGCCACTGGCTTCCGTGACCCACCTTCTTGCCAAGATAGAAGGCGCAGGTGCCCGTGACGACGGGAACGGTGATTGTTCGCCCCTTCATTCGCCGCTCGCCCTGCTTTCCCAGGATGTACTTCTCCTCTTCCGCCGCCATGCTGCTGCAATGCGAGGGACGAGCCGCTGGGCCTCCTGCTGCTGCTGGCGCGCTGCTCGCAAGTGGTTCGGCGACAGAGAAGGCGTAGCCCTGGCTGCGGGAGTGCCGATGTCAATATCCCGATCGCTGCGTGTATGATCAGCAGAGCAGGCGACGAAATGTACAGTGTGGCGAAGTTTCAAGGCTGATGTGGCATGCTGGGCTCCTGGCTCCTCATTCCTCACCCGATTGGCCGCAAATGCTGTCAAGTTCAATTGTGTGATCCAGAATCATCCCATTTCTGCACCCGATGGCCGCCCTGGTGGCCCTGCCTTGCACCAGGTCTGCAGCCTCGCCCATCGCCCCGCAGCCAGTGTGCAATCAGGCCCTGCCGGCAGCACGAGTCGCAGGTACTGGCCGGCTATCACAGCAGAGACCCCAGGCCGCTGCCGCCGCTGCCGCCAGCGCCGCCGCCATGAGCGCTCGGCCAGCGGCCGCTCTGGGCTCGCTGCAGCAGCTACCAGACACCTACCGCGGTGCCCTGCTGGACCAGTTTGGTGAGTTGAGGCGTGGTTTGGGGCAAAGGCAGTCGCAGTGCGGCCAGCAGCACAGCGCTCACCTACTTGCAATCCGGGGGCCCAGCTTGGTTGCCCCATCATGCCATGCCCTGACAGGTGTGCTGCACGATGGTACGAAGCCATACCCGGGAGCCATCGAGGCAGTGTCACAGCTGGCTGAGCGCGGCATGCGCCTGTTGATCATCTCAAACTCCAGCCGCCGTGAGCTGGGCCCAAAGTAGCAGTGTTGTGCAGTTAGCATGGAGCAAGAACTGCTTGCTGCATATCTGCCAGCCAGTCAGCTGTGTAGGTGCATGCTCGCACTCGCAAGCCCGCCACCCTTGCGTCGCCATGATCCCCCTCTCACAGGCTCCGCGGGCGCGCTGCACAACCTGGAGCGCATGGGCTTTGATGTGTCGGCTTTCTGCGGCGTGGTGACGAGCGGAGAGGTGACGCATCGCCATCTAACCGAGCGGCCTGACGCCTGGTGGCAGGGCCTGGGCCGCCGCTGCCTGCACTTCACGTGGGGTCAGCGGGGGGCCATCTCTCTCGAGGGCCTTGGCCTGGAGGTCACTGCAGACCCTCAGGAAGCCGAGTTCATCCTGGCACATGGCACAGAGGCGCTGGGCCGCAGCACCGATGGCAGCGCCGCCGAGCCCTGCAGCCTGGACGGCATGCGGGCGCTGCTTGAGCAGTGCGCGCCGCGGCGGCTGCCCATGGTGGTGGCCAATCCAGATGTCGTCACCGTGGCGGGCAGCGAGCTCAGGTGGGCGTGGCAGAGCAGGCGGAGGCTGGTGGACACGGTCGGCGCTTTGTTGGAGGCAGCCATGCAGGTGCAGCCATCATCACACCATTGCACCATGCCGGCCACTGTGGGATGCTAACTTGTGCTGTCCCATTCTTGGCGCCTTCCTTTCCCTGCTGCCCCTCCTCACAGGCCCATGCCCGGCACGCTGGCGCGGCACTACAGCTCGCTCGGTGGCGAGGTGGTGCTGATGGGCAAGCCTGCACCCGTCATTTATAGAGAGGCGCTTGCCCAGCTGCAGCTGCCAGCAGAGCAGGTGCTGGCCATCGGAGACAGGTGAGGCTTGCCTGTTGCTGTGGTGAATGACCACACCTGCTTTCTCGCGTGCCTCTGGCTGGGTCCATTGCAGCTGCTCTGCTATGGATTTTTGAAGTGGCTGGAGGTTGTCATGACACAGCGGGGTGAACGACTGCCCTCCGCATGGCCCACCCACCCCATTCTGCCTCGCAGCCTGGAGCACGACATCGGCGGAGCTCAGGCAGCGGGCGTGGGCAGCGTGTTTGTGCTGGGCGGCATCCACGCGGATGATGTCCAGCTGGCGGCAGTCGGGGCGAACACACAGCAGCAGCAGCAGCAGCAGCAGCAGCAGCAGCAAACAGATGGTACAGCAGCCGCGGGAGGCTATACATGGAGCCAGGAGCGGCTAGCCGCGGTGTGCCGCGAGCATGACGCTGCCCCCACATTTGTGCTGCCGTACTTCCGCCACTAACAGTCAATGTTACAGCAGGCAACTGTCCTGCACGAGTATGTCCAATTCGGTCGTCCGTTGGCAAAACAAGACGCAAAAAAGTAGAGGTAGCTTGGGAGGCAGGGCAGGGCTGCAGTGTTGCATAGCCGCGCTTGGCAGAGGCGGACACAGGGAGCGCAGGCAGGCTACAGCTGAAGGAATTGGCGCTAAGAGGAGGCATTTGGGTATCGAGCATTTAGGGGCAGTGCCCGGGCATGGGCGGCGTGCCATCATTCCTGTGCAACGTGCGGTGCAGGGCCGCACGTCAACTCCTGCTGCTGCGGCGGGCTCACTCGTTGGAGGTGGGCACCACGCACGCCTCCGACTTCCAGATGTCGCGGTTGTACTGCGCAGGGGAGGAACAGAGTGAGGGCCGGCAGCTGGGTCAGTGTGTGTGGGTGGTACGTACTTTGCTGCACCAGAACTTGCCTCAGGCAACCAAGGGAGCTAGAGGAACGGTTGACGTGCACACTGTGCCGCTCTATGCAGCCTCTCCGCCTCCGCCAGCCCTGCACAGCCCAGCAGCCCCTCGCACCTCCGCGATGGTGCGGTCGGAGGAGAAGAAGCCGGAGCCGGCGGTGGACATGATGGACATGCGCGTCCACTTGGCCTGGTCGCGGTACACGGCGTCCACGCGGTCCTGCAGAGGGACAAGAAAGAGCCAGGGGCGGGGCAGTGCGCAGGTGGGGCTTCAGGGGGAGGCTCAACAGGAGGCCCAGGCATCTTACTCGGGGCGGGGCGCGCATGCAGTGCAAGACATGCAGCAGGGAGGCAGCCCACCGGGCGGCATCTTGCCAACATCTTGCTTGCGGGTTCTGCATTTGAGCCGCACCTGGGTGGTGATGTAGTCCACAAAGTCGTTGGCCAGCAGGTAGTAGTCGGAGTAGGTGATGGAGTCCACCAGGGGGTGGAAGTCTGGGAGGGGGCAGGCGGGGGGCAGGCACAGGTGGATTGCAAGCGAGACACTTGCATTGTTTGACGGTTGGAAGGAGGCCGCGCCGGCAAGAGCACTCTAAACAGCCCATGCAGCCTGCCCTCACAGCCTGGCCCCGCCCACTCACAGTCTGCCCAGCCAAACTGGCCGGTGCGGATCATGTTGACGACGTGCAGGAAGCGGTCGTCGGGCTTGTACTCGGCCCGCTCCTTGCGCAGCTGCACGGGGCAGCAGGGGTGAAGGAATGGCAGGTCATGCCACTGGCACACACACTAGTGGAGAGCAGGCAGCCGTTGCCAAGCCATGAGCAAGACAGGCAAAATAGGGCAGCACACTAGTGGAGAGCAGGCAGCCATCGGAGCAGCCAAGCCATCAGCAAGACAGGCAACACAACGCAGCTGAGGCAGGCAGAAGCAACTGACTGGGCAGGCCTGGCGGCAGCGTGGCGCCGCACCTCCGGCACGCGGTCGGCCAGGGCGCCGAAGATGAACATGTTGTCCTGCCCAATCTCCTCGGCAATCTCGATGTTGGCGCCGTCCTGCCGAGCAGCAGAGGTGGGGCATGGCACATGTGGCACCAGTCAGCAAGGCGGGTTGGGGCAGTGCAGGCTGCACATTCACGCTGCACATGGCTGCCATGCCAGATGAACAGCACAACTTGCAAGGGACATGGCGGGCCGCACCATGGTGCCAATGATGAGCGCGCCGTTCATGGCAAACTTCATGTTGCCGGTGCCGCTGGCCTCCGTGCCCGCGGTGGAGATGTGCTGGCTGCGGTCGTATGAGAGCGGAGGGGGCAGCACAGTGCACTCTTGTGAGGCCCAGTTCGCATAGCCAACTGCCCAGCATATTCTCAGCTGGCTGGCAACACAGGCACATGGGCAGCAGGTGCTGCGCCCATCCAGCTGATCTTTGCAGCCCCAAGCCAGCGGGGCGCCTGTGGTCGGCCGCACCTGAGCTCTGTGCCGGGGATGATGGTCTCCGCCAGGCTCACGTTGTAGTCGGGCACAAACACCACCTTGAGCAGGTCGCCCACCTCGGGGTCGCTGTTCACCTGGGGAGGAAGTAGGGGAGAGATGGAGAGATGGGAGAAAGGCAGGAATGGGTGTGGGTGGGCGTGGGATGGAGGGCATGGGGCAGCATTGAGTAAGGTGGAGTGGCGAGGTGCAGTACCAAGGCGCATCAGTGCATGGCGCAAAGCGGAACAGCTGCTTGTGAAGCCCAGCTGGTGTTGCTGCACAGACAGGCCGGCCGGCCCCCTACGCACCTTGTCAGCCACAGCCGACACCAGCTTGATGATGCGCTTGGCCATCTCGTAGCCGGGCGCAGCCTGGGGGTGGGCGGGGGCCAGGGCAGCACCCATGGTCATGTTAGCAGATGTAGGGTTCTACTATGACCAGGCAGCTCAGCCCAAGAGCAATACTCTCTGCAGCACTGAGCCACGTAAGCTCCCAAGCGCCCCCCGCCCCCCACCTTGCCGCCGATGACGCAGATGCGGGGCACCACGTTGCCCCGCTCGCCCGCCGGCATGCGCTTAATGCGGTCGTACCGGTGGATGATGCCCAGCACGTTGAGCAGCTGCCGCTTGTACTGCAGATGGGTAGGTGGGTGGGCGGCAGGAGGAGTGCGCGGGGAAGGCTGTTGGCATTGACACACACCCGGGTGGGCCAGGTGAGGGTTGCACGCCCACGTCCTAGCCTCTGCTGCCCGCCTCCATCCACAACACTTCACAAACAGAAGCAGCAGCCCGCTGCCGAATGGCCTCCACCCCACTCCACCCCAGCGCCGCACCTCGTGGATGCGCTTGACCTGCACGTCCAGCATGGACTGCTTGGGCAGCTGCAGGCCCGTCAGCTGCTCAATCCGCTCGATGCTCTTGACCTTGGCCTGCTGCTTCACCTCCTGCCAGCGCTGCTGGAAGGCGGGGTCGTCGGCGTGGGCCCGCAGGTCCTGCGGGGCACAAGGGCAGAGTGAAGAGAGGAACAGCACTAGTCAGGCTGTCCAGTGCAGCGGAGTGACCAACTGGGCAACCCAGGGCGCGTGCGTTCGTGAGTCCTCCCGATTAGCAGGCCGTTCCCCTACCTTGAGCCGCTCCGTGTCGTTGATCCAGCGCTCGTTGCCCAGCGTCTCGGTGATGAGCTGGCGCAGCGGCGGGTTGCAGAACGCCAGCCAGCGGCGCGGCGTCACGCTGCAGCAGCGGCCAGCATGAGAGGCGAACAAGGTGACTTTGCAGTGTGATCGAGCAGGCACAGGCCGGCGTTGCTGTTTCAGTGCGAGAGGACCAGGCTCCGCCGCGGCAATAAATCACAAGACGCCCGCGCACCCGTTGGTCTTGTTCTGGAACTTCTCGGGGAAAATGTCGTAGAAGGGCCCAAACACGTCGTGCTTCAGGATGTCTGTTGTGCAGTAGGGGTGGAAGGAGGCAGAGGACAGGGCTCCATGTTGGCAATGCTCCACACCAAATTGCAACTATCCAGCACAACCACCGCCCAGCTGCAACAGGCAGGCCACCTACCAGAGTGGATCTTGGCCACGCCGTTGACGTGCGCCGAGGCGATGACCGCCAGGTACGCCATGCGCACCTGCAGGGTTGCGAGTCAAGAGCGATGGCATTAGCATACCCAACGGTGAGCAAGGCATGCCCCCACATGGACATGGCGCTGATAGGAGAGGGTCAGCGCAGCAGCTGGCCACCAGCACAGCCTCCACGCAGCCGGCAGGGGATGAATGACGCGCACCGTCTTCTCGCCGCTGGCCGTCTCCTCGATGATGGACAACTTCGCGATGCGCGCCCAGTCGTCGCCAAACCGCTGCCGCATCTGCAGGGCGGCGGAAGCGGGGCAAGAGGGATGCAAGGTGAGCTGGAGCTGCTATGCTTGCTCGCCAGTGATGCCTAGCTCACTGGGCCAAACACATGCTGCCAAGCGCCCCTCCTTCTTCACACCCAGCACCAGCTGCAACCAGGCGCACCTGCTGCAGGAAGCGCCAGTTGATGTCGTAGATGATCTGCATGTGGCGCGGCAGCAGCTTCTCCATCATGGCCACCGGCCACTTCTCCAGCGCCTCGGGCAGCACACTGCAATACCATTGTGAGTGGGTAGGCTGGGCGGGGATGTCAGGCAACATGCGAGCCCACAAAGCAGCGCGGTATGGTGGTGCATGCCTGCACAACACAGCTCTCGCAGCAGCACTTTGCCACTGCCCTGCCTGCCACCCCGCCCAGCTGCCTGCACCCTCGCACGTGTGGTTGGTGAAGTTGCACGTCTTCTGCACCAGCTCCCAGGCCTTGGTCCAGCCCAGGCGCTCCTGGTCCATCAGGATGCGCATCAGCTCGGGCACTGCATGGGGGAGCAGGAGCGGGCGGCAGGCGAGGATATCAGCAGTGGTGGCCAAGGGCAGGCTAGGTCCAGCAGAGGGAGGTCCAGCTGCCTTGCAGACTGCGCCCTGCTTGCACAACAGCAAGCAGTATGCAGGCAGACACAAACGGCAGCCCAGCCACAAAGCCGGCGGACGCACCCAGCAGCGTGGGGTGCGTGTCGTTCAGCTGGAAGGCCACCTTGTCCGGGAACTCCTCCCAGTCGCTGTGCTTCTCGCGGAAGCGGCGCACCACGTCCTGCGGACAGCATGCACAGCATTTGGCAGGTTGGTGGTTTTGCCAGGTTTGCTCAAGGTAGTGGCAGCAGCTCAGGCACAACAGCTGGCGCTTGCAACCTGCAGATACAGGCTTAACCCTCCGCATGGCCCAGGTCGCACCTGCACGGTGGCCGACACGAAGAAGTGCTGCTGCTTGAGGCGCAGCTCCTTGCCCTCGTACGTGCGGTCGTCCGGGTACAGCACCGAGGACAGCGTCTCGGCGCGCTGCTTGGACAGAATGGCCTGCGGAGGGGGTGGAACGGGGGAGGGAGGGTGCCGGAAGCGTCAGCTTACCGTTGTGCACCTAGCTCTCAGCCAGCTTGTGGCGTTGAGTGCAAGAGCTGCACCATACTCCCGGAGTAGCAACTGAGCTGCCCACAACCCTACATTCTCCCTATTCCCTGCACGCGCGGCCCACCTGCACGTAGTCGCCGGTGTTGAAGGCCTGCAGGTCGAACTCGCGGTCGGGCTTGGCGGCCCACAGGCGCAGGTTGATGGTGTTGTTGGTGCCAAAGCCGGGGATGGGGTTGTCGTACGCCACCGCGGTCACCGTCTCTCCGGGGTTCCACCGGAACACCTGGCGGCCGCCCTCGTCGTGCACTGCACCCAGGAGGTAACAGAGGACAGGGTGGCTGAGTGGCACTTGGGGGTAGCAAGGGGAATCTGGCGTGCGGGCATTACGGCCCTGTGCTGCTTTTCTGCAATGAGCACGCACCCGACACGTGGCCGTAGAAGGAGATGGGGTAGCCCACGTTCAGCCGCTCCAGCTCCCAAGGGTTGCCAAAGTTCAGCCTGCGGGCAGACAGGATGCATGGCGCCGCAGTCAAGAACCGCAACCAGTAGCAATCATGCAAAGCCAGCCGGCGCAAGCCGCAGCATGCCGGCAGTGAGGGCAGGGCGGCGCTCACCAGTAGTCGGGCTGCTCGTGCTGGAAACCGTCCACCAGCACCTGCAACAAACAGGGAACAGAAATAATAAATAATAAAATTAAAAAACAAGGTGTTCCAGGGCTGCTGCACACCGGCATGCACGCCCCCATTGGCCCTGTGGAACCTGCAAATTGCGCACCTGTCTAAACATGCCATACTGGTAACGGATGCCATAGCCCCTGCATCAGGATGGCAGTACCCCAGCAAACACATGTTCGCTGCGCATGCAAAGATGGTTGCAAGAGAGAGGAACGCATGCCAGGCCAGTAGTAACTTCGAGAGAATCCCGCAATGATTCCCGGCACCACAGCACAGCTGCCCTCTGCTCCTCGCAGCTATGTACAGCAGTCTGCCGCCCGCCGCATCCTGGTGCGCACGAAACAGAACAGCTGCAGAAGCGGCCCTCACCAGGCCGGCAGGTTGAGAGTGGCCAAAGAGTCCAGGAAGCAGGCGGCCAGCCGGCCCAGGCCGCCGTTGCCCAGCGCAGCGTCGCGCTCCTTCTCCACCTGTGCAAAGTGGGGTGCCATGCAGAGCCATCAGCACAGACGCTTGCGCAGCACACGCTCACGCAGCAGCCGTGACGCTGCTCAAGCCAGGCATCCGGTTGATGGAACCATGTGTTGTTGCCCATCGCAAGCGCTGCTGCCGCCGCGCCGCAAGCGCTGCTGCCGCCGCTGCTGCCGCCGCTGCTGCCGCCACACCGCAAGCGCTGCTGCCGCCGCTGCTGCCGCCGCTGCTGCCGCCACACCGCAAGCGCTGCTGCCGCCGCTGCTGCCGCCGCTGCTGCCGCCACACCGCAAGCGCTGCTGCCGCCGCTGCTGCCGCCGCTGCTGCCGCCACACCGCAAGCGCTGCTGCCGCCGCTGCTGCCGCCGCGCCACCCACCAGCGTCTCCAGCTTGTAGCCCAGCTCCGTCAGAGCCTCCTTGTACTGGTCCAGCACGTCCAGGTTGTTCAGCGCGTTCAGCAGCGAGCGGCCCATCAGGAACTCCTGCACACAGGCAGGGCAAATGGATGGATGGGGGAGCAGCATGGGAGGAGGGATGAGCGGCACAGCCAGAATACCCTTGTGCCGCACTAGGCCGGCTGCTGCTTGCTGCCCAAGCGCACCATGGACAGGTAGTACACGCGCTTGGGGTCCACCTCCTTGATGAAGGTCCTGCAACGCAGGTGCACGCAGGGCAGGGCTCAATGAGTTAAGCAGCGGGCGCATGCAGCTCGTCCATTGCCGAGCAGGGACAGTCTTGCAAAGCACAAACGACCGCATGCAGCAGCAGCACCAACCGCTGCCGCATCAAAGGCGCACACAAGATCCCACAGCACCTCCAACACTTGCGGGCCTCACGGCCCCCTCCCCTGCCACACGCACTGCGTGTCGTTCCACTCCTCGATCAGGCGGTCGCGCACGGAGTAGGCGGTGGCCATGTACGCCTCCAGGTCGTCAAACATGTAGCGCGAGCGCGCCAGCGTGTACTCCACGTCTGCAAGGCCGGCACCAAAACGAGTGAGCCAGCAGCGGCACGAGAGCAGCAACCTGCAGCCGTGCTCTTACACCACGCCAAGCATGACCTGCTGCATGCATAGTCTCTTGTGGCAGCCTAAGGGCAGCAGCGGCGGCGGCAGCAGCAGCAGCGGCGAGTGGCAGCACTATACATCTGGGAAGCAATCACAACTGCCCACTCCTAGCCTCACAAAGCCTGCCACCGCTCACGGTTGACAATGGACTGCTGGATGGACAGCACGTCGTTCTTCACATACGTGTCCATCAGCGTGTGCAGCAGCTCCTGGCGGTCCTCGCTGATGCCCTGGACCGTCAGCTTGGGGCGCACCGCGGTGGCGGGCTTGGCAAAGGCCGCCAGCGACACCTCGATCGCGTTCTTGACGCTGGCCACGTCCGCATCGTTCACCTGTGCAGGCAGAGTGAGCAGGGCCGAGCATGCAGCAGGTGGGGGGATGGTGCATGTTCCACTCCAGGCAGCAATAATGAAGCAGCAACCATGGAAGCCGCGGCTGCACGCCGGCAGCAGCATCACGTGCGCAGCACCCACAACGGACGATGGCGCCGCACCTTGCGGCCATCCGCGGTGGTCACCCAGAAGGTGTCGTGGAAGTTGCCGCCCTTGCCGCCAATCTCGGCGCGCACCACATCCAGGCCCAGGTCGGTGAACGTGGAGGTCAGGCTGCTCAGCAGGCCTGCAGTGCAGTGGGCAGGCAGGCGGTTGGGCGGGCGGGTAGCGGCCGAGTGCGGGCTGCATGCTGCTGCGGCGGCGGCCTGCATGTAACTAATGCCAGCAGCCCTGCTCACCAGGCCGGCTGGTGCCCTGCACCACGATGCACGTGCTGTTGTCCTCCTGTGTATCGGCAGCGCAGGGCAGGGCGGGTTGGTCCGCGGCAGCCGGAGCAGCGGCACAGAGCTGGTGATGCAAGCAGCGCAGCGGCCTGCGGCGCCTCCTCACCAACTGTCACACCCCATGGCAGCATCATCCCAGCTGCAATGGCCGCAGCCACCCACCAACCTGCGTAATATCAATCGCGAGCGGAGCGAAGCTGCCAGCGGCGGCGGCGGGGGCGGGCTTCTCGGCCTCCGCGATGGCGCGTGGCCTGAGCGCCGCCCGTGCGATCCTGGGCGCCTGGGGGCGTGCTGCCCGCCGCGCCAGCTGCCTGCCGGCGCAGCGACCGCCGGTTGGCAGCGACACCGCCTGCATAGCGGCCCTGTGGCTGCCCTAGGGGTGCGCTGCAGTCGAGGATCTGCTGCTGGGGGCGCCCAAGTAAGGGGGCGTGGGTTTGGGGGGCAAAGCCCTCGTCTGCAAGCTGACCGGAGCACCGTCTGGGCGTCGCTGTGCAGGTTCGGGGCCAGATCACAACAATGATGGAAGCAAGGGCTGTGAGAGATGCGGCAGCATGCTGGTAGCCTGCTGACCGATGCAGGGCATGCTGTGTCTTCAGCAGGGCGATCTGCGCTCACTGCACACCCCAGCAGTGATACCCTACAGCCTGAGAGGCACGGCGGGCGCACAGACCGCCCCAGCAGCGCGCCGCCTTCCGGCCCGCGCTCGAACAGCCACCATGGCCGCCACCTGCGCATTCCCCACAATATCGGGGCCCTGCCTGGGCCGCCCCGCCCCTGCCAGGCGCCTGGGCGCGCGCACGAGCGCACGACCGCACCTCTCCCGCTCCCGCGCGCCGCTGCGCACCCTGGCCTCGACAGTGGGCGGGGACGTGCAGGTCACCAATTTCCAGGTGCGCCCAGCAGCGCACCTGGCGCCCCCAAGGTGCCGCCGCCGCCTTGCGTGCCTGCCGCCTGCCTGCCGCCGCCCGCCGGGAGGGCTTGCATCGCTGACACGCTGCCGCAGCCGCCGCCACCCCTGCCAGCCGGGCAAGCCGCAGGAAGTGGTGCCCGTGCCGATCACGGCGCTGGTGCCTGCTGGCCGGGTGCTCCTGCTGCGCTGCCCGGTCTTTGCCGCTCTGCTGCCGTGCAGGCTCACCCGGATGCTGCGCCCACCTACACCCGCTCACTCAAACCAAACTGCTGCCGCTGCTCTTGCTGCTGAGGTGGCGCTGGGTGCCATCCAGCAGCCGCAGTGTACCCTGCACCGACTCCCGTCCCCACCGCCCCGCTGCCTGCCGCCGCAGGTGGAGACGCCCGACTTCACGGACGATGTGCTCGAGTGCCCCTCGCTGCGCCACCTGCTGCGCCCCCGCCCCAGCCCCTTTGTGGTGCGTTGCCGCCGCTGGCAGCTGCGCTGGGTGTACGTGTGGAGGCATGGCCGCAGGCAGGCAGCGGTTGCAGCCAACGTGGGAGGTTCACTCGTCCGCTACCATTGTACCGCTGCTGTGTACCGGCGTTTTACCCTCCTCATCCGCCGCCGACGCCCTCGCCTCCACCGGCCCGCCTCTGCCCCAGGTGCACAACAACTTTGGCGGCGGCTTCGTGAGCGATGAGGACCGCGTGGCGCTGTCCGCCATCAAGTTTGCGTCCGCCGAGTCGGCGGGTGCCAAGTGCATCTCCGGCGGCGACGGCCACAACTCGTGGCTGGAGGCCAGCATGGAGCAGCTGTGCGTGCCGCTGCCGCCCTGGAGCCTGCGCGCCGGCGCGCGCGAGACCATCTGGTTCAACCCCCTGGAGGTCAATGCAGCGAGTGAGCGGCGGGGAGGGAGCTGCGTGGGGGTGTTGTCACTGCTGAAGGTTGCTGATGCTGGCTGGCATGGCGTATGTTGTTGTTGCCTGATGCAACTTGCTTGCTGGACAGCTGACTGCATGACCAGCTGAGCCCTGGTTCCCTACTTCCCTGCCCCCTGCCCCACAGTCGTGACGTGCGGCGGCCTGTGCCCAGGCCTGAACGATGTGGTGCAGGGCCTGGTGTCCAAGCTGACCGACTATGGCGTGCCCGAAGGCAACATCGTTGGCATTAAGTGCGCTCCCGGCACTGTGCAGCACGCTCCAGCTGGGTGATATTTGACATCAGGCTGTGCCGGAAACAATCCAAGCAGGGCAGCCTGCTGGTTGCTTGCTGCTGCACAGCTTGGGTGTAGCTGTCTGCTCGCCTGCAATGCGGCTGTTGTGCCGAGGCGCCCATCGCTACCTGCCATGCTGTTCTCACACCTGCCTGCGTGCCTGCCTGCCCGCAGGTACGGCTTCCGCGGCTTCTACGACCGCAAGGCCAAGCCGGTGGTGCTGACCAAGAAGAGCGTGGAGGGCATCCACCTGGAGGGCGGCACCATGCTGGGCACCAGCCGCGGCGGCGCAGACCTCAGGCACGTTGTGGGCGGGGGCTGTAGTCCTGGGTGTACCAAGCTGCCAAGCTGTGTGAAGAGAGCAGCGCATGCAGCAGAGATGTTGGCCAGTTGTGTTCCCAGCAGTGCCTCGTCTCCTGACGCCTACACCCTGTGCCCCGCCTGCCGCATACCTGCCTGCAGGCAGATTGTGAAGCAGATCGACCTGTGGGGCATCGACATGGTGTTTGTGGTGGGCGGCAACGGCGGCAACGCGGGCGCGGCGGCCATTCAGGAGGAGCTGGAGAAGCACAACATCCTGTGCAGGTGTGCTTTGAACTTGCCGGCGACCCAATGCTCATTGAGCCTGCAGTGCCGGTCGTCACCTGCTGCCGCCGCTGCTGCTATGCCCCCGGTGCTAACCTGGCTGCTTGCTCACTTTGGCTGCCACATCGGCCCGACCTGCAGCGTGGTGGGCGTGCCCAAGTCGATTGACAACGACATCCTGCTCATCGACAAGACCTTCGGGTGAGGCCTGGCTCTGCACACCTGTGCTCGTGCGGCCTGGCGTGCTCTGATTCTTGTCACCCGGCATCGGCTCAGCCCATACTCCTTCCTAATCCCATCGCCACACCACCCCATCACCTGCCCCAGGTTTGACACAGCGGTGGAGGAGGCGCAGCGGGCGCTGCTGGCGGCCAAGGTGCGCTGGAGCAGCTAGGAGCTGGGCAGAGCATGGGGGCTCGTACTTGGAGCTGGGACCGACTTCCTCTGTTGCTCTCTGCTGCCTTGTCTTGCGTGCTCCGTGCTGCCTTGTCTGGGCGCTCACGCTGCCGCATGGCGGCCCACCCC
>VFQQ010001640.1_pt1 | contig 29583 bp, 49 predicted proteins | sample 3512341 | NCBI WGS metagenome assembly VFQQ01 (sample SAMN10412373, study PRJNA504923) | tailings metagenome | isolation source: Relicate 2 Philex TSF1 revegetated site | place: Philippines: Tuba, Benguet | collected 2017-08-29
AAGGTGGATGACGAGGTGGAGGCGGCGCTGCGCTGGGTGCAGACCAACCAGGCAAGCCGCTGCTGCCCCCCTCTGAGCTGTCACCCTTGCAACCAATCCATCACCAATGTCTCCAACAACGTACACGTTGTGTTGACATGCACGCATGAGCTGGAGACACGATGGCAAGTTTCCCCGCTCCCACCTCGTTGCAAGCTGCTCTCATTGAACACCCTCTCCCTTCGTCCTGCTTTCCCTGCAGCTCATGCCCGCTGACAAGTACGAGGAGCGCACAAAGCAGGTGGAGGCCTAGTGGACACAAACTCAACTCTTCTTGTTTTGGACCCGAAAGCTCACCTGCCTGCTCCACCTACTCCTCTCTCCCTGCAGCTCATGCCTGCCGACAAGTATGAGGAGCGCAAAAAGCAGGTGGAGGCGGTGGCAGCCCCCATCTTCTCCTCGCTCTACGGCGCAGCAGGTGCAGCGGGCGCAGCGGGCGGCGACATGGGCGGCATGGGAGGCATGGGAGGCGGCATGGGAGCCATGGGAGGCATGGGCGGAATGGGTGGCATGGGCGGCATGGGAGGTGAGTTCTGCACTAGACTGCATGTTGACTGCCTCTGGTGAAGACAATTAGACAATGCGTCGGCTGCTTGTGGTTGGCATTGTGGCATGTCAGCACATGCAGCCTGTTCTGCGACGGCAGGCTGCTGTTCATGTGCTCGGCTGTGCGCATTCAGAGAGCCATGCAGCATGTGTGTGCCTGGGCAGCTGCCTCTGAGTGCTTTCATCATCTCCTGCGCATAATGCCCTGCGCCTCGTGCCCTGCAGGCATGGGTGGCATGGGCGCAGCAATGGGCGGCATGGGAGGCGGCATGGGAGGCGGCATGGGAGGCGGCATGGGCGGTGAGCCAACTGCTTAGTGTTTCGGGCAGCCGGCATGCCTTGATGGCTGTGGTGTTGCAGTTCGTGGCATTTGCACTGGACATCTTGCTGCACCTAGCAAGCAGCTACCCATGTGCGCCTTGCCATGCGCTGCAGGTATGGACATGGGTGCACTGGCCGGCATGATGGGGGGCATGGGAGGTCAGTGCGCAGTGCTGCTGCTGCCGCTGCTGCCGCTGCTGCCGCTGTCTCCCGCTTGCATGGCACCACCACACTGCTGCCGGAGGCAGCCACTGGACACGCGCATGTGTGGCTGCATGCCCGGCTTGGCCTGATGGCAGTCCGCAGATTAATCAACACCAACGGCTGACGTCCATTGTGCAGGCATGGGCGGCATGGGAGGCATGGGAGGCATGGGCGCCGGCGCCGGCAAGCCAGGCACGTGTGGCTGGCCTGTTTGCTTGCCGCGTCTGTCGATTTCTCGCTCAGTTCATGATGCCCGGCAGCTAGTTGAGGAGGCAGGCAGCAGGAACTACATTCCACCATTGAAAGCCATGTTCATCCTGCACCACTTCCATGTCCCCTTGTTCACCCTGCCTCCCAAGCAGGCGGCTATAGCTTTGCGACCTCCGACCCGTCCTGCTCCTCTCACACTGCTCCCACTTTTGCCACTCATATCTACGGAGCAGGCTATAGCTTCGACGAGGCGGGCAGCAGCGACGACGAAATCCCCGACCTTGAACCTACGGAGGGCACGAGCGGCGCGGCGGGCGGCAGCGGCATGGGCGCCGGTGAGTGGAGGCTGGCTGGGTGCAGGAGAAGCAAGGCTGCGTACGCAGTATGCAACGTGCATGCGAGTGTTATTCCCGAGGCTGAATCGCGCACTGCCATGCATTGCTCTTGTGTGGCAATCGGCAAGTGGGGCAGCGCCTGCTGCTGCGTATTGGGCTGTCCACTCACCTGCCCGCCCTGCTTTAATGCTCATGTGCACCGCAGGCGGGTTTGGCGGCATGCCCTTCACGCCCGCGGGCGCCGCAGGCGGGGCTGCCTGTGACGACGACAACGACGACGGCCCTCCAGGTCAGCATTGCGCAGCTGTTGCATTATGTTTGATGTGTTGCATTCACGGGCGCAGCAGACGATGACGACGACGAGGGCCCGCCCGGTAAGCATTGCAACAACTGTTGCATTGCAGCAACCGTTGCATTGTTCTCAATGTGTTGCGTTCATGGGTGCTGAGGAAGATGTGACGACGAGGGCCCGCCAGGTCGGTGTTGCATTCCCTGCTCGTTGCATTCTCGCTGAAGTGTGGCATTCATGGGTGCCGAGGAAGATGGGCATCAGGCCCGCCAGGTCAGTTGCATGCCTCTTGATGTTGCCTGTGTGTCCCTTTGCAACCTGCCATTGGCTGAAAGGCAGGCGAAGCGAGGCGTGTCTGTGTGTTGTAGCACCCTGCCGCCACCACTGGCGTCTTATTGCGAGGCGGTTTCTCGACAACTTGCACGCAACTTAATTATTGTGCAGGCCTGGAGGGGGCCGAGGGACATGCGCCCGGCAAGGGCCCAGCGCTGGGTGGCATGGCCGGTGGCATGAGCGGGCTTGGAGGCATGGCCAGCATGGGCATGGCGGGTGCCGGCATGGGTGGCTTCGGCGCGGGCGGAGGTGCAGCGGCGGCCGGCTTTGACGATGACAGGTGGGTGTGAGGGCGGGCGGGGGCGGGTATGCAAGCTGGGCCACTGCTGCGGCTCTGCTCATGTGCCGGCGCAGCACTGGCCCTGACCCGGCTTGCTGCATGCAAGCACCTCCTGCACCCCCACCACCTCCCAGCCTCCAATCTTTTCATTGTCTTCCATGCAGCGACGACGACGGCCCTCCCGGCCTGGAGTGAGTGCACCAGCTGAGCAGCAGAGTCAGCCTGCTGCACACTGCCACCCACCCTCGTTCTGACAGCCAGCTGCGGCAGTGCTGGGCGATGCTCCAATCGGGCACAGCGCTGTCGCGTTGCGGCAGCGGCAGCCCTCTCTGCCCAGATGCCTACCTGTTGCCGCAGATATCCTGCACTGCGCATGCATTGTAGCTCTCAGTGTTGCGTAATGCTCTCTGCACTTGTAAGGCTCACATTCGCTGCTAAACAAAAGGGATGGGTGGGGATCACATGGGGCACAACATATTGCAACTTGTGAAGCATGGTGTGAAGGGAGGGGTGGCTTTGTATCAGACTGGCTGGAGACGTGTCAAAAGGTGCTGAAAAGGTCATGGTGCATGGCACCGAAACATACGCTACGCACTTGCAAGGCCGCAACTAATTCATGGCGGGTGTGGAGGTGGTCGCGAGAGCTGGTGGCAAGAATTGCTGCTGGGATAGAGCAGGTGCAGCAGGGGAGCATACAGCACAGCACGTGGCGAGGCATCAGCAAGACAGCTTAGATCAAGAGTATGGGGCAAGGACCAATTGAGGGGCAGCGAAGAACGCAACCGTAGTGGCTACAGCTGTAACTGTTAGCAGCCGTTAAAGCTGGGCAGAGAAGGTGAGCAGCACAGCAAGCCAGCTTCAAACCTCGGGGCTCTGAGCCTGTGTGGCCGGTGCCGCCTGTGCAGCACGGGAGTCCATTTCGCGGAGGGATGTGTCGCCGAGGGCCCCCGATGTGTCAAGCCGTCTGGGCGGGCGAGATTGTGGTCACTGTGACCTTGCCGCTCGCGGTGTCTATGACAGCAATCGTAACACATGCAGCGTCGCCCAGCTGGTCGGCGGCCGTCCGCCAGGCCGTGGCGTAGCTGCACGGCACGGGTGGGTGGTTGAGTCGGGTGAATAAGGATCGGCCACGGGTCAGCAGGACAGCGGGCCGACCACGGCAACGGTGTGATAGCTGCAGCACTTGAGCGGCCAGCTGCCCTCTTGCTGTGCCACCTGCCGGGGGTGTAGCGCAGTATGCAGCACATCTCCATGCCACACACGCGGCAGCAGCATGCCGCACTGGCTGCACACGCAAGCTTTCCAGGCGGGCGAAACAGGCAGGCCGGCTGTTCCTGGCGCTCACTCGATCACGCGCTGCACGTCCTGGTTGCCTCTGGGGTTGACGTAAACGATGAAAGCGTTGGACAGGTCTTCAGTGGCGTCTGGACACTTGTCCAAGGTTGCCACCCATGCCATGCGAGCGTCCTCCCCACCCTTCAAAAGGTCCTTGCCAATCTTCTCCCCGGCTGTGTCTGGCGAGCCGCACAGGCTGGACAAGTAGCTGTTGTAAGCGGTCTCCCCGACCTTTTGGTTTCCAGAGGAGACTGGGACAGGAGTGGCATGGGCAGGGGCGCAGAAATGAGTCTGAGGGGCCTCAGCCGGGGGCAAAACTTGCCAGGGGCACAACTGATGCAGAGCCATGGCACATGCCGGCAACATCTGACACCCCGGCAATGCTCGCGGACGCGGGTAGTAACTTCACAGGCCTCTGCCTCCCAGGCCCGTAGCATACCAACGATGCGATGCATCCCCAAGCTGCAGCCGCAGTATCAGCCAGCCTCCCCCATAGGCACCCACCATAGGTAGTGCTGTTGTCGGCCTCGAACCCGGTTCCATTGAACTTGTAGCACACCCCCTCCTTAGGGGTCGTGGCCCAGAATGCCCGGATGACCAGCGGGCCGCCCGTGGCGTTGGCCGGCAGCGTGGTGTTCCCGCCGCCGCTAGTGGGAGGTGTCAAGCCCGGGATTGTGGGTAGAGTCACGCTGGGGCTGACTCCAGGGGAGGGGCTTGTGCCTGCGAGGGGCGTGCCGGGCATGTGCAGCAGCCATCGGCAACCATCTAGCAGCATACAGTTCTTGCCGCGAGCAATGCGGTATATCTGCATGAGAAGTGTCGTCGCACACAGCCAAGCTCCCAGCACTCTCAACGCCTGGTTTCAGGCTGCCGCCCTGCTGCCGCCCTGCGTCTGCTAGCAACAGGCTGCCACGCCGACTGGCATGGCTGCTGCTCAGGACACATGCGTGTGGCTGCTGGGTGCGTGCATCACAGCTCAGAAGTTTGCAGCAGCAGCAGCAGCAGCAGCAAGGGTATCCACTTGCCCCCAGCTGGTTTCCGCACTGAGTGCAGCCATGCAGGCGTGTGCGACAATACCCACTCACTGCACCTTGCCCCGACTTGCCCATGCACCCTTTCCTCTGTTCGCACCTGGGGTGGATGGCGTGGTGGCGCCGGTACTCGCATTGTAATAGCCGCCAACAAATGTCACATCTGCGCCCGACCTGCAATGCACAGCCGGCGTGGGAAACCAGTGGCCGGTCATTGGTGCGTCGGGATGCATCATACGAGGATCACTCTACCTTGCAAGCAGCTAGATCGTTTGCAAGCCTCTATAATTCCCACGTGGTGCACCCCGACCAGACTTGCATGCGGAACAGAGCTGTCTGGTCTTTTGTACCATCGTAGGACAGCAGGCAGGTGCCAGCTGGCACCGTCTGTGGCGAAGCATTGGGAGTGAAGCTGGGCACCTCACAGCCGGCAGCCTGTGACAGGGGGCAGAGCGTCCAAAAGTAGCCTGCGGACGTTGAAGTAGGGTTGAACGGTGTTGGGTGCAGCCCGCGCTGAATGCGCAGCTTTCATGCAAACAGACAAATCCTTGGCCATTGTTTCAACAATCTCACATCGTTCGTCGGCATTGCATGCTCCTGCGCACTCTTCCGCCGACTTAGCACTGATTGTTGCTAGGGCATCGATCGCTTGGTAGAAGCGGTTCTGAGTATAGTGCAGTTGAGAGGCAGGCAAATGGGTCACCAGGAGCTCGGCATATAGTCAAGAGGGGCACCAGCAGGATAGGGAGCAGGCAAAGAGCTGCACTTCCGAATGGCAGATTCTCCCAGCACACACAATCATGTTTGGAACCTTTTGCAAAACCGGTGCGGCAGCCCGCGTCCTTGCCTCCAAATTTGTGAAATTGGTCCACACGCTGCTGCCGCTGCTGCCGATGCCTCCCTGCAGCAGCTTGCGGGCTACGCCCCCGTTCTGAGGGCTGTACATCCCCGCAACAAAAGGCACGCTCTTTCCGCCAGCAAGGAAGACCGCAGAGCGGTTTTGGGCGGGGTCCCAGCTGGTGACGCAGCCGCCTGGAGCCACAGTTGAGGAGTAGGTCGCGTTTGCTGCGGGAATGCCGCACCTGCACCATGGCAAGCCAAGCTGGCTGCTTCAAGCTGGCGGCTTCAAGCTGGGTGCTTCACATTGGCATTGAAGGGAATGCGCACGGCTCACAAGCAGCACCAGGCAGCTGCGTCGGTTGGCCTAGACGCTGTCGGCAAGCAAGCTGCAAGCATCTCACCCGCTGGTCACGTTGGTGGGGCACCAGCTGAAGAACTCGCACTTAGGGTCTTCATTGCATAGAACTGCGCATGCCTCGTCAGTATCTGCAATAAAAGCAGATGGGTGTGTCAAAAAAGCGGATGGGTGTGTCGCAACAAGAGGCTGCTGTGCAAGCCGCAGCACCAAGCCGCAGCACCAAGCAGCCTAGCACCATTCCGCAGCACTAAGCAGCATAGCGTCTGAGTTGGCAGCCGGCATGCAACAGTGTGTGCCATGCAAGGTGGCAATGTTAGCATTGCCTGTAGTTGTGCTGTTTAGGACGACCAAGGAAATGTACAGTGCCTGGGGCTGCAAACGCACCGGGCACCAGTATTAAGGGGGAAAGTCAGGTGTGAGGCTGAAGCAGCGGCAGGGTCGGACGGATCAGCAGCGCATATGGCGCCTGCACGCGCCTTCCTTGCAAGCATGCCCCCGCCGCACTTGCCTCGCGAGTGAAGTTGGCCCAAGGGCCGGAAGCGGTGGAAGCAGGTGGTGTGGGCGTGCTTATTATGGGCGGGTTGAACGTGATGCCGCCCTGGGGTGGAGAAGCAAGGGATAAATGTGTGGTGCCAGGAAGCCCATGCCTCCCGCTGGCGGCGGCGCCACAGTATCACGGGCCGCAGAGTGTCGGGCGCGCCCCTGCGCGATCTATCGCATGTTCACATGACCAGCACCGCGCCAGCTACAGGCAGCAGGCAGCCTGAGCGTCCCCCCGCACACCGCCTGCCTGGCTCGCCTGCTGCAGCCTCCTCGCGTGCGCGCTGCATGCCAGCAGGGCCGCTACAAACACGTAGGCGACAGCGGCAGCGGCCATTGCTCCCTTGTCAGCAAACCCGGCACTACTGCAGGGCCACTCGTTCGGCGGAAGCTTGATAGGGACTCTCAGGTGAATGATTCGCAGGCTTTAGGGTGAATAAGCAGCATTCCGGGCATGAACACCCTCAAACCCGCGCCGCCTGCAGGTGCCGCCGCCCGACGTGCACAGCACGGGACGGGTGCTGCCGAGATCACCTCCAAGACCTGAGCCTGCCGGCAGCTCGCTGCCCGATGAGCAGAGAGTATCGCTGACTTGGTAGAGCACCCAGGCAGAATGGAGTATACTCGATACCAGCAGTGGAGGAAGAGGCCGCTATCCGGGGGTTGGACATTGTACACACATTAAGTTGCAACTTGCGGCATGGCGGCAGTGCACTCGGGCCAGCTGAGCAAAAGAGAAAAATGCCATGTGGTGGACAATGGTGAGCAACAGCAGGTGTATCGTTGATTTCATCAGGGAGGACCGATCCTCTGGCTGCTGAGCCCAGCGTTCCCTGCCATGCACCGGGGGCAGAGGGCGTGCACCACAGGTGTGGCAAACAATGCGGCACCCCCTCTGATTGCGCTCCGCCGGTCACACGGGTATGCAGTTCAGGCTGAGCTGGCGCACCACAGGCGGTATGCGAAACGCCGCACCATACCGCACAGGCATGACTCTGTTCTCAGTGCGAGCTCTCAAGGTGCCACGAGTGATACAGCAAGCCAGGAGCTTGAGCTGCAGCACACATGGCGTGAGGGTGACCAGCAGCCACCTGCGATTCTCTCAGAGTCAGACCAGGCGGGCGGGGGGCTCAAGCAGGAAGAGGGGCAGTGCAGCCAAGCAAGCAAATGAGGGCAGTGGAGCAGCGGGTAAAACAAAATCCTGGGCCGGGGGCGCGCCCGCCAGGCAAGGGAAGGGCATTTCAAAACTGGGGTAGAAAACTGGGGGCGGCCAGCGGCGGCTGGCGGCCGGGCGCTGCGCCGGTGCGCGCGCGTGCAACTAGCAAAAGTGAGGGGGAAAGAAGACGTCACAAGTCAGCCCGCTCTGCAAGGCTCACGTCATGCACTGTGGTCCTATGCTCCTGGTGCCAGGGAGCTGCTGCCACGCGCGGCTGGCAAGCTGCCTATGGGGGCTGCAGCGAGGCGCAACGCCCCCCGCGGGGCTGCCGTGATGTGCTAGAGGCGCAGCACGCTCAGCAGGCTGCTGCAGGTGTCCATGAACAAGAACAGGTCTCCAGAGAGGCGCTGCAAGCAAAGCGGGTGGGGTTCCAGATGTGAGCACAGGGTGTGGGAGAGCAGCATCCCGCAGAGCACCCCTACAGCGCGTGCAGGGCAAGCAGGGACCAACAAATGCAAACCCAGTCCTGCAGTCGCCCGAGCTCGCTCTTGCGCGTGTCAACCCTGGTTGAAAAAATCCACAGAATAGCAGCCCACCTGGAAATCAAGCGAATACTCCCCATCCTGCATCTTGTACGACACACACCGTGCACGGAGAGAGTTTGCAGGCAGCAGCCCACCTGGAAGTCGAGCGAATACTCCCCGTCCCGCATCTTGTACAGCTGCGCCTCAAACTTGACCTCCCGCTCCAGGGTGCCTGCGGCTAAAGGGGAGTAAACACAAGGGGAGTGAACACAAGGGGAGTGAACAGCGGGCCCCACTGGGGCATCAACTACAACTGCTGCCGCTTGGCCAGACAAAATGCCTGCGCTGCTGTTGAAGCAGCAAACATGGGCGGCGAGAGTGCTGCCGAATCGCCTCAGCAAGCGCATGCTGCCAAGATGCACCAGCACCAGGACACAGCCGCACGCTCTCCAGCCGCCTTCTACCGCCCTGCCTCTCACCTGCGCCGCCGCCGCTGCCCACTACCGCCGCCGCCGCTTCCGCCATGCGCGCATCTTCTGCCGCCAGCGCCGCCGCCAAGCCGCCCTGCTGCTGCTGCGCTGCTGCCGCGGGCGATGCCTCCATCGCGACACCCATGCTATCATCCGAGGCGTCACGAGGCAGGCCTCCGCCCGCCCCTGCCTGGCCGTTGGGTGCTGCATCGCCGCCAGCCTCGCCTGCCGCGCCGGCGAGCGGCGTGAGGTGCAGGACCGCCCGGCACTTGAGGTTGTAAGGACCATTCTTCTTCCAGGACACACCGCAGTACTGCAGCGTGCGGTACAGCTCCTGCAGGTGTGGAGGGAGGGTGGGCGGGGGCGTGAGCATGGAGGTGTTGAGGGGTGCAAGCAGGGTGGGCAGGCGAGCAGCCAGCAAGCCGACAGCAAGGAGCGCCGCAACTGCACATCAACAGCAGGCCCTAGCCGCCTGCTGCAGCAGCCACTGAGAGTGCCCCCCTCAGCACCACTCCAGATACCCACACTCGCCTGCATGATGGAGGAGGGGTGCGCACGCGAGCACAGGCCCAGGCGCCAGCGTCGCTCCACCACCAGGCGAGGCGCCGGCTGCAGGCTCGTGTTGCTGCGGCTGGTGGCCATCATGCCTGCAGGCAGCGGAGAGAGGATGTAAATGGCGAGGTTAGCATGAAAGGAGCAGGGGGCAGGCTTGTGTTGCTGCGGCTGGTGGCCATCAGTTGCCGGAATGAAGCACAGCAAGCATGGATCGCCCAGGCACGCCCAACCAAGTAAGCAGGACCACACACACCTGAGGGGAACGCAGCCAGCCCCGGGTCTGTCGCCTCCGTCATCTCCTCCTTCAAGTATGCGCTAGAAGGCATGCGGCGCCGGTTGTCAGCCATGAGGTAGTACGCTACTGAGGCCTGCGATGCGCGAGAACAGGCGAGCCAGTGTGTCTTGTGTTTGCACAGGTTGGCAGGGACCGTACAGGCAGGCAACAGGGCACAGACCGTGCACATGCTGCAGCAAGCCACTGAGCAGGGCGCCTCTTTGCACTGCCTCCTGCGCCCCAGCCGTTTCCACAATCGTAGATCCGCATGGCCCACCTTGTTCTGCTGCCGTGCACGCAGCGAGTCCACCACAAAGTCGCGCGTGAAGCCTGCAGGGGCATATCATCAATTCAATACAGATTGTGGGAGCAAAATGGTGACCAGGAACGGGACCGTAGGCCGCCCGGCGCAGCGTCGTTTCATGGCCAGCCTTGCTTCAGTTGCAGGCCAAGATGGCACATCATCTGAAAGAAATGCAGAGGGACCAGCTGCCAGGAGGCGCACCTAGCCGCACCACGTCTCGCACAATCTCTTCGTCCACATGCGTGCCCGCCGCCACCGGGTCCGCCTGCACCTCACAAACAGCCCCAGCAAGGCAATGGTTGGCACACTAGACGGCACACTAGAGACGCGTGCGCGTCAGCATGCTCAGGTCTCCCCCTAAGCATGCTCATGCCACCATGTGCCTCTCGCTGGGTGCACACACCCCTGCCATTGCAGCCCACCAGCCCACTCGCCTGCATGACCGCTAGGTAGCGAGGCAGGTGCACCGTGAACCAGGGATGCTGCCTGCAGGTGCCAGGGTTTGGCGAGGGGGCCTTTCGTCAGCCGCCAGGCAACTGGTGCGTGATTGTCAGTGCGGCATTGGAACCCGGCCAGGCCGCGTGCAGCACTGTTTTGAGCAGGCCGGCCAGCAGCATGCCAAGCCCCCACCAGCAACAGCCCAATCCCCGCCCGTCGCAGCCCCACTCTTCACTGGTTCTTCCCACCTGATCTCCGGGATGGTGATGCGTTTGAGCGGGTCGACCAGCAGCATGCGGGGGATGAGGTCGCGCGCTCCCGGGCTCAGGTGGCTGGGCAGCGTGTAGATGCCGCCCTGTGAAACAGTGGGGAAGGGTGATACTTGTTGGAACAACTCAGTTGCGGGATTGCTGGGCCGCATGGGCTCAGGTGGCTGGGCAGCGTGTAGATGCCGCCCTGCAGGGAAGAACCGCGAGGCCACCTTTGAAGCTAAGAAGCAGAGCGTAAACAGCAGATTTGGGACGCGGCGCGACTAAGCATACCAGGAACCCAATGCGCAACCCAATGTGCGTGGCCAATCAGCGTGCAAGGCAGAAAACCTGGACACTGGAGAGGTACACGCCCAACCCACCTTGATCTTCTTGAACAGGTTGGGGATGTTTTCGTCGTCAAAGGGCAGCGAGCCGCAGAGCAGGGCGTACAGGATGACGCCGCAGGACCAGACATCCACCTCGGGGCCCGCGTACAGCCGCCCAGAAATGACCTGCGGCATTGCACAGCCAGAGTGCACGAGATGGACACGAGACAGGCAGGAGTGAAGGAGGTGCAGGACCACACATTGACCTCAGGGCCCGCGTACAGCCGCCCGGAAATGACCTGTACAAGTGATGTAGCGTGCTTTGAGCGAGCAGTGCAGGGTGCCATGAGACTGCCAACAGCATGGCACATTTTTGTTGTGCGCATTATCCTGCCCTGCAAGTGCATTTCTGGCGCACTTCTGGCGCCGCATAGTTGGGGGAGCCGCAGGACGTTTTGAGGAAGTGCCCATCGCGCATCACGTTGGACAGCCCGAAGTCCGCAATCTTCACGTTCATCTTGCTGTCCAGAAGCAGGTTCTCGGGCTGCAAAGGAATGCAAGGGCAATGGAGGGAACAGGAGCGCAATGCTGCGACCTAGTGAGGGCAAACCCAAGCAGCGTTTCGCTGTCCAGCAGCAGGTTCTCAGGCTGCAGAAGACGCAGTCCAGTGCAGAGGCACTTCAGCACAGTACTTGGGGTGCAATCAAGCGTTGCGACAAGCTGCATGTCAACGCAGCCATTGGGACGTTCTCACGCCACTCCGCCAGCACACACACCTTCAGGTCACGGTGCACCACCATGTTGCGGTGGCAGTACTCCACGCCCGAGATGATCTGCCAATGGAGAGTGGCAGGCCGTTGGTTAAGCCGTTGGTTGATGCCGAAACCGGCAGGCGCGGCAGCGGCAGTGCGCAGTCGCAGCAGCACTGGCGGCTGCAGCAGCTGCAGGGGCACTGCAGGACTCGTATATCCCGCGCTTGCTGGAAGAAGGCCTGCCTCGTTCTCCAGCAGCCAACATGTTGCAACAGCACAACACACAGCACAGCACAGCACAGCGTGGCACATTCGTAGCAGCACTCCTATCTGTCCGCGCCTGCTGGAAAAAGTGGCGAGCCTCGTCCTCCACCAGCAGTGCGCCCTCCGCACCAACCGCACCAGCAACAGGCACAGCACAGCACGGCACATTCATGTTCACAAAACACACAATACTGTGTCACTGAAAAGCTCTGTCTGCACCTGCTGGAAGAAGTGGCGCGCCTCGTCCTCCAGCAGCCGCCCCTTCTCCACGATGTAGTCAAACAGCTCGCCCGCCTGCAGAGGAAATGCAATCAGCTTCGGTCAAACAAACTGCTGGCTGATCGCCTCAGAGACCGCCTCTCCACATTAGCAGTCAACAGCTCGCCCGCCTGCAGCACAATGTGGTAATGGCAGGGACGGCGTCAACATGAGGGGGACACACTGCTGCTGGCTGGACAGCAGCCCTTTTGGCAGCGGCGCAGCGAGAGCGGCGGCAGCCGCCGCCGCAACAGCAGCAGCAGCAAGCAGCAGTGGCCCAGCTACAGCAACAGCAGCAGCGTCCGCGAGGGCAGCTCTGCAAAGTCAAAGCTGCAAAGTCTGTATCTTGCCTACACATACTCCATCAGTTAGATAATCCCAAAATCTGCGAGTATATGTACAGACCAGCAACAGCACACCTTGACGTACTCCATGACCACGTAGATGTCGTGGGTCGTCTCCACCACCTCGTAGAGCCGGATAATGTGCGGGTGCATGAACAGCCGCAGAATCTTGATCTCGCGCCGCACTGCGGCAGCGCGATGCGGAGGGGCGGCGGCAGCAGCGTGCGGTGACGGGGCAGCGATGAACACACGGAGCAGCATTGCTGCCGTTGGCTTGCACGGCAGCATTGCCACTGCTGCCGGTCGTCGCTGCGGCTGCTCCTGTTCCCTCCACCAGCTGCCCATCGCCCCTGCGCCCGCACCCTTCTCCTCCATGTCCATCTGCTTGATCTTCTTGCGGTTCAGAATCTTGATGGCCACCTTGTGCCCCGTCAGGATGTGCTCCGCCACCTTGACCTGCAGCAGGCGAGCACAAAGCAGGTCAGCGCGGCCGGGCGGCCACAACTGTGGCGTCACCCCAGGCGAGCGGCGGCAGCGGCCGGCAGGGGCGGAAAGCCGTCCGCCGGCGGCCCACCTTGCCGAAAGAGCCGATGCCCAGCGTCTTGCCCAGCCGGTAGTTCTGCAGGAAGAACTCGGCGCTGGAGGAGACGAAGCCCTGCGCCCCTGGCTGCCCTGCGTGGCCTGCGGCCGCGCCACCGTCTCCAGGCGACACTGAGGTCATCGTTGGTCCCGTCAGCTGCGGCGATAAGCGACCCTGCGGCGACCGGAGAGCTGCGAGCGGGCCAGGCGATGTCGGAGCGGGCTGGCGGGGCGTTGGAACGCGACTGTGCTATCAGGAGAGCGGAATGCACATACGACGATGCCTGCAGACGCCATGTGGGTCCAACCTGCCAGTCGAGCGCAAGCATGGGGCGCCATCCGAAGGCTGCAAGCCCTCCGGGACAGTCGCACAGTGATCATCAACCATGCAGCGCGCCATCGTGAGCAGCGTGGCCCCCTGGGCGCCACAGAGCTGCGGCTCTCGCAGCAAGGTGGGCTGCGGGGCCTGTGCCGCGCTGAACACGCATGATCGCAGCTGCTGTGCAATTGGGGTGCTGCTCACGAACGCTGGGGAGCGCTGCCCTTGAGGGTCAGGGGCGCCCCTTTGCTGGGAAGCCCCACCCACTGGATCACCCTGAAACTTCAATCACGCCCCGCCGACGATCAGTGGCAGCCCCGATGCGCCCCCTCTGACCAGCTACCCAGCCCGCCGCTGCCGCCGCCGCCGCCGACTCGCTGCCTGCAGGCCGCGGCGCCGCGGCCTGCCCGGTGTGCCCGGCTGGTCGTGCTCGCTGCTGAGGGCGCTGCAGCTGCGGCCGAGGCCAAGCCGGTGACCAAGAGCAGCAAGAAGATTGCCGACAACATCACGGAGGTCATCGGTGCGCCTGGTTGCGCTGCCTGGGGCAGATTTGTTGCTCAGATTTGCGGCGGGGCAGTCAGAGCGGCCACGGCAGTTTGCCTGCTTATCCATTCGCTGTATGCATGAATAGCAAGCAGTTGGGAGGGCGTCTGCTGTAGCAGGAGTTGTAGCAGCTGGCGTGTGATGCGCTGCTGGCACCCCTCCAGCGTCCTCCGCGCAAGAAACCCTCCTTGGCTCCTTGCCTCGTTGCCTCACAGCCTGTCTGTGTTGCTGTTCATTCCCCTTCTGCAGGCGACACCCCCATGGTGTTCCTGAACAAGGTCACCAAGGGCTGTGTGGCGCGCGTGGCAGCCAAGCTGGAGAGCTGCGAGCCCTGCAGCAGCGTCAAGGTGCGGGGCTGTGTGCGCACAGCAGCAGCACCTGCTGCTCTGGCGCAGTCCTCATCGGAGCTGGGGAGCTGCAAGTCGCAATGCGGCGATGCGGCGGAAATGTGGCTTGTAGGGTGCTGCTTGAAAGCTGATGTCCACAGGCATCCAGGCGCACTTGTGCCAAAGCGTTCGAGTGAACACCAGCCACCGTCACTTTGCCTGCTCTTGCAGGACCGCATCGGGCGCAACATGATTGAGGATGCGGAGGCAAAGGGGCTCATCATTCCGGGTGCGTATGCAGCCGTGCACAGCTGGCTAGCATCATAGCAGGGCGCAGGCTGTTCTGCAGCAGCACGTGCCGCATGTGGCGGCGAGCAACTGTGCCGATTCAGCAACAGCTTACAAGTTCACTGCCGAGCTTGCTTTTTGACGTCTTGGTAATCCGACATAACCATTCCTGGCAGGCACCACCACGCTGGTGGAGCCCACGAGCGGCAACACCGGCATTGGCCTTGCCTTTGTGGCCGCGGCAAAGGGATACAAGCTCATCCTGACCATGCCAGCCAGCATGAGGTGGGCGGCCAGCTGTCGTGCCAGCACGTTCCTTTTGCTGCATACTTGCCTGCTTGATGCGCGCCTCCTGGTGCCGCCAGGTGCGGTGCGCCACGCTGCCGGGCAGTTTTGATGCACATGCCGTGCAAGGTGGACGCGCAGGCATGAGCGACCGCCGCTGCTAAGCACCTTTGCCGCGTGCCCCCTCGGTGCTGCAGCCTGGAGCGGCGCGTGATGCTGCAGGCCTTTGGCGCGCAGCTGGTGCTGACCGACCCCGCCAAGGGTGCGGCTTGGGGGTTGATTTTGTTGCACTGCCTGGAACATGCAGCTGGCACGCGAGTGAGCCGCAGCTGATGTGCACCGACCCCGCCACGGCCGAGCTGCTGCTGTGCTCAGCTTGGGAACAGCTCGCCTTTCTTGGCATGACGGGTGTGTTGGCAAATGGCGAAGGCACGCCTGTCTGTTATCACAGAGGAGCCTCGGTACTTACATCTCTGCGCTTACATATCGGCGCGGCTGCAGGCATGAAGGGCGCGGTGGCCAAGGCAGAAGAGATTGCGGCCACCACCCCGCACTCGTACATCCTGCAGCAGTTTGACAACGCAGGTGGGCGTTGCTGTTGTTTGGGTGGGCTGCAAAACTGAGCCTGCGGTTGTGCAGCCTGCAGCAATTTGGGTGCCTTGGGATACATGCAGAGTGGGTCGCCCCCTCTGGCTGGTCGCATTGCTCGCCAGTTGCATGTAAAAACGGGTCTCCTCACCGGCAGTATTGGTTTACACCGTGTCTCGCCTGCAGCTAACGCCGACATCCACCGAAAAACCACGGGCCCGGAGATTTGGCGCGACTCGGCAGGCCAGGTGTGCTGCACCACCCACTTGGGCCTTCCTACCTGGCCCACCCCCGGAAGCCATCCTACCACGGCACATCAACCCAGTCTCTGTGAATTTCTGCCGGTGCACAGGTTGATTTCCTGGTCAGCGGCGTGGGCACCGCCTGCTGCCATTCACTTGCCATTTTTATCAACATCTCTTCCGGTGCGCAGGTGGATTTCCTGGTCAGCGGCGTGGGCACCGGCGGCACCATCACCGGAGTTGGAGAGTACCTCAAGGGGCAGGCAAGCTACACTGGTTGTTGCTGGCTGATGAGCTGTGATCTTCCTGCGCTCACCATGGCACCGAGCAGCAGCTTCGGAGACGCATCAACTGCGGAGCGGGGGTGTCACAGTGCACACGCATTGGTTGCTGTTTGCTGGATGTGGCCAACAGCTGCTGCTTACCAGCAGGACGGTTGCCGCTGCGCACGAAGCCACAGCCAACAAACGTTTGCGGGCTGCCCTCCCATCCCATCAACCTCCGCAGAAGTCGTCGGTCAAGGTGGTGGCTGTGGAGCCAGCAGAGTCGCCAGTGCTGAGCGGCGGCAAGCCAGGTGAGCCTGCCATGGGAACAGGAGCCACTTCAACATCAAACGCGCACCCTGAATGGAGCTGTGGCAATACAGGGGGGACACCCGTCAGGGCACAGTCTCAAGCACAGCTTGCTTGCGGGCTTTTTCCTTGCAGGTCCCCACAAGATCCAGGGCATCGGCGCCGGCTTTGTGCCGGGCGTTCTCAACACAGAGGTGTACGACGAGGTGCTGCAGGTGCGCTGCTGCCGATCAAGTAGCTGAACCTGTCGTTGATATTATTCGGACAGTCGCTGCACTGTGGGTGGGCTCAACACCCAGGTATGATGAAGTGCTGCAGGTGCGCTTCTGCTCATTAGGTGCCAGGTGCTGCTGGCTAGATGGTGGTTGCTGCGATAGTTCAATGCTCTTTCTTGCAGCTTCCTTTGCCCTGCCCGCTGCCTGCCTGCTGACAAGCTTGGGCAATGAACACATCCCTTGCAAACTGCCTGCCCACCATCCGCCTGCGCCTGCGACCACCTAACTGACCCCTTGCCGCTCTCACTACAGATCCCCAGCGACGACGCGGTTGAGATGGCCAAGCGGTTAGCCAAGGAGGAGGGCCTGCTTGTGGGCATCTCCTCTGGCGCGGCAGTGCAGGTGGGTGGATGGTGTGAGCAGGTTGCGGCTGGCATGAGGAACATGCATGAAGAGCAGGCATGAGGAGGTCGCGGCAGGTGGCTGGCAGATGGCCAGCTGGTGGACACGCTCTGGCGTGCACGTTGTGCATGCTCTGTGAACACACCACTCACACCACTGCTGCTGCCTGGGGCGTTCTTTGATCGAGGGCACGGTCATCAACGCCTGCCTTTCCCTGCCCACACACACCCGCTCCCGCAGGCGGCCATTGAGGTGGCACGGCGGCCCGAGAACGCGGGCAAGCTGGTGGTGGTGATCATCCCCTCCTTTGGCGAGCGCTACCTGTCCTCGGGTGAGGCTGTTTGAGTATTTGTCGATTGCACGCTGCTCCACGTGGCTTTTTGCACCCACACCTTGCGTGCAGGCTCTGCTCGTCCCGCAGCACCGTGCACCTCTGCTCTTTGCCACCACCCAGTTCTTTGATTTGTGGAGTGCCACGTGCAGAATTTGCCTACTAATCAGCGCTTTGTCTTGGCCAATGTCCCCGCAGTGCTGTTCTCCTCGATCCGCGAGGAGTGCGAGCGCATGGGCGTGAACGAGCGGGTTCTCATCTCAGACGAGGCGGGCCGCCAGTTCTACGTGCCGCCGCTTCGCTCCGCCGACAGCTGAGCAGCTGCTGCTACGGCTCGGCAGCACCAGGCTGCTACAGCTTGGCAGGACCAGCAGCTGAGCAGTGCTGACCGCCTGCCAGTTCTACGTGCCGCCGCTGCGCTCCGCCGACAGCTGAGCAGCTGCTGCTGCGGCTTGGCAGGACAAGCAGCTGAGCGGCCCTGACCTGCAAAGCTGAGCAGCCCAGTCCTGCTGCCCTCTGCGCTCAGCACTTGCCGGTGCTGCGCTGTCCTGTGCTTGCACCCCTGCTCGCGCCGCTACCTGTCTCGTTTTCCTTTCAAGACTGTCCGTCTGGGCATAGCGGTTTTGCCCAAACACTGTCTCTTCCTTTTTGCCCGCTGCATTCTTGCATTCTTGCGGCAGCCAACTCCCTTGTCAACAGTGGCTGCGCCCGTGTGCAGCCAGCCAACCTTCCTCCGCTCTTTCAGATCCCTGGCCCTCGTGGTTTGGTGCACCCAACACTCAACGGCCACTCATTACCACCCTTGCATGTTCTCCGCTCCCATCGGACCCCCGCCCTCAGATTCTTTCTGACTTGGCTGCGTCTCTGCCTGGTATCATGGTAACAGCGCATGCCCGCGCTGGCTTGCACGCTGCCGCTTGAGCGCCGACCTGGCGGCGCTCCCACCAGGGGCCAAGAAGGTCCGCGCTCTACCCGGTCACGAGGAGTGAAGCCAAACTCATGCTCGATGCGTGAGTCGAACGATCTTCGGAACCCCTGCAAGGGTACCGCGTGAGGCCCAGGCGCTCGCCAGCTTCTTAACGCGGACGTACGGTCCTTGCCGACACTCCCGATCGCCGTTGCAAGGACGTTGTGGGCCGTGCGATAAGCTGCCAGCGTCCTGCAAGACCGAGCGCGAGCCTTGGCACCAAATGGCTCGAGCGCGTTCCTGGCTGCTTGCTGTGGCCCTGGCCGTAGTGTACGCGGCGTCGCAGGCTCGCGCGGCAACGGATGCGGTGGGTTTCAAGATGCCCCGCCTCGCTGCCGCCGCCGCTGCCGCTGCCGGTTCAGGGACAGCCACCCATTCATGCGTGCCGCATGCTGTGCTCTTGGCTGCAAGCCGCCCTGATGGCCGCAACATCTCTGCACCTGCAGGCTTACTGGGAGGAGCAGGCGGCAGCGGTCAAGGCTGCCTGCAGCCTGTCCAGCTTCTATGGCGAGGTGTGGGCGCCACTTCCCGCACAGCGATGGTTGCACAACATTGAACGCAGCACCTGGCCAGTCAACAGACCACCTGAGCAGCGGATCTGAGGGCCCACTCAATTCTTATCTCCGTACGCAGGACTTTTACATGGGTGCTCGGGTGCTGAGCACCCAGATGGCCAACACCGTGGGCGCCTGCTGCGCGCAGTGCGACGCAAACCCCACCTGCGACAGGTGGGGCATGGAAGGCCACCCTGGAGGCGTGACTTGGGGCTGCGCTTCACACCAGCCGTGCGTCAACATAAGCTGTGCCAACTGTGCGCACGCTGCCTGCTGTACAGGTGGACATACTGCTCCCTCGCACAAACCAATGGGTGAGCTGCCTGCAGCGGTTTTGATTGGTTGGGCGGTGCACCAGTTTGCATGGGTAGCAGGGCGGAACGCTGCACGGGTGCCTCACTCATGGCCCAGCCCAAGCATCCTGCACCACCTGCTGCATTGAAACTTGTTATGTCCGCAGATGTACCGTGCCGGTGGGACCCTTTGTCAATGCAACAGTGCCCCGCGGCACATGCATCCTTTCCAACTCCATCCCGCCCTCGAATCCAAACGTTTGGCTAAGCTGGAGCTACATGCAGCCGGTGCGCTGTGCCTGTTGTGCCTGCTGCGTTGCACAACCCTTGGTGCCCCACATGCATTGAATAGCCCTTGATGCCTTTGGCTTACTGAGTAGCAGATGCGCCTGTTGATGCGGTCGCTCCTGCTGCACTAATTGCAACTCGAAATGCTGCCTCGGGTGGTCAAACCGGCCTGCAGGGTGTAGTGTGGGGCTCAGGACGGAAGTCCTCTGCGCAAACTGTTCAAGCCATCACCACAGCAGCCAGCTACCAAGGTTGGGGGCAGGGCGCCGCTGCGTGGTTGCTGCCTGCCGCCAGCATGCCTGGATGGTGGCAGATGTGTGCAGGCGGTTGGCGAGAGCCCAGACTCTAACTTCTGTCACTCTGCCCATAGTTGCCTTGCAGACAACAGAGAATTCATTGACACGAGGCTCGACGCGTTCTTCTGCCGCAAAATAACGGGCGGAAACCTGCAGGTGCGGCAGCTGCCGCCTTTGTGCATGCTTGCTGCCACTGGAAAACGCCAGCGTCAGCTGCCGCTGTGCCTTGGGAGTCCCGCCTGGCGGGGGCACCAGCAAAATGAAACATAGTTGACTGCAACACCACAAGCTACCTGCCCTCACACTGCAGCTAACCGCGCTCACTGGCAGCATATTGACGGGACCGCCAGTTGCGATTGGTGACAAGGTGCGGCGGCCCAGCGCCTGGCCTTGTTCTCCTTGCTTTTCTTGCTACCTGCGCACTACGGCCGCACCAGTCGCCAGGAAGTTGCTCGCAGGAGCTGCTGTTCAGCGGACGGCTCTGTCCACTGCTCAACTGGCTGCTCAGCCCGCTGCTCAGCTCGCTGCTCAACTTGCCGCAACTGCCGTTTGCCCGCCCGCCTCAGGTTGCTTACACTGGGCTGACTGTGTTGGACCAGCAGTCCGCCAAATGGGCCATCCTGTACTCCAACTCCACCAAGTCATACTGGCGCTACCCAGCCGCCTACCTGGGATACTGCGACGACTCAGAGGCCACGCCTGGTGGGGGTTGCGGTGTCGGTTGCGATGCCAGGATGCACAGGCCGCCGTGCACTTTTATTGGCATGCGTACACGCACTGGCACCTGGGCAGGCACCACACCCGCAGGCTGGTAGGGTAGAAAGGCCTGAACACATCAAACTTGCATCAGGATGGCATCCTGCCCCTCGCCCTCGACCTGCAGCCTGCACACCCAGCCCCTCTGGCGGGCGCAACGAGGAGGGGACGAGCTGCGAGGCAGATGGGGACTGCTGCTTCGGAATGATCTGCATGCCCCGAGGTGGGAACAGCTGCACCCTGGGCAAGCATCACTGTTTGGCCTGCTCTGAATTTGGGTCAGCATTTGGCCTTCTGTCGTGTTGAACCTAAGTGCAGCACCCGCCCTGCCTCCTTTTGCCCTTGCCTGCCACCCACAGTTGCCACAAACAACGCCAGCATTGTGGCAGACGTGGCACTGGTCACCAACCCCAAGGCCCCCGACCAGCCGGAGCTACGGATGTTCAACATTGCTCCCCCCGGCCAGGCCGATGGCCTGTCTGTGCTGCCACGAGAATGCACTGCCTTGGCGAGAGGTAGGCGCACTGGTTTTGCAGCAGTAGTGGCTGCCCTTGCAGGGGTGTCAACTCGGTGTGCGTCGGCAGCTGGAGCGTTGGGTCGCGAACAGCAGTAGCCGCGCTTGCAGGGTAGCTTGAAAGCTGGCTCGTGCTCTTTCTATCTGTCAATTCACAGAGCTGATTTGGACTAACTGGGCCGTCAACCCAAGGACTAGCGCGGACGCGCCCCCCAACGTCACCTGCCCTGAGCTGTCCACGGATCTGAAGTGGGGCGAAGGCATCACTGCAAGTGAGTCACAAACTTACAGCACTTTGGGTGCCGTAATCCACAACAGTGGTCCTAAATGGCACCCGCTTGCAGGCGGCTGAACCCATGTCAGCTTACCGGGCAAGCTCAAGAGATACACGCCCATGGGCCACCCCCCGTCTGCCTTGCAGATGCATCTGCGCCAGCCAACTTCACTGACACCGACCCCGTCCCCGTGAGCATGCTTTGCTTTCGGCATAGAGGGGTTGCCTTGTTGGTGCTGTGTCAGAACCAAGTGCATCCGGCCCCATGCCTGCTGCTCAGCGGACACTCCGTGAACCTCAGCTTGGTGCCTCACCCAGCCTGCCTGCTGCACCTGCATACGCCTGCATGCCTGCCTGCCCAGTGGCAGCCATAGCCACCAGTCGCCCTATCTCACCTGCCCTCCTTGTTTGCAGTGGGAGACCTGGGCGTCGCAGCTGTGCACGGATTTATCAGCAGCCGGCCAAAAGCTGGCGGAATCTTTCAAGAAGGGCGGGCTGGCGGCTGCACGGGCCTTCAATGCCACAACCTACGTCTGCGCTGCCGACGGGCGTAACCTGCTGGAGCTTGTGAGTGCTGCTCCTGTGCGACGTATTTGTGGCTGCAACGTTGTGACATGTGCTGGTGTGCAGCTGCACTGCATGTTGTTGAGGTGGTGGGTGCTGCTGCTGTGCAACATAAACTGTGGCTGCAGTTGTGCTGCATGTTAATTGTTGAAGTCACGGAAGTGCTGCATGTCGGCAGTTGCTTGCACTGCGTTGTATTGAACGGTGGCCGCATGCTTGGAAGAGGCACCCACAATTAGAGGCTGCTGGTCAGCGGGCTTGGCTGCTGCGTTCCCATGCTAGCCCTGAACGCACCCACCCACCATGTACCTTGCGAACTCAAGCACACTTCCCCCTGCTGCCCTCGGGTGCAGTTTTGGGTCTACATCAACTCTCCGTTCACTGGGGACTGGGACTCTGTGGTCGAGTGAGCTGCTCTGTGTTGATGGCAGAGCCTCTAATTCCTTGGCTTTGATGCACTGCCTGCTGCCCAGCTGCTGCAACTAGCTTCCTTGGCTTCAAACTGCCATTTGCCACACACTCCCCCATCCTTTGATGCAGCTACGTGAATGCGTACACGGCTGGCGCCACCTCCACAGGGGCAGCTGCATGCGTGGGCCTAGCAGTGGTGGCACAGAATGGAACAGTGCTGAAAACCCAACAGGTGCACACACCGGTGGAAGCAAACAACCAGCAGCAGCAGGAGGATTCCTCGTCCTCCAACACTGGAGTCATCGTGGGAGTGGTGGTGGCAGTCGTGGTGGCGTGCCTAGGTGAGCACTAACTAGCGCACTGTTGTGGCAACAATGCGCAGTTTGTCCTGCGTTGTTCTTGCGGAGCGTGCTGCACATGGTGTGCCTGCTCAAGCGAGCCTCTTGACTTGCATCTGCTCACCTGCCAGGACCCTAAATGTTGCAGTGGGCATCCTGCTCGCCTACAGCATGTGCCATCCTCCCTGCTGTGCGTGCTGAGCGTGACATGCCAGATCACTCACCCACCCACCTAATCTCATTCCAACAATTGCAGTGGGCGCGCTGCTGGCCTTTTACATCGTTCGCCGCCGCAAGCGCCAGCGACTGGCTGATGCTGAGTCAAAGGGCTTTGGCTCGCCGGGGCAGGGAATGGCAGAAGGAGAGGTGGACGAATTCATCGATGTTAGCAGCTTCCCTGCCAAGCCAACTGGCGAGGCAGCGGCAACGGCAGCGGCGGCAGCAGGCGCGGCCGGTGGTGTAAGCAGCTACCCTATTGGCGGCGCACCACAGCAGCCAGGGACGCCCACCCCGGTCTCAGCCAGTGCCACATCGGCAGCTGAGGGCACGAGCAGGTGGAGTGGTGCAAGGGTGAATGGGTGGCAGACTGCGAGATTTGCAGGGCTCGCTTGAAGTGCAGTGTGCATTAAGCTGACGCCAGTTCAGAGCCGGGTTCATTCAGCAGTCCAGTGTGCACACAAGTGATGGCGCCTGTGCACGTGCCTGCTGCTCTCCCGATGCCGCAGCGGCCATGTCGGCACGCCGCCCTCCCGCAGCCGCGACTGGGTGCTCAGCGCCATTGCATCCACTCAGGTGAGTGATGGGACTGAAGGATGAGGTGCAACACGTGTAACGCTGCGCCGACAAGTGGCAGCCGCCCGGCATGCCCAGCATGCGGCGGCGGCGGCGCCAAGCAGCCACTGCAGTAAATGCGCCTTGCAAGTCGTCCCTTCCAACTCCAAAGAAGCCCGCCCATTACAGCCACTCCATGTGCACTGCCTCACCCTGCAGGCCCAGCGAAGCGCGCGGCTGTCAGGCGGTTCAGATTCCGAGGCAGCCACCCTGGCATCCCCCCGCCGCGGCTCCAGCGGGCTGGATGCCCGGCCCTGGGAGATTGCTTTCGAGGAGCTGCACATCCATCGGGCCATCGGGGAGGGGTCGTTTGGCAAGGTGAGCGGCTGCCGGCTGGGCTAAATGTTCATGAGCCAAGCAGCGGTTTCTGCTGCACGTGCGCTGTGTACAATTAGTGTGCTGGTGTATCGGCGGGCACGGTTTGTCATGTCCAGCCATCTGTGCTCACACCTGCAGGTCTACCTGGGCTCCTGGCACGAGACCACGGTGGCCATCAAGATCCTGCTGGGCTCCACCATGGTGAACAGCGAGGCGGAGGCGGAGGAAGCGCTGGAGGCCTCTCGCAAGGCAAGTGCGGCCGTGAAACAGTCTGCATGTGCAGCTGGGACCTTCTGCCTGTGCAGACGGGCAGGCAACCGGTGGAAGGAGCGGTATCCACAAACTCTTGCACCGACGCTCCCCGCAGCATTCCCCTCTACGTACAAAATGCATGCGCGTGTGTTTAACAGTTGGCTGCTTTCTTGCTGGTGAGGCAGCTGGTTGATGAGGCGGGGCTGACGTGCCTGTCCTCCCTGCTGTGTGCTCGTGCACATGTTCTCTCGCTCTCAGCACCAATCGGTCTCGCTTGTGCCTTTTTTGCAGATGGTGGGGCAGCTGGACGATGAGGCTGGTCTGATGGCCTCCCTGCGCCACCCCAACTGCGTCTCCTTCTTCGCCGTCTGCCACAACCCGCCCTGCATGGTCACTGGTGAGGCAAGGAGGGCGGCTGTATGTTAGCACAAATCCTTGCGCTGCCGACCTGCCTTACACTTCCTGCGCCGCTGGCAAGGGTGTGTTTTGTGCGAGGGCTGACTGCTCCACCTGCTGCATTCCACTTCACCCCAGCACTTCCCCAACTTCTCGTGAACTTGCAGAGTACTGCGCACGAGGCGGCCTGGACTCTGTGCTGGCGGAGGCGCGGAGGGACCCTGCTGCCGCCGCTGAGCTGACCTGGAAGCGCCGCGTTTCCCTGGTGGGGGCCCTTGTCTGCACCACATTGTGTGCATGCGCAAGCTTAGCTTGGATGACGCATTGGCTGCATTCCTCCAGCCATTCATTGTGGCGAGTTGCAGTTCTTTTGGTAAGCCCCAGTCACCCCCGTCTCCTCCTCCTCTTCACAGCTGCTGGACGCGGCGCGCGGCATGCTGTACCTCCACCGCCGTTCCGTGCCGGTGCTGCACCGAGACCTGGTGCGAACAGCGCTGCTGCTGACTGGAATGGCTGCCATCCTGCGTGTGTCAGGGAAGCAGCTGGCCGTGTCACTGATGGAGCAACACGCGCACAGCAGTAGCAACTCCTCCAGCAGTGCTGAACCTTCGCTCGATAAGCTGCGTCCCGCACTTCTGACCCTATGGTTTGATCGCCTCCTGGCTGCCGCCTGCTGCAGAAATCGCCCAACATCCTGGTAGATGAGAACTGGCATGCAAAGGTGAGGATGTGCACGCTTGCGTGCTCCTCATAGGCATCCTTCTTGGATGGCCAGGTCCCTCTTGCTGACACTCCGCCCCTCAGCAGCCATACCTTTACCTTGCACCCAATGTGCGCATGCTTGTTGCCCCACATCCTGCCAACAGGTTGCAGACTCATACCTTGTCTATTTGGCACCCAGTTTGCACACCCTCTCTGTCCTATGTCCTCCCGCCAGGTGGCGGACTTCAACCTGAGCCGCATCATGGAGGACCCCAAGCGCACCAGCTCACTGGCGGCCATGAACCCGGTGAGGGGCATAATGCTGGGCGATGCGGCGTGGTGTGTAGACTGGGCGCACCGCTGGGCAGGCCGCTGGGCGATGCGGTGCAGGTGCTGCAGCGGACGAACTCAAGCAGCTCCCCTTGCCGCGGCCAGCCTTGATGCACAGCCTGCCACCATGACTTTGTGTGGATCGAGGTGCTGATCGCGTCCTCTAGCCCACTTCCTCATGCAGCGCTGGCTCGCGCCCGAAGTCATGCAGGCAAGCCGCTGCCTCAAAGCTGTCTTACAACAATCTGGGTTCGCAGTGCTTGTGCCGGCTGTTGGCTGCGGGGCGGCAGTGGTGGGCAGGTTGTTGCATCGCGCTTCACACACCTGACCCAGGATCTGCTGCCTCCTGCCTGCTCCCAGGGCGCGCACGCCAGCAAGCCATCCGATGTCTACTCCTTTGGGTGAGTTGGATGCAGGTCTCAGCAGCCCCTTCCCTTCTCATGAATGGCTTCACTGCCTGCGGCCACCAAGCATGGCTGCTTGCCGCATGCCCTGCGTCCACTTCACACCCTGCAGGATTGTTCTATGGGAGGTGCTCACCCTGCAGCTGCCCTTTGCAAGCGGCGCGCAAGGCCCCTGGCAGGTGCGGTGTGGCACATGTTGAGGGCATGCCATCCGTGCCACTGGCGCTGTCATACTACCGGTGTTTCATTGCTGCCGCATCCAGGCCAGGGCCTCTCTGCTACATTTACCCATGTACTCAGTAGCATGGTGCCCCGCTCGCCCCTCCCGCCGCAGCTGGTCGGCTTTGTGACGCACGGCGGGCGGCCGGAGGTGCCTCCAAGAGAGCAGCTGCCTGGAGAGGACACACCCCACTTTGAAGGGCTGGACGCTTATCTCGATCTCATGCAGCGCTGCTGGCACCAGGTGGGTGCTGCAGATGTGCATATTGGGAGCTGACTTGCCGCCGCATGTGTGTGCAGCCCGCTTCTGGCTCAGATAAAGCTTGCAAGACAGGCCGGACTGCGCTTTTCTCTGGCGAGCAGCAAAGTGCAACAAGTCTTCCCCGCTGAGCACGCTGAGCACGCGGCACACGCTGTGCACGCTTTGCAGGATCCGGAGGCACGGCCGGACTTCGCAGCCATCGTGACGGAGCTCAAGTGAGCATCTGCCTGCTGACCGCCTTTGTGTTGGGAAGGCATAGCTGGGCATGCGCAGCTTGCCTGCCGCTTTGGGCGAGCGCCGTGCATGCAGTTGCCTCCACCATGCTCAGCAGTGCCAGCCTTCTCCACCCACATGCAGGGCACTGCTGGCTTCTCTGCTGGGCAGCTCCGAAAACCTGATGAGCCCCACATATCGCCAGCTGCTGAGCGAAGGGCCATCTGGCGGGGCAGAGCTGCGGACCAGCGGTGGTAGCGGCGGCACTTCAGGGCCAGCGGCGGCAGATGGGGGCAGCAGCAGCGGTGCCCGGGGCAGTAGCAGCAGCGGGCAGCGGCAGGGGCCAGCATGACTGGCGCAAACCAAATGCATCCACATATTTTCCCGAGTAAGTGTAGTGTATTCTATTGGGATAACCCCAATCTCCCCCGTCTTCGGTGGCTTGGCTCAGTTTGGTGCTGGCGAACTCTTGTTAACTGCAGCCCCCTTGGGGGCAGCCTTACAGTTTGGCAGCCTAAGGGAGCGGCAGCGTGTGGTGGAGACATGTGCGACCTTGCCTGACTCGATATCAGCAAGCAGTGATGCATTCGAAACACTGCCAAGCTGCACTTCATGCGTCATCGGCGCCGCCGGCCGCCGCCGCCGCGCTGCTGCTGCTGCTGCTCCGCCCGCCGCCCCCGTGCCTGCTTCATGCGCACAGTGATGCGCAGTGGCACTCCGGAGAACCCAAACTGCTTGCGGATTTGGGCTGCCAGGAAGCGTGTGGAGGCGGTGCTGAGAGGAGTGCTGCCGCTCACAAATGCCACAAATGTGGGCGGCCGCGCCTTGACCTGCGACAGACGGCGAGTGGCAGGCAGAAGTTCAGATTAGCCTTCATACAGGCAAGCCGGCTGCCAAGCACAGCATGTAGAGGATGCAAGGCAGTGGCGCAGAGCAGCGGTTGCAACATCTGTGCACAGGCATGCGTGCCGGCATGCAAGCCCAGCAGCACAGCCCAAGCAGCCCCACCTGAGAGATGTAGGTGATGCGGTTCAGCTCTTTGCCGCCTCCCACCTGGTACTCTGCTGCTATCTATTTTGGAAAGGGCGCATGGGACCAGGTTGTGAGTTGGTCGCTGGCCTGTCGAAAGGTGACTCAGACGCAGGCAGGAAGGCCACTCAACCGGCCAACATCAGTGGTGTGCGGCTATGCGCGCCAGCACCGGCTCGCCACCCGCAGCCACACCAGCCCACTTCTGTGCCCTTGCGATCGCCAACATATCCACTCACCTGCTCAATCCAGCGGTTGAGCTTGGAGGTGGGCACGCGCTGGTTCCACCGGGCATACATGGACAGCGCCGCGGGCAGCAGCTTGTCGGCACCCTTGCCAGTCAGGGCTGACATGCCCAGAATTGGAACGCCGCTGCACACGGGGCAGCGGGGCGGCAGGCAGTGTTAGAGTGAGGACAGGTGAGCGGAATGCTGCGCGGCTTCCAGCTGGGATGCGCAACCACTGTTACACACAGGCAGGTTGGAGGTGGAACACACAGCAGTTTGAGCCCTGCACGCAGCTGTTGCCCACACCATGCACGTCCTCAAGCTGTCCAAACCATGCCCAACTTGCAAGCTATGCTCTGCCTCACCTAACATCCGGCAGGCTGTCCTCCACTGTCTGGCGAATGAGCGCTCACTAAGCTACACCCCAGACCTGTGCAATCGACCACCTCAAGTAGGCGATCAAACCTCCTCACCTCACATCCGGCAGGCTGTCCTCCACTGTCTGCCGGATGAGCGCCAGGGCCTGCTGCCGCTGAGCTGGCGGCATCGCATCCAGCTTGTTGGCCACAATGAGCAGCAGGCGGCCCTCAGACACAACATCTGCGGCAGTTTGGGGGCAGGAATCACAGCAGTCTGCATAGCACATTTGCGGCATTTGAGAAGCAAAAGATGCTTTTTCAGCAGTTGGCAAATGGCGAATCGGCTCCTTTCGCAGGCCTTGTTACTTCCATACGGACGATTCCATGCAACGGTTGCCAAATCTCACCCGAAGCGAGCGTGACCTCCCGGTGGGTCAGGCCTTCCCTCAGCTCCAACGCACGCTGCGCGTCCACCAGCAGGGCCACCACATGCACAAACTACAGGGGGAAGAAGGGAGGCGGGGCCGGGAAACTAGAGCGTTTACCCCGCTGATCTGCTACAGCAAGTAGGCAGCGAGGTCAGATTTCTGGCGGGTTTTCAACCACACACCGCCGGGTTTTCAACCACAAATCCTCCCTGCTGCAACCGCAAACCCGTCCTACCTGCATCACAGACTTGGCTTCTGCCACCGTCTGCTCAGCCACCGCGCCGCCTGCAGGGCAGCCAGGGCAGCAGCGATAACGGGTGACCAGTGGCGCAGGGCATTTGCACGCATCTAAAGTGGACTGTGGCAGCGAGGCAGAGACACCAGGCGAGACACCACAGCCTGCTGCCGCCGCAGCTCAATGGCAGCCATGTTATAAAACGCCGGAAATCATGGCAGTCCAGCAGGCGCATTTGCTAAGCCCTGGTAGCGCAGGAATATCAGTCCCTCCCAAGGCACCAGCAGCACAGCAGGGCACGCACCCGACTCATCGAAGGCTGCCAGCTTGGTGCGCCCGGCAGCATGGGAACGCCAGCTTCATTTGCAAGGAGCCGATAGTACAGCAGCTGCAGAGCGCACCTGATTCGTCATAGGCCGCCAGCTTGGTGCGCCGGATCCAGCCAGCCGTGTCAACCAGCTCGATGTCATGCCCCTCCCACTGCAATGAGTGTATTGAGAGCGATTGAATTGATTGGTGGAAAGCTTGCAATGGCCAACCATGTCGCCCAGCTCTATGCCATGCCCCTCCCACTGCAAACCGAGCAAAGTTGCATTGTGAAAGTTGCACTCGTCAGCAATTGGCAAGGACGGGAGTAGTGACATGGCAACAAACCGGCCGTCCCACCAGCTTGTGGTCCATGCATGCCCTGGACGCTTTTCCCTGTTGTTGCACGGAAGCAAGGCTGTGAGCCCTGCAGGACCAGCTTCTTCCTCCCTACCTGTATGCGTTCTTTGATGGCGTCACGTGTAAGGCCCGGCTCCGGCCCTGTGAGGCATCGCTCGTCTTGCAGCAGCCATTTGTTCAGCGTCGACTT
>VFQQ010001641.1_pt1 | contig 29580 bp, 42 predicted proteins | sample 3512341 | NCBI WGS metagenome assembly VFQQ01 (sample SAMN10412373, study PRJNA504923) | tailings metagenome | isolation source: Relicate 2 Philex TSF1 revegetated site | place: Philippines: Tuba, Benguet | collected 2017-08-29
TCCAGCCGCTCCCGCTCCTCCGCCCACAGGCCCTTGCCTCGGTTGAAAAACTGCAGGGGAGGGGCACGTGTAATGTGGTGGGGGCGGTCAGGCACAGGTAGGCAGGCAGGCAGAAAATCCAAAGCAAGTGCAGCAGCGACAGGCCTGGGTGTGCGCAGCAGTACTGCGTCCCTCGAGGGCCGCCGCTGCCGCTCTGCTGCTGCACATCGCCCTTCGCTTGTGGCTGCTCAGGGAAACCGTGCAAAAGCAAGCAATTTAGCTTTGCAATCTGTCACATCTTGCCACACCTGGTGCTCAAAATGCAGCAGGCCGCCGGCCGAGGAGGGGCGGGCGGCGCCGCCAATCTCGCCCCAGCTGAAGTGGTCGCTGTGGCAAGGCAAGACACAGTGGGGAAGGGAGGCGTGATGCAGACAAACGTGCAGCACATAGCCTTGTAGTGCCCCGAGCTTGCAGGAGGGTGGCCATGGCGGTTGGCTGGGAGACTTGCATGGGCGTTCACAAGAGCGGTACGCAGGGTCCAGAACCACCCCGCCGATACCCCAGCTGCATCTAACCCGGCCATGTCCAGCAGCGAGCCTCCCTGGCGCGAGCGTGGGCCCAGGCTGGCGCTGCTGCTCGATCCCACATCCTCCTGGCTGCCCACCCCGGGCGGCCCCGCAGGCTCCAGCCGGCTGGCGCCACTGGATCGGCCGCTCTCGTCAGCTGGGGCGCCGCCGCCGCCGGCGCTCGGGCGGCGGCTGTGCCTGCCCAGTAGGGGCATCGTGAGGGGGTCTAGCGGCCCCCCATCGTGTCGGGAGTGCCGCCTGATGTTACGTGGCTGCCGGGCTGGGGTCCCCAGCCCCGTGCGAGCGCAGGGCGCGGGCACACAAGGGTTTGGAGCAGGCAGTGGCCTCGGCAGGTCCTTGGTTTGTACCACTGCACGCACAATGTCTCGCGATGTTGCGAGGTCTGCCCAGCAGCCGCACGTGCGCTCGGGCGGCAAGGCATTGGCGCTGAGTTGGCCAGGCCGGCACCAGGGGGCCTGCGGGCCTGCTCATCACGCTTCGATCGCGCCACCCAGTTGCCGCAGAAGCCCTCCAGACCCATCGGCGCAGTGCGAGCGCGCCTGGACCGCTCATTTGAACTGCGCGCCTTCTGCGGCCCTCCCCTGCCTCCTCCGTTGCTCAATTGGTTGATCGATCTCCGATCGCAACCCCCCTACCCATGCCCTGCGCCCCGCTGCCAACGGCCAGCCCTTGCGGGCGCTGGGCAGCGCACCCAGGGCCGCCCGTCATCCAGCGAGTCACAGCAGTGCCAGCGCGCGGCGGATCGATCGCCTGCCGCGCCGCAGCGGCAGCGCCGCCGGCGCCCGACCTCGCTGCCGCCACCAACCAGCGGGAGGCGGCGGGAGGCGCGCTGCCCAGCACCAGCGGCAGCATTGGCACCCACCCCATGCCAGCCAGCTGGCTGGCCTACTCATGGCAGCTGCGCAGCAACCGGCCGGGCGTCACCGACATTGTGCTGGAGCGGTTGCGGCGGCAGCTGGGCTGGGGCGGCCGCTGGGCTTGGGAGCACGAGGAAGCAGCCAGCGATGACGACAGCGAGCAAGAGACAGAATTGGAGGCAGAAGAGGCAGCGGCGGCAGAGGCAGGTCCCAGCAGCAGCAGCAGCAGCAGCATTGGCAGCACCCAGCAGCCCATGGTGCAATCCAGCCGGGGGGCAGGGTGGCGCAGCGGCGTGCGGCGGCAGTGCCGCGGCCAGGCGCTCATGGGGGCAGCTGCATATGATGTGCACCGGCCCTGGAGCGCTGCTGCCACAGACCCGCTGCCAGAGGAGCTGCAGGTGGGTGCTGGGGCAAGCAACACGCGGTACGGCACTGCAGCCATGTGCTGCCTGCTGCCTTGTGCTGTGCCACGCCACAGGCCATAGCACCGACTGAACAGCCGGTGCGGCTTGTTGCTGCTCGCCTGCATAACCGCAGCTGTTTGTGGCTTGCCAACCTGCACATCCTTCCCTGAAATGATATACTTGCAGAGCTGCAGCGCCGGCCAGCTGCTGACAGCTGAGCAGGAGGCGTGGCTGGGCGAGCTGGTGCAGGCTGGCCGGGCGGCGCAGCTGCAGCAGGAGCCTGCATCCGCCAGTGGCAGCAGCAGCGCAGCCCTGGTGCGGTCACGAGCAAGCGGCCCGACCGGCCCTGCAGAGCAGCTAGATGCCGCAATGCAGCGAGGCGCGGCGGCACAGCAGCTGATGTTTGATGCAAACCTGCGGCTGGTGGCGGTGGCGCGCCGCAAGCTGCTCGGCGGCGGCAGCTTCCTGCCGCCGCAGCTGCTGCAGGTGCGCAGAGTGTGGAGTAGTCGGGTCGTCGTTTGCTGCAATGCCGCAGCCCCACCCTCCCTCTCATCATGCTGCAAAAATCTCTTCCCCCCACCCTCCCTCTCATGCTGCTGCAAATCTTATTCCCATCATTGCTGTGCAGGAGCTGGAGAATGCGGGGCGGGATGCGCTGTGGCGCGCGGCCGCTGGCTTCCAGCCGGGCCGCAGCATGCGCTTCTCCAGCTATGCTGTGCCTGCTGTGCAGAACAGCATGCGCGATGTGCTGCGGCACCGGCGCGAGGTGGGCATGCACGTGCCAAAAGAAGCCCACCCCTGGCAGGCACGGGTGCGTGCCGCCGCCCGCAGCCTGCAGCGGCAGGAGCAGCGGCGGCAGCCGATCTCTGGCCAGCAGCGGCCTGTGCAGCGTGCGGCGCGGCGAGGCGAGCAGCCTGCAACTGCTGAGGGGGCGGACCTGCAGCAGCGGCTTGCCAATGGACAGCGCAGCAGGCAGCAGCGGCAGCAGCAGCAGCAGCAACAGCAGCAAACGGACGCCACACCGCTTGAACGGCTGGCCGCCGCTGCACACGTGACGCCCCGACAAGCGCAGCTTGGCTTGGCGGCCGGTCGGCGGCAGCGGCTGGCCAGCTTTGGCTGCCTGGTGGTGGCTGAGGCAGCGGAGGGGGCAGGCGGCCGCCGCTCCAACCGCTCTGACCAGCTGGCGCGCTTTGGAGATGTGCCGCAGCCTGAGCAGCAGGAGCAAGATGAGGTGGGCAAGTGTGGTAGCTGACGAAAGCCATGGCTATTTGCTTGTGCCGAAGTTGCGTGCACGATATTTTGTGTTGCAGCGTGGCAGACATGTGCCGTGTGGCTAGGGTGTTGCATGCTGCTCCACACCCCGTGTAGCTGCGGTCCTTGCTGCCCCATTTTGTTCCGCCTGGCCTGCGCCCTTGCCTACCCCTGTGCTGACTGCCTGCCTCACACCTCTGCGCCTTTCTTTGGTGCCTCCTGTGCAGGCGGAGTTTGACGGTGCGGCAGCCTGCGAGACTGTGCAGCTGCTGCTGGCACGCCTGCCCACCAGCCGCCATGCGGAGGTGCTGCGCCTGCGGCACCGCTTGGACGATGCTTGCCACGCCACTGAGCAGCGCGAGCTCGATTTTACAACAGTAGGCCGGCAGCTGGGGGTGAGCCGGCAGCGTGCACAGGTGCTGTACCGCGCAGCAGTGGATGCAGCGCGGCAGCAGGCAGCAGCCCTGGGCCTCTGCTAGCACTAGGCAAGGCAGTTGTGTGCTCCTTGGCGCGCCTCGCTGCTGCTGGCCAGTGCTCAAGCTTGTCAAGGCGCACCCATGCTTTGCCGTGCCGCTTGTCGGGCACTGTGCCCCTCCACTCCTCTCGTGCTCCTCCACCCACTACCCAACAGACTAACCGCACCTCCACCGTACTGCTGCTCATTCCTAACCACACGTGTACACTATTGAGACTGCTAGACCCGCGGCTTTACTTGGCGCCTGTGCGCCGTGTAGCTTTTCCAAGCCCCCAGTTGCAGATTGCACCCGTCTGTCCCTCCTCTGCCTTGCCTTTCTCCTGTTGCCTGCCTCCACATATTGCTTTGACTTGCATGGCTTGTTAGCGCCACAATCGTGCAATTATGCCCACAGTGGCGAGTTGGAAAGGGAGCGGCAGGACACAATGAGGGCATGTAGGCAGCAAATGTGTGCGCACTTGAAAGAAGAAGCTGCGCAGGCGCCGATTGTCACGCTCACTCATCGCTTGCCGCTGCCGGCGGCGTGCGGTTCTCGCCTGCCATCCTGCCCGTGCTGCACCCCTCCTCCGCCTCAGCTGCTTTGTGTTTGCCGACCTTGGGCGGTGCTGCCGCCTTGTGCGCCGCACGCTGTTGGGCGGCCTTGGTGGCGGCCGCTGCCGCTGCTGCCGCCGCCACTGCTGGGGCGTGTGCCGCCAGGAAGCTGGGCGGCGCAGATGGGGCACACCATCCTTTTCAACTTTTGATCAGTTCACAGAAAGGGCAGGGCCAAGTTCTCAAACGGCCCCGCTCAGTGCCATGTCACGCGAGTGCGCCGAAGAGCACGCTGCCCTGCAGGTGGCTGCTGCCCTCCTGCCTCACCAACTGGCCCGTCAATGGTTGTGCTTTCGTGATCCCAATAGGCATGACTGCACCGTGGGCGCACACACACAGGCAGTACTGCGAGCCCACCTGTGCGACAGCCACAGCGTGCGCGCCGCAGCGCCCAGCTTCCGCTACCTATGGACCCTCGGGGAGGAGCACCAAAACGTCTCTCATCGACTCTCTCTGCATCTGCATCCCTTCTGCCTGTTCAGACCTGCCAGGTGCGTGAGCTTGCGGGTACAGCTCGAGCACTCGCAGCACGGTGCCGGCTGACTGCTGTGATCGCAAGGGAGCCACCACCACTCCGCTGACACCGCGAAACGCCATTGTAGCGCCGATGGTAGGCCGCGCAGCCGCTGCGGAACTCGCGACCCCGCCTTGCGCAAGCTGACGCGGGCTGCTGCAGGCCCGGGCTGGCTGTTTTTCTCTGTTCTGCTCGACATTGCGATCGCGATGCAGCGGCGAGGGTGAGCGCCGCGTTTGAAGCACTACAACTGGTGCCCCACCTTCCGCCCCAGCACCCGCCGCCAACCGAACGAGCGTTGCCGCTGCCGCCCTCCCCGCAGCTGCAGGTGGCGGGCATACTGGAGCACAAGAGGCCAGGGTGGCGGGGCCTCATTGGCTCGGCCCTGGCCTCTGCTCTGTTGCTGTGCCTCCTGCTGTGGAGCGGCAGAAGCTACCTGCCGCCGGTGAGTTTGGCGGCGGTGCGACAACGCAGCGGCGGACGGTAGCTGGCATGGTGCAGCTGCGCACTCATGCCATTCAAAACTTGACAGCCGTGTGATGCTGGGAGCCGCTGCAACACACAATGCTTACACCTCCCTTCCGCAGGGGAGCCTTGGCACGAGCACAGGCTGCGGCGACCCAGCCGGCCAGCCGCCCTTCTCTTACGTCGCGATGAGCAGCAGCCACAAGACGGGCACCGTCCAGCTGATGTGCCTGGCCAGGGTCGTGCGCGACGCGGCGCGCGTTGCACTCACCACAAACGTAAGGGCATGCATGATGCACGTGCTGCTTGCCCTGGCATGGCCTTCGGCACCAAACATGCTGCCGCTGCTGCTTCTTTTGGATGCCCTGTGCACACACCTTTGAGGCCCAACCAAAGCTGCTGCTCCGGCTTACTGTGGCTGCAAGCTGCAGCTTACCTTTCCATCCTTGTGTGCCATATGCCTCTGCAGACGGGGAATGCCACATCGGCGGAGGTGGCCGCCGCAGCTGCAGCTGCCGATCCCAAGCCAGGCAACCCAGCCGTGCTCATGTCTGTGCTTCCGCTCAACCAGGAGTGCTTCGGGCGGGCAGCCAGCAGCAGGGCGCCCTTCCGCTGCCCACGCCCAGATGTGAGCGCTGCGTCAGGGTTTGCTGGGTTCAGGTTTTCTGCTGCCTGACTGTCCACTGGCTGCGCCCGTCCTGCACCTGCCCTTCTGGAGCTGGGAAGCCATGCCTGTGTCCGGTGGTGTTGGGCCCTCGTGCGCCATCTCATTCCCTGTTGCTGCTGCCCATGCATGCCCTGCAGGTGCCGTGCAACCCGGATGGAACGCCTCAACTGGGCCTGGATGGCTGCTTCATGCACCTGCCGGCGATTGACTCGGGGGCGCTCGGGATGGTGCACTTTGGTGAGCGGGCTGTCCTTTCGATGATGGTGCGCGAGCCGCTTGCGTGGCAACGATGCGGCCAGTACAGCGACTGGGGGTGGTTGGCCTGTCCCCGGTGACAGGCACGGGTACTCAACCACGTTCACTCATGCCATGCATAATTTGCCAACCACTGCATGCAGTGCGCAACCCTTGGGACGTGGTTGTGAGCGCCTACTGGTACCACCTGCAGACGCCCGCCCCAGAGACCTGGATCGACAAGCCGGTGCGGTCCTGCTGCTGACCTGGCTTCTGCTGCCTTTGCTGCTGCCGCTGCCGCCGCCGGCGCCGCTGCCACTCCTGCTGCCGCCGGTGCTGCTGCTGCTGCTGCTGCCATGCGCTCTGAGCTGCAGCTCCAGCACATAGGTGGGTGCATGGAGCTTCCTCTGGATGGGAACGATCACCCCATACCATCCGCCAGCTGACGGCTTCAACCCTGCTTTGCGTGCTGTGCCGCCCCCTGCAGCTGTCCACGCGACTGGGCATGATGCGCGAAGCCGGTGTGCCGGCCGAGCAGCTGCAGGCGCTTGGCATTGGCGAGGAGCAGGCAGCAGTGAGCTACGGAGACTCGCTGCGCGCGCTGCCCGAGGAGGCCGGAGTGCAGCTGGAGTTTTGGAGGAGCGCCGAAGGTGGGCGGCGGTGCGGGCGCGGCTTGGCATGCGCTAGGTGTGGGCCCGTGCATCGATGTGCCCACGTGTATGCCGTTCTCAAACCTGCTGGTAGCTGGCGCCTGATCACTGCCCGTCGCGCTGTCCTGCCCGTACGTACACAGGCCTGTACGCCATGGCGCGCCAGTTCCGCCTGCTGCGCCACCAGCCCTGGGCGCTGCAGCTGCCGTACGAGGGCGCGCAGGCCGCCTTCAACGACACCGTGGAGCAGATTGCCGGGCTGTTCTGGCCGCAGGTGTGCTTGGGGTGCAGCAGGCAGGCTATGCACGGCACTGCGGTGGCAAGGGCGGGGGAGCGGCTCCAAGCTCCCAGACTGCTGGTGGAGGGTTTCAGGGTTGCAAGGTTGCAAGGGAGCTGGTGGAGAGCAGCGGTTGTACCTTCGTCCTGCATCGCATCTCAACCGCTACCGCCTCCTTTGCCTCCCCCGCCTGCTCCGCAGCACGCCGGGCGCATCCGGGCAGCAGCGCAGCAGTGTGACCCCACCACCTGGAGCTCAGTGCAGATCACAACCAACAATCACGTGACAGCAGCCAAGCACTCGGCGGCAGATCGGCAGCGCCTGCAGGGCGTGCTGGCTGGGCAGCCCGATATTCGGCGGCACCTGTGCATGCTTGCAGAGGCGCTGGGCTATGTTGATGACCCGCGGTGTCAGCAGCAGGCAGCTGCAGGCGGCACAGCAGGCGCAGCAGCCACAGCAGGGTCAGCATGAGGCAGGCGCCATACATAAAGCTGGGTAGAGTACACCGGCTCAGCTTTTGTAATCCTAGCAGTAGTGTCCAACTAGCGCGCTTTCATACCATGTAACTTTCTTATTAGTTCTATTGGCTTGACAAAGAATAAACGGCAATACTTTAATATCCATCCAATGGTGCCTAGCAAGGTTGAGCTGCGCCGCACTGGAGATGCACTTGCCCGCCCGCGACGCAATCCCGGCAGGTGTTCGAGCCTCGCGCAGGACACGGGATTGCTGCCAGCAGCTGGCCGTCAATGCGGGAATAGTTCACTGCCACCCTGTACACTCCACTGATTCATGCTGGCTGGCCGAAGCGGTTGGAAGGGCCGTGCGACGGCGGGGCAGCAGAAGGTGAGCGGGAAACTCACTCCGCCGTGCCCCATGCGGCGGACCAACTACACAGGTAGCAGGGGATTGCAAGGAAGTAGCCTGCCCCTGCAGGCTGGGCTGACGTGTGGGCAGGCATGCACCGTCATCCGAACCGTCAAACCGGCAGTGCCTTCACCTGAGCCTTCTTGGCAGTGTTCATCCTGAAGCCTTCACTGCTGCAGCTGCCTTCCTGCCCCACTGCAATATCAACCAGTTGTGCAAACCGCTGAAAGGCTTCACTTGTGTGAGGCGCCTTGGACGGAGCTCCACGACTTGCCAGCGTTCGGCAGGCACCGTAGCGACACCATGCACGCACCCTGGCGCTCTGCCTGCTGCTCCTCTCCCTGGTGGCAGTGGCAGTGGCAGTGGCGGCGGCGGAGGGGGCGGGGCCGGCACCACCTATCAGCAGCACCGCCGCCCATCAGCAGCCCGCCGAGCCTGGGGCAGGCGAGGCGGCCGCGCTGGTCGGCCTGGTTTCAGCCATGGGCGCCGACCAACAACTGCTGGCCAGCTTGAACGAAACGGTGGCAAGCGAGGGGACGTTGTGCGGCTGGCATTTCCAGCATCTGGGGAGCTTCAGCTCTGACATCCTGTGCAACAACGCCACGGGCGCAATCACCAGCGTGTGAGTCGGCTGAGGGATAGAACAGTGTGTTGCGCCACGCTTTGCATCATGCATGCCATATGGCTTTGCTCTGCGCTGTGCAGCCTATCTCGCCTTGTCCGCTGCCACCTCTGCGATCAGCTACCCGGCCCGCCGCCCTTCTGTTCAATACAGCTACCTGAGCGGGCACTTCAACGGCACGCTGCCCATTCACGGCTGGCAAGCGCTTGGGTCGCTGGCGGAACTGAGCGTGGGCTTTCCCCTCAGCGGCCAGCTGGCGGCTGCCTTTCCAGACAGCCTGCAAGAGCTGTACCTCGCCAGCAACTCCTTCACAGCTATTAGCCCCGACTGGCGCCCTCCGCCGCACCTGCACAACTTGTCCCTGCTCTACAATCAGCTGAACCAGACACTCGAGCAGCAGCAGAGCTGGCTGGCGGCAGCACCTGAACTGCAAGTGTTGGATCTTGACCACAACAGCCTGCACGGCACTGTGCCTATTGACCTGGCACTGCCCCCTTCCCTCACGCAACTGAGCCTGAGCAGCAACAAGCTGAGCAGTGAGGCTGGTAGGGGCCGCCTTGCAAGCTACCGCGGCTGGCGTTTGCAATGTTGCAGCCATGCACAGAGGACTTGCAAGCTGTGTGGGCAGTGGCGGCAACTGGCCATGTGCACTTGCCATGCCTGCTCTGCCGCTGCAGGCACGCTGCCGCCCATCCGCCTGCCACGCTCTTTGCAGAACCTTACACTGTCCGAGGTGAGGGCGCTGTGTGTTTCAGACTTGCTGTGGAAGCTTGGAGCTGCCACCCACGCCCGCACCTCCAATTTTGTCCTGCTGTGTTCACCCAGCAATCCCGCTCTCTCCCTCTCCAGAACCAGCTGAGCGGCAGCCTGCCGCAGGGCTGGGTGCTGCCGCCCTCGCTCAACCTGATGTATCTCTACAGCAACCGCTTCAGCGGCACACTGCCTGTAGATGTGGAGCTGCCACCAAGCCTGCAGATATTAAACCTGTGAGTGGGGATGGGTGAACAGTGCAAGCTGCTTCGCCTGAACTCTGCTCAGGCAAATGGTGAAAGCCATGGTGCCGTCGAGAAGTCGATTATGGCGATGCTCCAGAAGCGGCCTCCCTCATCCTCACCCTCTGTGCCTGCCGGCTCTGCACCCTTGCAGAGACAGCAACGCCCTGAGCGGCACAATCCCAGCAACCTGGCTTCCATCAAACCTCACCCATTTTGGCGCCAGCAACAACCGCTTGTCGCTGCCGCCTGATGGCCACCTATCGCTGCCGCCCTCCCTGGTCCGTCTTGTCCTCAGCGACAACCCCCTGAATGGCCCTATTCCATCCAGCTTGAGCAATGCCACCAGCCTGGAGGAGCTCGAACTCAACACCTGCAGCCTCAGCGGCACGTTGCCTGCCGCGCCTCTGCCACGCTCTCTCGCGTCCCTCTCACTCGCCAACAACAGCCTCAGCGGCAGCGTGCCTTGGGCAGCCTGGGACCTCCCTGCCTCCCTGGAATCCCTCTCCCTGGCCTCCAACCGCCTGACCGGCCCGCTGCCGGCCACCCTGCCAGTCTCCCTCAAGTCGTTTTCCCTTGGCGGCAACGCACTCTCCGGCAGCCTACCGGCCGAGCTGCTGGCCAGCCTGCCCCCCAACTTTGATGTGTCCAACAACCGCCTGACAGGGCCGCTGCCCCCGGCTCTCGCCCTGTCGCCCGGCAGCCTCAGCGGCCCCTTAAAGCCAGCATGGATTGATCTATCTAACAACAGCTTGTCGGGCCCTCTGTCTTCTGGCTGGGACTGCGGCCTCGGCTGCCGCCTCAACCTCAGCAGCAACCAGCTGAGTGGCCCGCTGGATTTGGAGGGCCCAGCGCCCTCCTTCAACCCCACCTGGCTGGCCTATGACACAGTGGACCTCAGGCTCAACCACCTCACAGGTGAGGAAGGAAGGAGGTAATGCGGTTGAATGAACCTCATGCCATGCTCACCGGTGCTGGCACATGCTTGCCGCCAGCTGGCATCCGCAGGTGCCTGCGCTCCAGCGGTTGACATCCTGCCGCTGCTCTCGCCTTCTGACCCATTCCACTGCAGGCACCCTGCCTGCCTGGGATCCCCACCTTGTCGAACGGCCGCCAGGCGTTCGGTTCATTGTCATGCCTCAGCAGCAGGGCGCCGGCTTCTGTGGGGAGGTAAGAGGCTCTGCGAACTTAATACGTACACTTCTGCATCAGACGCGGCAGCCTGCGAGTGCACACGCAGTATCCGAGTGCTAGTTGCTACCGTCCTGTGCTACCGTCCTGCGCTACCGTCCTGTGCTACCGTCCTGTGCTACCGTCCTGTGCTGGTTCATCACTTATGTACACGGCAGATAGATTTCCCTGCCTGGGAGGCTCACCCATCCTTGCCATCCTCCTGCGAAGCAGGTGCCCCCTGGCCTGCTGGACTTTGAGGGTATGCTCAGGCCGCTGTACTACCGCAGAGATCCGGGCAGCGCCCTAGGGCAGGAGGTCCCTCTGCAGCCAGGAGACCTGCCGCCCTGCAACCCCGCCCAGGCCAGCGCTGCACCGCCCCAAGCCGAGCGCTGAGGCAGCCGCTGCACAATACCATACTGCCCCGCCTGGCACTGAACCCGTCCTGCTTGAGGATTTCAAAGATGCACAGAGTTCACCTGACCAGCGCTCGTGCCGACCTGGTTATCAGCCGGGACAAGGGCACACTCTTGGGCTCGGACGACGCTTGCATGGGTGGCTGTTACAAAATGCCGCATGATTGTGACGGAGGGGCAAAAGGCGTTTGCCGCATCCCGCGGGGGTTGTGTGCTCGCGGGGGATCAATGGGGGCTTGGGGCTTGGTGCTAGGTTCTAATGAAAAGGAGGGTGCGCCAAGGGGGCAGCGTGGCAGCGAGCAAGGGGCGGGTAGAGCAAGGGAGGGCAGGGCAGCTAGCGTGGGGAGACTGGTGCAGAAGCAAGACAGATGGATGAGGCGGGAGCGCTTGGGCTCTGACTGGGCAGGGCATGCAAAATGTACGGGTCAGCGGGGGGAAAACGGCGGTGCTGTTAGGTGTTGGGTTGGGCAAAAGAATATGGATTGCTGCGCGCGTGTGGTGCTCTCAAGCGGGCCTGTGTGGGCCAGCCGGTTCCAACACAGCAGCGCTCTTGATGTTGCAGCAGAGGGAGGCAAGGCTGTTGGGGGCCCGTGGGCGCTGCTTGAAGCGCGAGCAGCTGAGCACAGCGCGCCATTACGCCTTGGGGGCCTGGGGAGCCTTGGCAGCCTCCTCGCTCGCGTCGCCCTCGCTATCGCTGTCGGCGGAGGCTGCGTTGTAGCGGCGGCCTGCGCACAAGGGGGTGGTTGGACACAGGGCGACGTCAAGAGGCTGAGGGCTTAGATACATGGCTCCAGTTGAGGTGCTCACCTAGCAGCATGCGCATGCAGGGCTGAAGCACGGGCGTTGCAAGCCGGCCAGGCAGCCAGCCAGCGAGCGGCTGTTCAGTGCCACAGCGGTAGCCAGCACTCACCCACGCCCATCAGGCGCTCAATCAGCGACAGGTGCTTGGGGTTGATGGCCTCGCCATCGTACGCGTCCTCCTCGCCCGCCACAATGGCCAGCCAGCTGGGGAGGGCACGAGAAGTGAACAAGGGAGGCGCGTCAGGTTTGCGATTGCAGCGCAAAGGCCACGGGATGCGCTCACAGCTCAACGGGCGGCAGCAGCTACGTTCAGCAGCTATGCGCCGCACCATCTGACAGTCCTTGACCAGGCGGAGGATGCACAACGCAGCTGCAAAACGTTGCAGCTCCGGCAGCTCACCGCTTGTCGCCCTCCTTCAGGTCCAGCCCACTGCACCGCCAGCAGCAAACGCCAACTAACAAAGTTGCAAGTCAATGCCAAAAGCTCACCGCTTGTCGCCCTCCTTCAAGTCCAGGCCAGTCAGGTCGGGGCAGAAGATGAGGGTGCAGAACACGCCGGCAATGCCGCATGCCGCGCTGATCCAGACTGCGGGGGAGATGGGGAGGGCGGGAAGGTGAGGTGAGGAGCGGTAGGGGTGGGTGGGGGCGGTAGGGCAGCAAGTGGGGAAGGTCGGGGGCGGTGATGGCACGGCCAAGCCGGTTGCATCCGCACTTTCCAAGGCAGTGTTCGCCACACCCGGCCAAATGCAGCCACATTCTCGACCAACCCATTCAAACACGCAACCAGATGCACCCCAGCACTCACATTTGCCGCGGTCGTCCACCAGGTTGAAGACGACACCCGCCACCAGGGCGCCGGCCTTGCCCACCGCCGCCGCAAATCCGTGGCACATGGCCCGCATCTCAGTGGGGACCACCTCCGCGGGCAGCAGCCAGGTGGTGGCGTTAGGGCCGAACTGGCCCCAGAAAGACGAGAAATAGTACAAGAACTGGAAGGGGAAGGGGATGGCGGCGGCGGATGGGTCAGGCGGGGGGCGGGTAGGAGAGGGAGATGAGCGGGCACTTGCGAATGCTGCTGTATATTATTATATACTTCCGAATTCAAGGCGCACCTGGAACCACTTGATGCCGCCCTTGAGCAGGTGGTTATAGTCGGCCGCGCAGATGAGGAAGAGCATGCCTGAATCAACGGGAGAGAGGAGGCAGGGGCGGGGGCGGGTTGAAGCGAAAGTGCGGCGGCAGAGCATTCACCATTGTTGGCTCAGTACTCGGCATCCGAATGCAGGCAACGGGCTTGCAAACCGCGCCATGCGGCCAGCAAACCCAAACCCAAGGCATACATAAGCAGGCGCGCCACTTGCGCCACGCAAGCCCACACCAGGCATCCAAAAAGCAGGCGCTCACCCATCCAGGCAAAGCCCATGGCCTGCATGCGCATGCGGCCCATCCACGGCCGGTCGATGGTGAAGGCCGCAAAATAGTAGCCCACCAGCGCTGCAGAGGGGAGATGTGAGGTTGCAAACTGTCAATGCAAGGCGTGAGTTTGACCAAGCAAGTGAAGGCCGCAAAGTAGTAGCCCGCCAGCGCTGCACAGGGCAGAGGATAGGGGGAAGCTTAGCAAAGGATGGAGGGCAGCGAAGGCCGCTGGCAGACAGCGGGCCAAACTATCACGCAACGAGCCGCTGGCGCTGCCCCAGCAGCTCAAGGCATGCCCGCCCCAAGTCAAAAGCCGCTGCCCTGCTCACCGACGGTGGAGTTGAGCAGCGTCCACTCGAGCACCTGGATGAGCGTGGCTCCGGGGTTGATGATCTGCAGGGGGGGAGGGTGTGCAGCAGTCTAGGGTTGAATGCCGGTTGTGCAAACGCGGGAGGCCAAGGTGCATAGCTTGGCCCGCTGCCTCAAGAGTAGCTGTTGTGCGCCGCAGCTGCAAACACTGCTGCATGCTATGCACCCCAGCTGCATCAACCCACCTTGATGAAGGTGCCCTGGAACAGCTTGTTGCCGTAGAAGGCAAAGTCCCTGCGGAGGTAAACAGGTGGAAGGCAAGCAGCTTTGAGAAATGAACAGGCGGGCAGGCCAGGGCGACGCAGCACCAAGCACAGCGCTGCGGCTGGAGCAACATGAGAACAAAAGTTGCACTGCAGCACACGCTGCGCTGTCCTTCCACTCACCACACAAACCAGTTGAGTGCGCAGCCGCCCACGCGGTGCCAGTAGTGGCGCACCAGCAGCCAGTTGCGCTTGGCGCCCGAGGAGGAGGCCTCGCCTGCGATTCAAAAGGCCGTGGAGCATGTTTATAAAGGGAATAGATGGTGAAGCAAAGTTGTGAGGTAACAGAGCAGGCCGCAGACCCTTGGGCTGCAAGCTAGCGCTGCAGCTGCAGCTGCTGCCTCAGGCCAGTTGCTACTGCAGCTTCGAGTTCAAGTGCTCACCCAGGGACTTGAGGGAGGAGCGCTTGCGGATCCACACCTTGGACTCCTGCAGCTTGAAGATGCGCCTGCAGAGGGGATGGCATGAAGGAGAGCGCACGGTTGAAGGCAGCGGCACGAGACGAGCAAGTGGCGCAGATGTTGGGAACAAGCGCACCGCATCCCGTCACCAGCCAGCCTGGCAGTAGAATTCCAGTTGCTTTGTGCCGCTGGCCATCAAGCTCACCAGAAGAGCATGAAGGCGATGGGGATGAGGCCGATGCCATAGGACACGCGCCACACCCAGTTCAGGCGGTCGGGGCTGCGGCGGGGCAGGGGAGGCGGGCGAGTGGGCGGTTGAGCGCCGATTGACCCAGTACAGGTGCAATCATGACCAACACGTTGGCGCCAGCGGCAGACGGCCGCAAGGTCTGCTGCAAGGACCACGATTGCCAGAAGCATGCAAGGGGCGCAACCATTTGGCGCTTCAGCAACAACAACAGCCGCCTCACTTGTAGGGCGGGTTGTACTGGCCGGCGGCAGCCATGAGGATGACCAGGACCATCGTGTTGATGAGGTTACCCCAGCGTGCACAGCAGGAGGGGAGAGCAGCACAGACATCAGATAGGCGCCGGCGGGCCGGGCGGTGCGGGCTGAGCATGCAGGCATCGTCAGGTTGGGTGGCGGCAGCAGGCGGAAACAACGGAGCCCGCCACAGCGACACCATTGCAGAACAAGCACGCAGCACAGCAGCACTGCACCAAACCCAGCCGGACTTATCTTGCATGCTGAACACGCAGACTGCAAAAGCGCGGAGGAGGGAGGGCAGCGGGGGGCAGATGGTGAGCAGCTGCGGCAAAGTGCAACGAGCTGAGGCTCTGCTGCTCAAAGCCGCTGCACACTTGCAGGGCAACAAGCATGCCCGTTCGACGCAGCATATGCATGCTATGCTCACCCACGGTCTCTCCACGCCGGTTCTTCAGGTGCTTGGTGTTCTCGGCGCGCTCGTTGGCAGAGGTGGAGGCCACGGGGTACTCGCCTGGAAGCGGCAGACAGAAGAGCAGTGCAGGTTTGGAAGGTGTGCCTGCACTCTGCGCCCACACCCACGCCAAACAGCCGCTGGGACACGCCTGCAACGCTTGCAAACATTAGCCGCGCCCACAACCAAAAGCACAGCGGCGCTTGCTTTGCATGGCACTCACCGCCCACGCCCACGCCAAACAGCGCCTGGGACACAGTGAACATGGTGAAGATGGCGTTGGGGGAGCCGCCGGGAACAGAGGCCGCCATGAGGATGCCGACTGCGGGCAGGAGCGGGGAGCAGGGGTGGAAGGATCAGTGGGAGGTGTGTAGGCGAGCCAATTGTGGGCCGGTGATGGGCAGCGGCAGCGATGCAAACGCTGCACAGCGGCTGTCGCACACAGAGGCTGCGCACGCAATGCCGCACCCGGCCCCAGAGGCCAAAGCACAGCACACGCTTCAGGCAACCAACTCACAGACAAACATGAGGGCGGCGTTGAGCACGGAGCCCCACTTGCGGCCGATGCGGTCGCACACAAAGCCAATGCCCTGTGGGAGTGAAGGAGCAGGGGGAGACGGCTGTGAAGCGGCATCGCAAAGTGAGGGCAGCAGCGGCAGCAGGCACAGCAACAGGCCTGGAGGGCAGGGCGATGCAGGAATGGCCATGCAGCGAGTGTGGACCAGCCAGGCGGGCTGAAAGTTCTAGGGGGCAAAGAAGACGAGACACCGAGTGGTGCAGGCTCAGTCAGGAAGGCTCACCAGCTGGCCGGCGATGATGCCGCCCACTTGCGTGTAGGTCAGGGTGTCGGTCAGCTTTGGGGAGCACTCCAGCAGCTCGGGGGGAGTGTGCTTGGTGTCGAAGCAGCTGCAGGGGGCAGGGAAGGGGCGGCAGGGCGCGTGAGCGCCACGCGGCGGCAGCGGCAGATGCAGGCGTGTGCATGCATGATGCATCCCGAAGCAGCAACCACGCCAGGATGCTGCACTCAGAGCCCTGCCAGCCAGCAGATTGCATGCTGCCACCCAGCGTCAGGCAGCGGATGCGCGGCGGCGGGTCGCTGCCGCCGCCGCCCCTGCTGCTGCCGGTACATGCACAGGAATGGAAATTTGCAAACAGCTGCTGGTCTCACGTGGGGTATTCTGCCTTGAAGATGCCCTTCAGGTTACCGATGGAGAACACAAAGTAGGCCTCCGCCATCATGCCTGCAGGCAGGGCACAAGCAGGGCAGCGGTTGTGAGACGAGAGCATGGCGGCGGCAGCGGGGCAAGCGGCGGCGGCAGCGGCGGCCACAAGCGCAGAGGGCAGCAAAGATGGCGGCGGCTCACCCATGCCGGGGATCCACCACGACAGCCACCAGGTGATGAACCTGCGAGGCGCAGCAAATGCAGCGGATGAGCAATGACGGCGGTGCGCCCTAACGGCGACGGCTGGGGCCACACTCTGGTCGGCGGCGGAGGACGACCGCCCCGCAGCTGCATGGCGCCGCACCCGGCCTCCTGAGCCTGTCAAGAATGCTGTGGCCGGCGCCGCGGCGGGTGCAGCCCCCTGCACCCAAGCGCGGCCCGCCGCCACTTTGCATGGCGGCGCGCCCGCGCGCCCCGCTCACCGCCTGATGGGGTTGGCGTGGTGCACATAGTGCTCGTAGTCGGTCTCCTGCAGCGCCAGCTCCTCCTGCGCCGCCACCACCGCGCTGGCCTTGCCGCCGGCCTCTGCCAGCTGCTCTGCGCCGGCCCCCTTCATGGCTGCCTGTGTGTGAGTCAAAGGAGGGCCAGGCAGGCCCGGCGGGGGCGCTATGTAAGGCAAGGTGCCTGCTGAGCCCCCACGTGCTGCGGAATATTTTTTGGAATATGGAACTTGTGGTGCGCGAGGGAGCAGAGATGAGATCCAGGGTGTGTGGACACACTCAGGACAGGTGGGGGGGACGGTGCCGCCAGGGGAAGCTGCGCCCCGCCGCCCCCCGCCCTGCCGCCGCTTGCGGCCCCTCCTTGTGCCGTGGCCTGGGCGGGGGCGAGGCCGGGCAGGGGCACCGCTGCTGGCGACAGGGGCAGGAGCAAACCACTGATGGTTAAGCTACTACCACGGGCGGTGGCCGTACTGCGTTTGATCTGCGATCTGCGGCACCACGTGTGACACTTGCAAGTAGATCTACTTGCAAGTGTCACACGTGGTGCGCACAATTAATTGTGGCACTTGCAGCTGCTGCCGCTGTGTTGCTGGGCAGCTATTCGTGGCTGGATGCTCGACCGCTGAAGGTGCAAAGCGCTGGGACAGTCGCGGGACGGTGCGAGTGCAGGCAGCAATCCACCTGTGGCATCACCTGGCTGGGTGCATCCTCGTCTCCCGCAGCCCCGCCGCATGCGCCAAGGCTGGCGCCAGCGCTTGAGCCCGATGTGTCCAAGCATGCTTACAGATCGGGAGAGCAGGTGGCGAGAGAGATGAGTCAGCTACACAGACAGAAGCTAGCAGAACAGTCGAGCCAGGACATAACCAGCGACAAGGCCCGGCAGGATGGAGCGGCCCAGGCACAGGGCGGTGGTGCGCAGGCGCGCTGCATCAGCCGGTGGCAGGCGCCGCACCACCTGGGCAGCTTGGGCCGGGGAGCAGGCCAGAGCGGTGGGAAGTGCGCTGCCGATGCCCATGCATGGAGCGGGCACCAACGCCCAGTGCGCAGCATCCAGGGGCAGGCGGCCGGGGATCAGCAGGAAGTCAACAAACAGGTGCTCAAATGCCTCGGCGTCCAGCAGCGGCAGCAGCGCCATGGCCACGGCCAGCATGTCCCGCAGGTCCGCGGGCGCCTCCAGGTTGGCGGCTGCGAACGATTGCAGCAGCTCCCACATCAGCCGAGTCGTATCCCTGGCACAATGGGGCGGGGTGAGGCAGGGGTGTGGGGGTAAGTGCAAGCGATAATAAGGCAAAGGGGAGGGGATGGAATGCGACGGTGGCACCACAGCTGGCAAGCTGAAGGTAGAGTGCATGCCAGACCCCCAGCACAGCACGCAGCACAAGCACCTGCCAAATTGGACGCACATGCAAACAGCCTTCAAGCGTGCATCACCATGCTGCAGCGTCTGCCCTCAATGCCGCTGAAGAGCCCGCCTCCCCATCCTCACCAGCCCTCAAGCCAGCAACCAGCGGCTCACTTCAGGTCCATGATGGACTGCACCACAGCGGGCAGGTAGGCAGCCGCCTCCTGAATGACGTGCCGGAACGTGCCCAGCGGCTCCCCTTCCTGCTGGCCATGGAGGGAGGGAGGGATGCGACCAGAGTGGGCAGCAGGGAGCAGCGGCAGGGTCTGCGCAAAGCTGTCCAGCATCTGTCGGCAGGTGGAGCTCTTGCAGGGCTGGCCTGCCATCTTCGCACTGCACAGGCCCAGGCTGCAAGCACTCCAACAAGGGCAACGTTGCCCGGCGTTAACGCCCCAGCCATGTCCAGCAGCAGCGCGACTAGCACCCACCGTGAGCAGCAGCTGGACGGCAATCTCCACCGCATCAACCCCCATGTGCGAAACGTGCCGCAGCACCGGCATGCCGTTGGCGCTGCGCCCCTCAATCTGGTCCACCAGGACCTGCAGGTAGCCGCCCACCATGTCAGCAGCGCTGCAGATGGAGGGTGGGGCAATCAGGGACCACGTGCATGGGCAGGCAGGGCAGCGCGAACCAGGAGCACGAGCGTGGGGCACAAGACGGCACGCGGCCTGGCCGCGCAGCATCATGCATGATGAACAGCTAAGCTACCGCCTTCCTCGATGCTGCTGCAGCACAACGCTCCTTCACCTATGCCTGCAGTGCGCCACAGAAGAGCCGCCGGCCGCACAAGTGGTGCCTCCTCACAGGGCTAGCGCCCCTCACCCAGCTCAGCAGGCCCAGCAGGCGCACCTTCCCTGCCCTAGGCGCAGGCCGTACAACATCTCCAAGTCCACGCCCAGGTTGCTGCCCTCCAGGACACGGAGTGCCACTTCAGCGCAAAAGTATGTGGCAGTTGGGTCGCGCTCCAGCAGCAGCGCTGGCGAGTTCTTGCGCAGCAGCTGCTTGACGGCCGCCAGCAGTTCTACGCTCGCGCCGCTCTGCTCACGGCGGATGGGGTGGCGGGCAGGCGTGCGGCGGCAGGTGAGCAGGCTGAAGCGCCGAGCGCTTCCGAAGAGCTGCAAACTTTGTTGGCATCCTCTGGCATGCAGCAGTGGAGAAGACCAACACGTCCACGGCAGCTGCCATTCGATTGAGCAAATATGCTCTGTGGCAGCGGCAGCCTGGCCCCAGCTGCAATCAGCAGGCGCCCTTGCTTCCCCTCCCAGCACCCACCTGCTGCAGCGCCACATCCAGTCGGTAGGTGCACAGGCCCAGAGTCAGCTGGGAAGCGGCTAGTGCAAAGCCCAGCACGCTGGACAGCTGGAAGCCGAATCGTTCAAACTGGTCGCACAGATCCCCGCTCCGGCGCAGCAGCTGCCGCAGCGCCTTGCCCTGCTCCGCCTCATCGCTGTTCAGCAGCTTGGGTGCCTTCTCGTACACCATTTCCGCCAGCTGCGAGGGCCGGAGTCGCGATAAGGCAAGCCAGGTGTGGCGCCGCCGCTAGCTGGGTTCTGCATTGTGGCGGGCCGCAATTGCAACATGCCCCTGGCGGGACCCATCCATGCCACCCCCAAGCTCAGCCGCCCCGCCCGCTGCCCAGGCTGGCCCACCTGATCCCACATGCACGATACGCCGGGCGGGGCGCCCACTAGCAGCGCCTGGCGCAGCCCGCGCTCCAGCCGCTGCACAACAGCGTCCGACGGCGGCGGGCCCTCGCCCGCCTTGTCGGCCACCAGGGCGGTCGCCAACTCGCTAGCGTATTTGCGCACCGCGCCGTGCAGCCAACCCTGCGATCAATGGGATGCGGCGGGCTGGTTTCGCGGCAGCTTGGGCAAGTGCGGGGCCGTGTGCGCCCTTCCGGCCCTCCCCGCACCATGACTGAGGTAGACTGCTGCTCAGGGTCCGCACCGGGGCCCGGCATCGGCCGCAGGGCCTTGATGGTGGGGTAGGCGGGAGGGGGAGCCATCCCGGCCTGGCCGCACCTCCACCTCTAGCCAGTAGCGCCTATGAGCGAGGGGATGCGGCTGGAGGCGGGGCAGCGCGGCTGATGAGCGCAATGCCATGCTGCGGCATCGCTGTGCTCCCCCATCTTCCTCATGCCCGCCCCCAGCATTTGAGTGCAGCCACGCCAACGGGTTTGCATATGGGCAGCCACCGCTGAATGAAGCAATCAAACGTCCACACATGAATATTACGCATGCATCGAGCGAGGGGCATGCATCTGGTGCAAGGCACACATGCCCCGCCGCCGTCTGGGCGCCGCCGACGGCACTTGGCGCAGCTGGGCATGCGTGCGTGCGCCTGTAAGTCTAGCCTCTAAAGACCCACAGCTTTATCAGATGCAGTATAAGTACCATTCCAATCATGGTACAGGCTCTGCATCTCGGGCCGTGCCCAGGCACCACAGCGGGCGCAGCGCAGCGGGCGCGGCAGGCTGCCGCCGCGTCTAGGGCCCTGCCCGCGCCGCACAGCCACCATTTCTCGCTTTACCAGTGCCACCGAAGCTTCTGCCGGCCTCCCACCGCCCTCACAGCCGCCTCAGCAGCAAGCAAGCTCACGAAGATGGCCTCGTCTCTGGCCCTCTCCGCGTCTCAGACCTCGCTCCAGATTCATGCCGGTAAGCATTGCACACTGGTAGGATTCTGGCCTGCTGCAGACCGCCAAATGTAGCAGGCACGGTCTGCAATAATTGCAGACCGCTGGGGATTGCAGACCGCGAATACAGGGGGCCACGGTCTGCAGCGTGTCCCGTCGACCGCCCAAAATGGCTGAGGCACGGTCTGCAATATTTGCAGACCGTCACGGTCTGCATATATGCGCACAGGCGGTCTGCAGCAGCGGTCTGCAGTTCTCATGCCCTGGCACCTGCAGGCCCCAGCTGCTGGACCCCTACTGCGGCCATCTTCCTCACTTTCAAGTGTTACAAGGTTGCATCAAGAAGGCCTAATTGACCATATTTGGCTAGCATTGCCACTAGCCAGCGCGCCGACAGCGGGCGCTGCCCGGCGGCGGCAGCGGGGGCATGTGCCAGCTGGATTAAGGCCACCGCATCTCGGATGTTGATTTGCAATTCGCATCATGACTTGGAGACAGAGGTAAAGCTGTCTGCAGCTCAGTTGGGAGGCCATAGCGCTGCCCATCAGCTTTGAGGCGCAAGCAGCATGGCTGCCCATCGACTTCGGGCGGCAGTCGATCAGCGAGCGCCACCAAAAGCTTGCGCTCTGCCGGAGAGGGCCGCCTCTGGTGTCGGTGCACGACAGGCAGGGCGAGAGCCAAAGGCCAACTTTATCAGGGATAATGGGGAGTGTCCAGGGCTGCGTGTTGACTGGCCGCAGCTGCCACAACATGGTGTGATGCCCGTTCAGCTGGCCCACTTGCACCAGCAGCGCTGCCTGCTGCCACAGCCACGACCTGCTGCCGGCATCGCAGCATCCAAAACACCTTTGGAATGTTGGCAAGCTAGCTGGCTGCGGCAGCCGGAGAGAGCAGGCGCACTTGAGCGAGCATGGCCGAAGGTATGGCCACGACAGGAGGGGAGCCTGAAGCAGAACACGGATAGGAAGGAGATGGGTCCTCAGCCAAGCGTTCGTACTGAACAGATGCTGCCAGGGCCCCCAGGGTGCATCATGCGGCTGTGGGCGGCTGTGGGGCTGATGCCTAACAGTGGGCGGGCCAGTCAGCCCTGGCTGATGGGAACTTGCAACCCCAGCAGCGGTGCCACAGCATGGCAATGTGGCTGCTTACCGGCCCCCATGCACCAATGCTGCTGCCTGCTTATGCAGTCAAAGCATCTGCCAGCGTTGTGGCATCCCAAACCGCACCATTGCAGTGCTGGCAGAGGTAGCTGGGGAGGCGGCCACAGAGGCGGAGAAAGCGCAGGACAACTTTGCCCATGCTCACGGGGGCGGCCTGAGCATGCTTGAAGGTGCCTGAACAGAACAGAACACGAAGAGGAGATAAAATCTCAGACAGTGGCTCTGCACATAGCAGGTGTGTGCGTGCAGCCTGACCGCAGCACGCGGCTGCAGGACAGGCGCCAGATGTTGTGCAGGCCAGCGGCGGCGGTGGCTGGCGGCGGCGGCACATGCTGCCACCGCTGGCCACACCGCACTGCTGCGCGACCCTTGGCAACGCCTACTGCGCCTTACGGCAGCATGCAGCTCGGCCTGGGCAGCGTGCACTCACCGGGCTAGCTGTTGGTGCAACAGGCCGAGCGGCTGAGGCTCTACAGCCTACGCCGCCGCCTTACAGCGGTTGCAAGAGATCGATCATTGCCGTTGTGGGGCTCCGCGGAGCAGCAGCCCGCTCAGGGCGGCCGGGCGACACTGCTGCTCGGGCTACACCCGGGCGGAGAGCGATCGGGTAGAGCCATTACAATCGCGACGATCAAGCGAGTAGTGAACGCTGGAAGGTGGGCTGCTAGGCCGTGCCACTGTGACAGATGCTGTGCTGCGCTGCCCCACTGCCGCCGCTACGGCAAACCGCCTGCTGGCCTGGCAGGCAGCATGCCCTGGCACCCAGGTCCCGAGCAGCAGGCTAGCAGGATTGCGAGTACGCTCTCAAGGCGGTAAGGTGATGGGCATTGGGCTGGCCTGCGGCCGGGGCCCCAATCGCACGACTTGAGTGAGCTGCGGCGCCGGCAAGGCAGGAGGGCTAAAACACCACAAAGCTACCATCAGGCACTTGCTGGCCTCAACCACTAGCATGCTATACTGTGAAGTAAGGGGTGCTGCATCATTAGCCTACTGGGCCGGTGCCCTTCCCATCTGAACCTCAGGCTGTGCAGCCACTTGCAAGTGGAGCGGCGCTGGCGGGAGGCAAGTGGGCGGCCAGTGGGCCAGGTGGAATGCCTGAAGCAGCATGCCCTTCGACCCCAAACCTGTGTGACTGTTATGTGAGTGCAGGAACGGCCCACACTTGCTCTCGCGGTGGATAGTAGGTCAACCCAACCGCAGTTGCAACCCAGCCCGGCGCACGGGCGGGTGGTGATAGCGGCAGCCAGGAGGCAGTCCTCTGGCTGCGGAGTGTTGACTGTGAACGCAGCAGGGTTGGAAATGGGGATGGCATAACGCAGCAGGGTTGGCAATGGGGATGGCATATGCATATCCATGCATGAAATGCCTGTGCATTAGATGACCCATGGGTGGGAGAGCAGCAGCCCACGCTGGCCTGCGCAGGGCCAGCTGGGGGTTGCAGACCGCTTTACAAGGGGCCAGCGGTCTGCACTTGCCTTGCAGACCGCTGTCCCCTTGCGCACGGTCTGCAATATGGTCTGCAATCAGGCAAAATATTGCCAGTGGCACCTTAAGCGCCCCTGCGGAAGTGCGCGTCGCTTGCGAGCCGCGAAGCCAAACCCTGCCGGCCCAAAGCGCGTCGCCCACACCTGCCGCCCCTCCCTTGCGCCCCTGCAGCTCCACACATGACCAAGGACGGCGCCATGTCCCGCCTGCTGAGTCCCGCCAAGCCCGCCGCCACCGCCGCCGCCCCTGCCGACGCATCGTCCATCCCGACGGTGCTGCCCCGCGCCACCGACTGTGGCCACTCATCGAGCCAGCAGGACGGCGCACATGCCTGTCACATGGTGCCTGAGTCCACGACAGAAGCATGCGCCGCCACCGCCTCTGCCGCACCCTGCCTCTCGCTCGACTTGGAGCTGAGCCCCGATGAGGTGAGAGGGTAGCCGGGCTGGTGCAAGGGTGTTCTTGCCGCATACAATGGACACTTTGATGGCCTCACAACCCCTGCAACACGGTTCCCATCTTACACAAGGCATAGCCTCCACCTGCCACTCAATGCCCAACTTCCTCTCTTCCCACCCTGCCGCAGGCTGTGTGGCTGGTCCAGCCCCCTGCCCTGCTGGAGGACGCAAGCGCCGCCGTCAACTCTTGCCCAGCACCCAAGCAGCCAGCCACCACCACTGCCTGTGCGACCCTGCGCCCCGCTGCCACCCCACTGACCGCGCTGCGCCGTGGCCTGCGCCGGCTGGCGGGCGGGCTGCGCCGCCGGCTGGCTGCCGCCGCCTGCATGGCGCGCCCCGCCACGCTCGAGTGCGGCGGCTGCCCCGGCCGCCGGCTGGGCAACGCGTCGAGTGGCGCGTCGGCCGAGTGGACAGTGGTGCACGTCAACTGGAGCTAGGCGGTGACCAGCCGCGCAAGAAACAGTGCCCCCCCACCAGCCCTGAACCAAGGGCCCCTGCTTTGCAACCGCCATTCCTGGGCTGTTATGTTAGCTCTGATATGTATGCCTTGGGAACCATGCTACTCTGGCGTCATGTGACAATTTTGTGCAGACCCTAAGCAGGCTGAATTATGCGCAAAATCCATGGAAACCAGGCAGTTTGAATGGCAGCCCTTGCCAACCAACCAAAGGCTCCTTTGGCAGGCACCTTGTCGTACTATATTACAGAGGCGGCGTGTGGGTTGGCCGGCTGTGCATGAATCTGTGATGTGATGTGATCTAATAGGTCATATTCAATGAGGTGTTGGATAGCAGGCTCATACGTTTGTGTGTGGGAAGGAGAAGAACAAGCATCAGATGCAATCAAATGACATGACCACAACCATGGGATGAAGGGGGCTGATGGATCGAGGGTTCAATTGGATGTGTCGTGCAATGCATGTGCACCATTGGGTTGACAGAAAAGGAGCTTCATGCAAGCATTAAGCGTTGCCAGCTGTGGGCAGGCCAGCATGCACCGCTGAGGCATGCTGGAGCGTGGAAGGCTCAGCTCAGCGTGCACCCGCTAGGGCGAAGCGGGACTGGTGCTGAGACAACTGAGTCATCCGCGCATGTAGGTCTTGAGGTTCGTCCATCGGCGGCTGAGCCTCCTGCCGCAGCCGGAAGGGCACGACACTGCTGGCCCCGGCATCGCGCATGGCAGGCCGCGGCACAATGGTTGCTGTGCTGCTGCGGGGTGTGGCGGAGGCTGCTCCTGCCGGCATGGCCGGGGCATCTGCTGCCGGCACTGCCCACTGCGCCATGCTGGGCGCCTGCTGCGCCGTGCTGGGCGCCTGCTGTGCGTGCTGTGCCGGCCCAGCGGGCGGCGGCCGGCTGCCCGGCAGCTCGCGGGTCAACTGCTCCCAGCGCTGCAGCATCTGTGCTGGGAAGTGGGGCTGCAGCTGTTCGCCCTCCAGGGCGTGCAGCAGATTGTAGTTCTCCTCTGCTAGCGGCAGCACCATTTGGCGCAGCTCCTTGGCGCCACCGGTGCAGTTGTTGGAGGCCCAGCAGGCTGCAGGGAGGGAGGGAGGGTGCAGGACGCGGGCAGGTGGATGCGAGTCGGGAGCAGGGCGGCAGGGAGGGGGCGCAGGGAAGGCGACAAAGGAAGGGCGCAGGCACAGCAGCTCGAATCAACCAGCCCAACAAGCTGCCCAACCACATGCGCTGCTCTCAAGTGCACACAAGGCAGCTTGCAAGCAGGTACTAAACAAACATCATGCTGCTCACCGCTGCGTTCCCACAGCAACCCGAGCGACTTAAAGGTGGGGCGGCCCCGCCCCGCCAGCCAGGGCGCATGGAGCCAGCCGCAGCGCAGCGCCAGCAGCAGCTGCCGCTCCTCACTCAGCCTGGAGTGAATGAGAGGGGAAGGATTGAGGGTTGGGGTCCAGCGGAGCAGCAATGCGTGGGTGTGCAAGGCAGCCAGCCGGGTTGGCACGGCAGTGCAAGCGGTCGGCAGCCCAGCTGCGGTTGTTCCAACCGCTCCGCTTCACAGCCCATTCCAGCCGCCCTCCCCACCTGGCCACCGCCGCCGCCAGCCGGCCGTCCTTGCAGGCTGTTTCCAGCTGCTGCTGCAAGTTGTGCCGCGAGCCGGGCTGGCTGGCCTGCCGCCCCGCCGCCCGCCGGCTCAGGCTCTCCATGCGGATGCGAGCCTTCTTGTACAGCGCTGATGCGTGGGCGCCTGCACAGGCATTGTTTGGGGTATGGGCCAGGACTGGTGAGCGGTGGAGGGCGTCGCAAGCGAGCGCTGCCATGGCATGGCACAGCTGTAGCATTGGGCAGGGGTGCATTTGCTGACTAGTTTGCAGCTGCCACAAAACAGGCTGCTGATGGGAGCAGCCCCGAGCATCGTTGCAAGCGCCTGCGCCACACTGCCGGCCTGCTCTGCCTTGCTGTTTGCCTGCCCACAGCGCTGCGCCGCCTGGCCCCTGCCACCTGTCCTCCCAATCACACCTCCACAATACATTCTCCACCCTGCCATTCTGCCGGCCCACCTGTGCACTGGATCAGCGTGCCGACTTCCTTGAATGGCCGCAGGCGATCGGTGCCGCCCACCTCCCCAGCATCAGCCTCTCCCAGCCGGTGCCGCAGGCGCACCACCAGCGCCAGCTTCTCGCTTTCCTGGGCCAGCCTGCAGGGTGGAGGGCGGCGATTGTGGGTGGAGGGCGGCAGTCAGGGAAGGGGCGACAGGTGCGACGAGTCTGGGCATGGGCTGCTTGCTGCGGTCCGGTGTTTGCCTGCGTACCACAACCACAACCACGACCGGCTTGCAAGTTGGTAGCACGACCAACTCACGCTGTGCACTTGCTTATGGATTCACGCGCCGCCTAACAGTCCAAAGCCACAAATTAATCACCATGAGACTCACTTAGCCAGCAGGGCCTCCACCCCTGGTGCAGCTCCTCCTCATGGATCAATCCACACACCACCCATCCAACCAGATGCCTCCCATGCATAACTCACTTAGCCAGCAGGGCCTCCACCTCGCGCTGCACCGCCTCCTCGTGCGCCCGCCGCTCCTCAGCCTCGAGCGCATCATCGCTCTCATCGTCCTGCAGCACACATTGTATTGGGGATGGCTCAGCATACATGTTTGACAGCATTATTAAGCCAGGCCGCTCCTCTGCCTTGAGCGCATCGTCGCTCTCGTCGTCCTGTATATGTGGGGGAGCAAACATGTGGGAGTTGCGGCATGGCTAGCAGCAGCAGCAGCAGCAGCAGCAGCAGCAGCCATGGCCAACAGCAGCTACAAAGCAGGTGTGGAGCTTGGCAAGCAGCAGCACCAAGGGCAGCTGCCCGCTCACCGGTCCGAGCGGCTCGGCAGCTGCAGCTCGGCTGTTGGGCGTGGTCAGCGGCGGCAGGCGCGCCCGCCCCTCGCCCTGCTTCATCTGCTTCACCAGGTGGGCGGTGTACCTGAAAGGGCAGGGGGTTTGGGAGGAGCAGGTCAGTCAACAGGAGAACTGCAGTACCTCCTTGTTGGTGAAATCCAGGCGAGTGAAGCGATGCTGCGGCTGCCATGCTGTTGCGTTGCACACTGCACCATCTCTGATCCTTCAAACAACATCGACCTGGTGTACTCACTCGACCGAAAGGCCGCAGCGGTCGGCCACGGCCTCCAGGCCCGGGGTGTGCCCCAGCTCTGCTGCCAGCTCCTCGGAAGCTGCCCGCACCCGCCGCATGTCTGCGGTTTGTTGCAAGGGGGAGAGGTAATGGGGTGTGGAGTCAGGGTCAGGCGGGGAGGGGCAAAACGCCAAGGCTGCACTGCCGCTCGAGCACCAGCCTGTTGCAGCCAGCAGGCAAACTGCCTCAGCAGATGCAGGTGCAGCAGCAACAGAATAGCGGCGCCAGCAACAACTCAGGCCAAGGCAGCAGCGCGGCAGCAGCACGCACCGGTGTGGTGGTGCGCGGGCAGGCGCACGCTGCGCGACTGGCCGTGCACCGCCTTTTGCATGGCCTGCGGGGGAGGGGGGTGATGAGCGGAGGGTGGAGGGTGGGAGATGCGGTAAGGGTTGGTGTGGGCGGCTGCCTCACCAGCATCAGCTTCAAATCTCATGAACAAGTGATTGCAAATGATTGCGGCTGGGCAGCTGGGCAAGCAGCTTGCACGGTCAAGCACCACCCATGCTCATCCAACCGACCACCCCACGGCCCACCTGCCAGATGACGGGGGTGGCAAACGTGGCAAAGCGCGCCTCGGTGCCGGGGCGGTAGCGCTGCGCCGCGCGCTGCAGCGCGCCCAGGCCCTCGCCCACCACGTCCTGCGGGACAATGATGAGGGGGTGGAAGCGGGACGGAGATGATGAGAGGAGAAGAGGAGCAGAGTGGGGTGCAGGTGGGGAGAGTGCGGGAGATGAACAGCGCGGCGGCGGGGGCCTGCAAAGCTCTTCCCTCAGGCCCTTGTATTCGCATCCAGGAGGCTGGGAGGCTACACCAGTCGCAGCCAGGTTTCGAGGCTGAGGCCAGCGCTGGGCAGCAGCCGGGTGGCGCCTGGCCGGCCGCGTAGCGGCCGGCACGGCGCGTAGCGTGTGCCGCTAGGCTGGCGCAGCAGGGAGGCAGGGTGTGCCAGCCGCCAGGGGTAGCTAGCCAGCGCGCCTGCCGTGGGCAGCGCGGCGGAGGCGCCGAAGGCGCCGCTGCCGGGCTGGGTAGCAGCAGCAGTGGCTGGTCAGCGCTGCTGCTGGGGCGGCCCAGCTGCCGCTGCGGCGACGACGGGGGCAGCTGTACACCGAGGCACCCTCGGCTGTAGCGCCAGCAGCAGCGGCTGTGGAAAACAGGAGTTTCGGTGAGGCGCTGGTGCTAGATGGGCATGGTGGCAGGGGTGGCTGATGTCTGATCCAGTTGCATGTTTGGACCGGACAGAGTGTGTCCTTCCAGAGGTGGGGTGGGGTGGCACTGGCCTCCCCCAGACCCAGCATCAAGCAAAGGATGCTGGGGGAGTGCAGAGGTGTCCAGGACACATCCCCAGGACCCCCAAGAACAAAAAACTTGGCGCGCCCCCAAAACAATTCTGGGTGTCCCAAGGTGCCCCCCAAACAAAAGCTAGCGGCGGGGGCTTGCAGCAATCAGCCTCTGGATGCGTCCAGGAAGGGGAGGTAAGGGCGAGCAGCAGGGGCTCCCGTGGGCCGGCTCCCAGGTGCCGGCGTGGAACACCCCCGGAGGGAGGACCGGGGGTCGGTTGGCTGCTGGCGGGCTGCCCCGGAGGTCCGGGGGGTTGTCTGGCCGGCGGGCGCCTCCCCCAGCCATGCCAAGGTGGTCTGAGGGCGTCTGGGATGCTTTGCAGTGTGTGCAAAAGCATAAATAAAAAGGCCTTCAGCGCCCGATGTGGGGCTCGAACCCACGACCACAAGGTTAAGAGCCTTGCGCTCTACCGACTGAGCTAACCGGGCCCTCCTGGCAGGGGCAGGAGGGCTGATCGAGGCGGGTGCCTCGGGGCAGCAGGAGTTGGAGGCCAGGGCATTTCGGTGCCAGGGGGTTCGGGGCGTCAGGTGTCTCCTCCTCTCCTATGCGCCCCTCTCACTGTGGGGCACGGCTGCACAGATCCGCTGCGCGTCCGGCCCGAAC
>VFQQ010001643.1_pt1 | contig 29553 bp, 54 predicted proteins | sample 3512341 | NCBI WGS metagenome assembly VFQQ01 (sample SAMN10412373, study PRJNA504923) | tailings metagenome | isolation source: Relicate 2 Philex TSF1 revegetated site | place: Philippines: Tuba, Benguet | collected 2017-08-29
GCATCACCCACATATGTGACGGGTGACGGCCCCCATCTCCAGGGTTACCAGGTGCAAGTGCTCCGAAGCGGCAGTGCACGCAGCTGTGGCGGTGCCCGGCGTGGGAGGGACGCCGGCAGCCAATTCGTCGCGCATGCGCCACCTCCAAGCGTCCATCACCCGGTGGTCCTGGTTCCACATAAGCGAAAGCTCATGCATCCGCATGTTGGGATCTTTACTGGGTCCCTGGCCCATCGGCCGTGAGCGTGGCGGGGGGCGGTGACAGCAGCGGCTGCCTGCCGCCGCTCAGCCTGGAGAGGCTGGGAGCCCGACGCGCTAGCTGCCGACAGCCCTGAGCACGGGCTGAGGAGAAGAAGCTGCAGGGAGGGGGCAAGCCCGGCACGCAGCCACCGCGTGGCGGGCGCTTTGGGGCCTGCAAAGTGCCGGCCCGCGGGGAGCAGGATGTGAGCAAAGCTCTCAAAGAAGAGCTGGTGGGCTCGGCCCTCGCACATGTTGCATGGGCCGCAACACATGCAGACGCGCTCCAGCTTTGTGCCAGCCCGCTGCACTCCACCACTGCACCCTCCCTTGCATTATATGCTCATTTCGGTTCAAGCTCATTTCGGTTCAAGTTCATTTCGGTTCAAGCCCAAACTGACTGCACTGCTGTTGTTTGCACACTCCACTGCCCGCAGCTGGTGCCTTGGGTGTTGCTGGCTGCTGTTGCGCTGCCGCTGCCGTTGAGGTGAGCGATCAGCATATGCGCAGTGCTGTGTGCCTGGGCAGTATTTTGAAGTTTTGGTGGGGTCGCATGTGCTTGCGCTCTTGTGGTTATGTCTTTAACAATGCCCAACCATGCGTTTCCACGTCCTTGCACCCACAGGGCCTGCCTTGCCGCCCAAGCCGCGGTCACAACCGTTCGCTTGGCATGCCTCGAAAGGAAGCGCCAGCTGTCTTTGCTGCTGTGCGCTCTTGGCGTGGGGCGCTTCCGTGCAGCCAGCAACATAATCAACGTCTTAGCGGCGTACGCTGTGCCGCTGGGCAATGGCGCGCTGACACAAGGCTTGGATGGCAAGCCGCTGGCATTCTACCCCGCCAGCATCTGCCTCCACATGACTGCCACCCTGCTGCTGCCGGTCGTGCTGGTCTACTGCTCCACGTGGCGCCAGCGGCTGGCCTTTGCGCAGCAGCGCGGCCTGGTCACCGAGGCAGCCGGCATTTTTGAGCGGCGCGAGCAGTGGGGCGGCGGCAAGCTGCTGCTGCTGGCGCTGGGCGCGCTGCCCTGGTGCTCAATCCAGCTGTGCAGCCTGGGCCTGCACCTCGGCCTTGTGCCTGCTAACTGAAGGCAGGCAGTTCCCCAGGAACATTGAGCGTAATGAACCGTTTAGATTTTCTTATTCGTGTACATCTGGTATTCCCTTCTAGTGAACGGTTGGCTATCTTTTCACACATCCCTCTGTGCAGCTTTCATTTTCCGCATGATATTGAGCTGTCAAATGCATGCCCTTGTGTAACAAGCTGCTTGTGCAAATTCTCCCGTCTTCCCACCTGCTCGGAAGCAGCGGCAAGCCGCCACCAGCGCATGGGCCCACCAGCCTCTGCATACCGACCGTTGCCAGGATCGGCGGTGAGCTACTGCAGGGTGACCACATGATCTTCCATGGGCGAGCAGTGCAGCTGCTGCAAAGTCCAAATCTTGTACAGCTCTGCCTCCCAAATTCGCCGGGCAGGCAGACAGGCTTTCCCAGCACCATCGTGTGCTCGTATTGCAAGAGGCTCGTCCACGCCAAACAGTGCGAGGCAACATGTGATGAGGCAATAGTGCAGGAGATAGTGGCAAGGAAAATTGAAGATAATCAGTGCATAGCGTCGTCCATTGTGCTCGCGTTCGTTGCGTCTTTGCATGCGGCCCACCAGCTCATGCGGCCACTTTGGGGCGCAAGATGAGGTGCACGGGGTGGCCCCACATCTCCTCCAACTCTTTAGCCGCTGCATCAGTGATGGCGTGGATCTGGCGGCCGCCGCTGCCCACCACAACTGCCAGGCTGCTCCTGCGCGGCACCAGCACATCCATCTCTATCCGCACTGCAGCAGGCGGCAGGCGGGGGCGCACAGCGGTCGGGCGGGAGAAAGATGAGAGGGCACCACTCCATCCAATCTGGTCAAGTGAGCGCCAGCAGCCAAACCTTGCACCTTGTGCAAGGTGCAGGCGCTGTGCGGCACTATGCATGTGTTCACCAAACCTGTCAGCAACAACGACCTACCGAGGCTCCCCTGCACCCTGGCGCACCTGAGCCGTCGTCGGCCGGCAGGCAGCTGGTGATGCGCAGCTGCACCGTGTATGGCAGCTCAGCGTACAGCCGGCGGAACAGCTTCTCACGCACCACCTCAAGCGCCTGTGTCAGGGGTGGAGGAGCAAGGGACATGGCAGGTTGGAGGCCCAACAGCCGTGACAGCCAGGCGGCATGCACAGACAAGCCATTCTCTGCGAAATAGGCTGGACAAGCGAGCCCAACTGAGGTGAGCGGTCACGGTAATTGCTGCTTCGGGGTGCGCTCTCAGGCATGGCCCCAACCCCTCGCAGGCTCCCACCTGCTCGTCTTCCCCCTGGTCCGTGGCCTGCCCCGCCTCCAGCGTCCACTCCCCCGGCGTGGCACGGTCCAGCAAAAACTGCCGCAGCTCCGGCAGTCCGCGGCCTGCCAAGCAGGAGAAGAGACACACAGTCTGGCGGGTCACCGAGGGGTGCCGGTGCACTTACCGCACTGTTTCGTGGTGGCACTGAAACAGGTAGCATGGCTCCATCCACCCAGCTCTCGCATCTGCCACAGCCAACCTTGAGGTGCAAGGTGCACCAACAGCACCATTCCCCCTTGGCTGCTCCCTCCGCCACCCAGCGGCCTCAGGCATCTCCCCATCAGGCGTGCCACCCACCCCACTGCTGCACCCAATGCACCCACCGTCCTTGGCACTGATGTAAAACACGTCCTCAAACTGCCGCAGCTTGCGCAGGCGGTCGGACAGCGGCAGCAGCTGCGTGCGCTGCGGGCGCGGCACCGCGTCGCACTTGTTGAGCACCAGCACCGCCGGCGGCGGCTGCCACTCATCGCCATCCCCCATGCCCAGCCCAGCCGCGGTACACGAGTCGGCCAGCAGGCGGTGGATTCGGGGGTCGGGCCGCTGCAGCTCACGCGCTGCATCCACTAGGAACAGCAGCAGGTCACAATCACCCGCCACAGCCCAGGCGCCGCGCACGCGCCGCTGGTGCGCCGGGTTGCGGTAGTGCCTGGGGGACGGGGGAGGGAGAGGGGCGGGGAGGATGCCTTGTCGCAGGTGCTGGGGTGTTTGTCTGCCTGAGGGCAGGCCTGGGCACAAAGAGGGGGGCAGCAGCGGTGGCGACAACAACAGCAGTAGAAAGCAGCAGTGGTGGTAGCAGCTCTGGCAGTGAATCACCATGCTGGCAACCGAATCGATTGGTTATCGTCACTCCCTGACTAACGGTCCCACACCACTCACTGCTTGTCCACCACGCCGGGTGTGTCGTACAGCACCACTTGTGCGTCCCCATACGTGAAGGCGCCCAGCCGCGTGACCTCCGTGGTGTTGGTCTTGGGCGACACAGCCGACACCTGCGCAGCAGGCGGTGTGGCGCGGGATGGGCGGGCAGCTGTAGCAACGAGGCCGGTGCAATGACGACGAGCGCTGCAGCAGACACGGCGGCGCTGCAAAAGGAGACTGTTGTGCAGCTGCAACACTGGTCCTGGTTGAGTTCAGCAGCTCAGCCCCAGCCCCCAAACGGCCCACTTCACACGAGAATGCAACAATGCACTCATGAACGCACAAGGGCATGCACCCGCCCCACCTTTGCGTTGACCAGCGCGTTGACGAGTGTCGACTTGCCGGCGTTGGGTGCCCCCACCACGCCTGCCTGCAGCAGGCGCTGCCGCTCCGGCGGCACCTCCAGCATGTTTGCATCGGGCGGCGGCAGGCCCAGCAGCTGCTGCAGGTCGGGGTCTGCAACATCGCCCGCCTCGAGCGCTGCCGCCGCCGCCTGCAGCTCCGCCTGCAGCGCCGCCACCCCTGCCCCCAGCTCGTCGTCGCTGTCGGAGCTGCTGCTGGTGCTCATTGCTCGGCACCACTGCCCTGCTGCTGGCCAGGCGCCCGGCAGGGCCCGCAGGGCGCCCAGGGCGCGCAGCCGCTGCAGTGCTGCAAGCGGCAGCATCGGATGGGGGTTCCGGGGCGGTTTTAGTGCATGCAATCGAACGCTGGGGTGCCTGGGCAGCGGGGATTCGCCTCCCAGACAAGGCAGGCGGCATGGACCATGCTCCTGACACCCAGCGGCGCCATCGGGGCTGGTCACCCCGCAATTGCAGTGCGGACCTTTCAAAGGTTGTACGCGCACGGCAGGAGCGCGCAGCAGCAGCGATGGAGGAGGCAAGTGCAGCGATGGGGGGCTCCCTCCGCTGCCGAGGGACGTGCAGGGCAGTGTGATCATGCAGCAGTGCTCTGGGCTGCTGCCGGTGCCAGGCACCGCTGGCAGCCCTGGTCCCCGCTCACCCAGCCCGCCCCGCGCGCCCCTGCCCCGTCCAACAGGAGAGGCCACGTGAGAGGGAGCGGGACAGGGAGGACCGCCGCGATGATCGCGACAGGAAGGGCCGCGACGACGGCGAGCGGCGGCGGCGCAGCCGCTCCCGTTCTCGCAGCCGCGACAGGCGCAAGCGCAGCAGGTGGGGGCCTTTATGATGCTGGGGGATCACATGCAGGTGGGGCAGGATCTTAAGTGTTGCACCAAGCACCGAGCTGCTGCTGGCAAGCCTGCAGGACGTGCAGCCAGCCCGCATCGTGACGCATGCTGCTGGTGTTCGTGCTGCTGTTCCTCGTTGCGCTTTGCATCACCTGGCTGCCTGCTCTTGCCCACTGCCCAGGTCGCGGGACAAGCGGCGGTCACGCAGCCGTGACCGGCGGCGCAGCCGCAGCCCCGAGTACGACCCGGAGAAGCAGCGGCGGCGGCCCACCTGGTGAGATATATTTGCTGGCTGGACGGCAAAGCGATCGGGATGGCAAGGAATGCTGGGCAATTTGCTGCACAGGCGTGCAGCAGAGGTGTGGCAGCTGGAGTGCAGGCAGTTGCAGTGTGCTGCACCAGGCAGCAAGGCTTCACCCTGTGCTCCCACCCCTCGCTCCCTCCCTACCAGGTTTGACATCCCGCCCATCGGTGGCGCGCCGCCGCCGCTGACGCAGCTGCCAGGCGCGGTGCAGGTGTTCTCGGTGCCGCAGTCCATGGCGCCGGCAGCCGGCAGCGGGCCCGTCATCTCTGGTGCGGCGGCCATGAGCCAGCAGGCCACGCGCCACGCCCGCCGCATCTACGTGGGCGGCCTGCCGCCCTCCGCCAACGAGCAGAACGTGCAGGTGCGCTGGCTGCGCTGGAGGGTGGCCAGGATTGTGGGGCTGCTGCTGTAGAAGGATAGCTGTGGGCAAGGGCAACTGCTGCTGCTACTCTAAGCAGCTGTGTTGCAGCATACTTGCTGCTGCCCAACCTTCCGCCCGGCAGCCTTGCTGGTGCCCTGCTACTGCCTGCCCTCGCTGCTGCGGAGCTGCTCTGCCTGCACTAAAGCCTCATCCCCACCCCACCGCTGTCTGTCTGCCTCCCCTCAAACCCAAACAGACCTTCTTCTCAAATGCGCTGGCGGCGGTGGGCGGCACCACCGCGGGCCCCGGCCTGTCGGTGGTCAACGTGTACCTCAACTACGAGAAGAAGTTTGCGTTTGTGGAGTTCCGCACGGTGGAGGAGGCGTCCAACGCCATGGCCCTGGATGGCATCATGTTTGAGGGCGGGCCGGTGAGCAACGGGCGGGGGCTGGGAAACCAGGCGGTCTGGCGGTAGCCATGCGGCTTGTGGGCAGCCATGCACAGGCTCCGCAGGTCCTTGCCTTTGCTGCTTGTTGCCAGCGGCTTAGGTTGAGGTTGCTTCGTGTTCTGAGTCGCAGTCCCTAGTCTTCAGCACCTGCCCCTGCCTGCTGGCTGCCCCTGCAGGTGCGCATCCGGCGCCCCGCCGACTACAACGCGGCTGCGGCCGCCCCGCTGGGCCCCTCCATGCCCAACCCCAACCTCAACCTGGCTGCCATCGGCCTGGACAAGGCGGCGGCAGCAGCAGCGCCGATGGCCGCGGCAGCGCCCATTGACCTGGCGGCTGAGATGTTTGGTCCGGGCGGCGTGCCGCCGGCCATGGCAGGCCAGCCGGGCATGACGGCGGGCCAGATGACGCACCAGGTGCGCAGCCAGGGCCTGTGGCGTAATTGAGCGCCAGGGATGGGCGGTGTGCTGGTGGGGACCTGCCAGCCCCGCCGGCAAGGGCTGCGGCAGCGTGCCCAAGGCAGGCTCCTAACCTGCTGCTTCCGCACCTCCCTGGCTGCAGCAACACATCAGCGGGCCGGACGCCGCCAATCGCATCTTCATTGGCGGCCTGCCCTACTACCTCAACGACGAGCAGGTGGGGCTGCGCGGTGCAAGCCGGCCTGCCTGCCTGCTTCGCTGCTTGCTGCATAGCTGTCGCCCAGTCTGGCTGGCCAGTGGCTGGCAGGGGCAGATGGCAGAGTTCACGCTCCTGCAAGCTCAGAAGCATGCCCTTGCACTCCAGATTGATGAATGTGCTGGCTCCCCCGCTCCTCCCTGCTTCCGCAGTGCCGCGAGCTGCTGGGCGCGTTTGGTGAGATCAAGACGTTTGACCTCATCAAGGACCGGCAGACGGGGCAGTCCAAGGGGTGAGCCAGCGGCCCTGCCGAGCCGCAGCTGCGTGCCAGCAGCAGCTGCAGACTGTGGGCAGGGCTGCGAGCCTGCAGGCTGCATCGCTTGCCATGTGCTGACACGCCACGCCAGCTTCACACCCTGCCCTGCTTCCATCTGCTCAACCTCTCAACTCCACACTTGCTCTCCCCCCCTCACCAACTCCTCATATCCTTCTTGTTCCCTGCCCCATCCCCGCCCCTGCAGCTACGGCTTCTGCGTGTACATGGACCCAGCCATCACGGATGTGGCCATCGCAGGCCTGCATGGCATGCAGGTGCGGCGCGGCGCAGCTGGCTGGGTGGGAGGGCCACAGGCCGAGCTAGGCTGCTTGCGAGCTTGGCAACCTTGCATGCGGTGGCAAACAGTCCGCTGTGCCTTTGCATTTTCAACCACTGACACAGCTTGCCCATCCCAACACAACCTGTTCCACAGATGGGCGACCGCAACCTGACCGTCAAGCGCGCCAACTCGGCGGTGCAGGCGCAGCAGGCGCAGGCCGCAACCGGTGCAGCGGTGCCCGCCCCTGTGGCGCCCGCACCGCAGCTGGCTGGCGCCATCCGTGTGGTCAAGCTCATGCACGCAGGTGAGAGGGCTGTGGTGCCTGGCTGTTTGGATGCTTCATTTACCTGTGCACTGCCTCGAGTTGACAAAGTTACTGCTGAAGGCGCGTCACTACCCCACCGTTGACCTTCCCTCCCCACCCTCCCTCCCTGCCTGCCTGCAGTTACCCCCGAGGAGCTGGCGGACGACGGCGAGTACAACGACATTGTGGAGGACATGCGGGAGGAGTGCGGCAAGTACGGCCGCGTGCTGGCGGTGAGCAAGGGGTGGGGTGGGGTGGGAGCAAGGGTGCTGAGTGGGCACAGCCAAAAGCACTGGCGTGGTGCTGAAGATGAGGTTCCTCCCAGGTCAGTAAACGTGCCTGTTGCTGGGTGCATCGAGCCTCCCAGCCCTGCATCCTGCTCACCCAGAACCTGAGGAGGTGCCTCGTCCTCCCGCCCCGCAGGTGCACATCCCGCGGCCAGGGCCGCCCGACGCGCCGCCGCCGCGCGGCCTGGGCAAGGTCATCATCGAGTTCACGGGTGCGTGGGGGGCACGCACAGGTGGCTGTGGGCTGAGTTGCAGTTGTGGTAGTGGCCGTGCATTGCCCAGGTTGCGGTACGGTGTGACGCTGGGGAAGTGGGCGGTTCTTTGCCCACCATGGAGTGCACAAGCTGCGTGCTCAAGCTGTCCTCCTTGCTGCAAGCCCCACCAGGCTCCATCTTCCCACCCACCCACCTCCTCACCTGCCTGCAGAGTACTCGTCGGCCATGGCGGCGCGCAATGCGATGCACGGCCGCAAGTTTGGCGGGCGCGTGGTGGAGGCGGTGCTCATGGGAGAGGCCGACTACAATGCGCAAAACTGGGATTGAGGGGCCGCAGCACCGCCCTTACCCAATGGGCACTCCCCGCTGCCACCAAGCTGCGTGCAGCAATCGCATGTGCCTCACTGCTGTGCATGCACGCATTGCCTCTCTGTTGTTCCTGCATGCCGCCTCCTGAGTGTAAGCTGCAGTTGTGCTGCTGAGGCCAATCATTTGGGACTGGAAGGACCAAGGGACCCATGCTAGGGGATGCTTGGGGTTTGAAGGGCCCTCTGGTTCTGTCTGTAGAGGGTGGGCGAGTGGGCTTGGGCCACGGGCGCAATTTGGCCCCCGGGCCAGCATGTCTGCTCAAAACACAGGCAGGCGTCAGGCGCTGGTCAGCCCGACGCGCAGCGCAACGGCACGTGGCGGAGGGGTTTCTGCCGCAACATGGGTGCCCACCTGCTGGCGTGCCTTGCAGGGCCACACGCCTACAACCCATCTGTTGGCAAGTGGTTTAGAGCCTTCCAGCGCGCAGAGGGGGCCGGCAGAGGGCCTGTGCACGCTGGGTTGATGCCGGGTGGCGGGGCGCCGGCGCACCGCCGCCCCAACAGCAGTAGGGCGCCAGTGCTCGGGGCCGGTCGACAGGAAGGCGACACAGCACATCAATTGGGCTGCACGGAGGTGTTCCAGGGCCCGCAAAGGCCGGGCGGTGGTGGGTCGGGGCCCGGCGTTCATGGCCGAAGGCCGAGCTCCTTACAGCCTGGGAGCACGCGAATTACACATGGATTCAAACTTTCATGCAAGATTCGGCCGCAATTGAGGCCCAGAGGGCGGCAGGAGGAGCATGCGCCACGCCGCCGCGCCCGCGGATTCGCAACGGCCGTGCAGTGACTCCAGCCTGCGCTGCACCGCCTTTGCGCTCGGCGGATCTGCTCAGGGATTGGATTAAGCCCAATTGGAGGGCGGCGGCGCCGTGCAACCACCTCCCCGCGCCGAGCCTCGGACCGCCCGGTGAGACGGCAGTGCAACCAGGCACACGCACCCCTTCAGCGGGCTGGCGGCGATGCTTCTGCTGTTCTCCCTTAAAGTCAGGAGCTCCCCCGCTGCAAGGCCCTTCCCTCCTGCTCTCCCCACCCCCTTGCACCTACACCTTGACTCAAAGGCAGAACAGCCTCCAAGACCCATCCAGGTGCGCTGGGGCACTTGGCATCGCACATCAGGCCCGCCAGCAGCTCGATCGCGGCCCGGCCCGGCCTGCAGCCGGCGCCGGCGGCGTGGGTGCGCGCCAACCTGGGCGGCGAGGCCGCCGGGCCTGCAACCGCCCAATCGAGGCACCCACTGGCCACCACAACCCATCTGAATGCTCCAACCCCTCCCCCGCGCTGTGCCGCAGGTCAAGACTTGGTGCGACCCATGTTGTCCAAGTTTCTGCTGCTTGTGGCCGCTTTGGCCCTGGCCTGCCTGGCCCTGGGCGCCCAGGCACGCGATCTCCAACAAGTGGGCGACGAGGCGGAGGCCCTGATCGCGCAGCAGGTTGCCGCGCAGGTGGGCAGCTGCTGGCGCCGGTGCGGGTGGGCGGGGCGCCGGCAGACTGGCTCAGCAGCTCATTGCATGCATGGCCGGCTGGGTCCTGCTGCCTCCTGCGGCTGCCTGGACCGCAATTGGGTGCTCTGCAGCTGCAGCGTGCCCACCAGCGGTTGCACGCAGTACCACAGCGCCCCCAACCGTCGCCGTCGTGCCTCTACCCCCTTGCAGGAGGAGAAGATTCAGAACTACCGCGAGTTTGAGCAGGACCACAACGACGCGCAGGAGCAGGCCGCCGCCAGCGGCAGCCGCAAGGGCGGCCGCGGCAAGAAGGGTCGCCACAACACCGACAACGGCAGCGACGGCAGCAGCGGCGGCATTGAGATCACCGACGGCACCGACGGCACCGACGGCAGCGACGCCGGCAGCGGCGATGGCGCGCACAACCCCTGGTACGGGCGCGACCCCTCCGACCTGTCCAAGGCTGAGAAACGCAAGGCTCGCCGTGAGGCGAAGAAGCTGGGCATGAGCCTGGATGAGTACCTGGGCTGGACTGGCGGCTCCGGCTCTGGCGATGGCTCCAGCTATGAGAAGGAGGCGCCGCGCAAGAAGGGCCGCAAGGGCCGCCGCTCCGGCCCTGCCGACGACTCTGCCGACGTGCCCGTCACCAAGGGCCGCCGCGGCCGGGGCGGCAAGGGCGGCAAGCGCGCCACCTACCACTACTGTGAGTGGCGAAGGGGGAGGAGCTGGTGGGGAAGCGGTTGCAGGGAAGCGGTTTGAAGGGAAGGAGGTGGCGGCACCTAGGCAGCATGGGACCATGCACCACAAGGCCCTCAGCCCTGTCTGACAACTCCTCGCTTGTGCTCCCCATTTCTTATGCCGCAGACTCCCCTCAGTACGAGACGTCGCAGCTCTACTGTGCTGATGCGTTCCGCGGCAAGGAGGCTGGCCTGCTGGGCCGCCCCTGGTGAGCACCGCTGCTGCCGCTGCTGCGCTTGCTGGCCCCTTGCAACCTCCTGTGGCCTTGATCTGCAGCTGCAGCAGGCTGCTTGCGTGCCTGACGCATGCGATGCATGCCAAGCGCTGGAGTGCCAGTGGCAGCAGAGTGCTTGCTGCAGCTCTTGCCGCCCTACCTGCTGCCATCTCATTTCACCCTTCTCACCCCACCCCACTCCTCCCCTGCCTCCCCGCCTGCAGGACCGCCTGGTGCGTGGGCGCCATGAAGCAGTCGTACTGCGGCCGCTGCGTGCGGGTCACCAACCTGGCCACCGGCGACTCTGTGGAGATGACGGTGGTGGATGCCTGCGGTACCGGCGGCGTCGACATGGACCCCATTGGCTTCAACGCCATCGACGGCGACGGCGCCGGCGTGCGCGACGGCCACATGATGGTGGACGTGGAGTGGTGCTGAGCACCGCTTGCACCCGCGCACCTCACCAACCATGCACGCGCGGCGCGGCAGGCGCCGCCCCGTTGCTCCAAGCGACGCTTGCCGCCCCACGCCCGCCCCCTCCCCCGTGTGCAACCCCCGCCCCTCCTCTGTGTGCGACCCCCGCCCCCTGACCGCCACCCGAGCGCCGCATTTTGTGACCCGTTGCCCCCCGGCTTACCTACCAATAATGCATGCGGCGCCACGTGACCAACCGAACACACATCTTTTCATTGCACGGCCACCCCGTGCCTGTCTTGCTGGCTTCCTTTCGTTCTACCTCGCCCATTCATCAGTCCAGCCCCGCCACACAGCCCCTGCCTGCCCTTGCCCCGTCGCTCCCAACCCGGTTGCGTGTCCTCCACACCGCTGTGTGCTCTCCCTCCCCCCTTGCGCAATGCAATCCCATTTTTTCGTGCGCCCCCAGCATCCCCACCGCGCACGGACCGCGGCACTGCAAATCACTTTACCCTGCCCCTACCCACGTGTGCATCCGTCCACATGATCCCTGCCCCTTTGCTTGCGCTCTCACCCCACCCCCACCTGTACCGAGCCCCTGCTATGCCCCTTGCATGACTTAAGCCGCCGCCTTTTCGGCGGCGTGTCCTTGTTATCCTGTCGCTGCCGCACAGGCCGCGTGTGTTTGCTCTATTCTGAACGGGTATGCCCCCTTTCTATGCTAGCTCCTCCTGCTTTCATGCATACACACCCTGCACACTCCTTGCCCAAAGCAACACAATGTGAACCTACAGCACCATCCGAACCAAAGGCAGCAGGAACAGCAAGATGGCAGCAGGGGCAGCAGGCATGTGGCCAGTGATGCTGGCAGGTGGGGGTTGTGCTCGCGAGCAGCCAGCTGAGCCCGGCCCTGCACTGCTTCTGCCCTGGAACACAAGCCTATCGTTACATGCCGGTCCATTGCAGGCTCAAAAGCATGTGAAGGTGCGGTGCTGCTGCGTTGGCCGGCTTGCGCTGGCGTAGCCCGCAAGCCTGGAGTGAGGCGGGGCATCCTGCCCCCTCCCGGGTGCTGGGCCCATCACCGCCTCAGGCGCCCTTCTGTTTGAGGATCAGCTTGTCGCCTAGGCTGAGCGCAATGCCCTGCGTCTTGGACCTGCGCCAGGGAGGGCGGACAGTTGGGGTTCAGTAAAAAAGGGCAGTCGGTTGAGCAGTCGGTTGCACGTTGAGCACAGCAACCCATCCGGCAAAGCCATGCGGGTGCAGTGCAACCTGTCCTGCAGCGCCCTCTCCACGTATCTCCTGCTCCCTGCCTGCCCACCTGATTCGGAGGTAGCCGCCCAGGCGGCCGTCTGGCAGCTTCTCCACGCTCACGTTCACCAGCGCGTCTTCGCCAAACACACTGCAGCGGGGCGCAGGGCATAGACCGGGCCGTGCTGGAGAGCCTTGACAGCATGTGCTGCACCTCACGACTCTTGCCCACGCAGCCAGTCTTGCAGGCCCATATACACCATTGCAGTGTAGCTTGCCCAAAACCCACATGCCCCCCGGTCCTCCTCACCTGCGTGCATACAGGTTGGCCGCCAGGAAGCCGCAGTCGCCCTCCAGCGCGGAGGGCGGCGTCAGGCACCGCTGCGGAGCGGGCGGGGTGTAGCGGGGTGCAGTGACTTGATCAAAGACTGAGCGCAGCAGCGCTGGCTGCTGGTGGCAGCGTTTGTCACGCCATGCACCCGCCCTCATGCACAATGCAGCGAGGGGCCGTCGGCAGCACCCAGGCACAGGCAGGGTGGCACCAGGCAGCAGCGGCAGCAGGCGAGCAGGCGAGCAGGCGAGCAGGCGCAGCCCACCATGTTTGTGGACGCGATGATGTGGTCCAGGAAGGCCAGGGGCTCGGTGATGGCGGTGTTCACCGCCACCTTGTTCTCCCACTCAAACTCGGCCCACATGGAGCGGAACTGCGGGCACGGGGCAGGGGTGAGGGTGGGGCAGGCAGAGGTCGTGAGGGTGGGGTTGGAGCTCGGGCGTGGCAAGGAGACACACATGCATGATTCAGAGCATTGCACTGCATGGCGGGGGCCGTCAAGCTGCAACACAAGCCAGGTGCATCACACCAGACCCGGCATCTCTTGTCCCCCAGCGCAGCCACGTGCGCTTGCCTGCACGTCTGGGCAGGTGGCGGGCACGATGTAGTCCATGATGTCGATGTGGATGTCGTTCAGCACCACCACGCTGCAGGGGGAGGGTGAGTGGGTGGGGGGGGGGGGGGGTGCAGCAGTGGGCAGGCAAGCAGAAAATGCGGTCAGCCAAGAGCCAAGCTCCTCTGCTACCGCGCACTGCCATACGCAAGCCAGGCCGAGCCCACCCACCTGCGGTCTGCGTAGCCCGTGCTCTCATACACCAGGTTGCCGAAGATGGCGCCCGTCTCGGTGGAGGACACCTTGATGTTGGCACGGATGGACTGCAGGGGGCGGGGGTGAGGGAGTGAGGGAGCAGGGAAGGGGTGGTGAACACACAGGCGTGGGGTGCAGAGCAATGCTGGGTGACACAGTGCGGGCAAACACCCCGCTTCTTATTGGCGCTGCATGCAAGGCGCTCCCAGCCCTGGCCTCCACTGCCGCACCTGCTGCGCGCCGGGGGCCAGCGTGTATGCCTGCGGCCGCTCCACCAGCTTGAGGTCGCCCATGGTGGCCAGCTCCAGGGACACATTCTGTGGGTGGGTGGGGGTGGGGCAGGGAGCAAAGCGGGTGAAGCATAGGCTCGAATGAGGTATAGCTGCCGCTGAGCGGTGCTGCACAGGCCAGAGCAAGGCCGGCACAAGCCAGCACCACCTTGCTGCTTGCGCTCCCCATACCTGCATCGTCTCATTGGTGCGGTTGATCACGTTGACATCCAGCACAATGTCGTACTGGTGCACTGCAGGCGCGCAGCAGGGCAGGTGGGACAGGTAGGTTGCTGGTGTTGCACGGGAGCACCACGGCTATACATGGCAGCCCCAATCCAGGGTGCCCACACAACATGGGCGTGCGGCCGGCAACCGAGCAGTGCAAGTGCCCCTGCGACCCACACAGCACAACACCAGCAGGCAACACAGGGAGCTGTGCCGCACCTGTGACGTACGCCTCCGCATAGATGGGGTCGCTGAAGCCGGTGAGCTGCACAATCTTGTTGAGGCGGTTGGAGGCGGCGGCCGCGGCGTCGGCCAGGCCCGTGGCACGTGCCAGGTCGGAGGCCACGCTGCGGGATGGGGGAGGAGGAGCAGACGGAGATCTGGTGAGCGGTGCATGCATGCTGCAGATGTGGTGCACAGCAGCACTGGCCGGGGGGTGGGGCATTGGCAGCGCTCTGCTGCTGCCCACCTCAGGGCACCCGACAACTGCTGCCAGCACTCCGCTTCCATGCCCAACCCCTGCCGCCCCATTACCCAGCCCCGCCTCCCATACCTGTCCTCCACCTCCACCTTGCTGAGACCCTTGCGCATCTTGAGGTGGTGGAAGTCGATCAGCTCGTCCGGCTGCGCCACCGCCTTGGCCTTCTGCTCAGTTGTGATTGGGGAGGGGGTGGTGAGGGACGGTTGGGTGAGGCAAGCAACACTGGGTGAGGCCAGCCAGAAGCTACAGCTGAGCACCACAAAGCATGCAGCAGCGGAGAGCACCAGGATGCACACGTGTTGCGTCTTAATGCAGACCACAGCAGGCCCCACTCGCGCACACACCCACCACCTTCACGCCCACCTCCTGCTTGGCCTCCGCCGCCTCGCGCTGCTGCTTGTCGGCGATGAGCTGCGCGAAGGCGTCGCGGCAGCCCTGCAGCCACGCGTGCTCCAGCCCCTCGTCCACACCTGCCAGCGCACGCAGGCAGGCGGCCATGCGGTCGCGGCTGTCTGCGTCCAGCGGAGGGCAGCCCGCCGCCAGCGCGCCGCTGCTCTCCCCCAGACGCAGCACCGCCGCAATCTGGGCCATCACATCCGCAGTCAGGCGGTTGAGCTGCGCAGCCGGCAGCGCACGCAGCGCGCGCAGGCGCAGCACCTGTCAAAGGGTGAGGGTTGGGTTGGGTGAGGCCAGGACAGCTCTGAATAGCACACACTCTTGCTTGCTTGCTTCTGCTGCCACATGGTTGCGCATGCTGGGCACCCTCCAGCCCTCCACCACCCCTGCTTCCAAACGCACCAGCTTGGTCAGCGTGGCGGCGATGACTGCCCCCAGGAAGAAGTCGCCGCCCAGCAGCAGCGCCCTGCGATGCATACAGGAGTGGGCATACAGGAGGGGTCAGCAGGGGTGGCAACACCGCATGCGCTTGCAGTGACAACATGCCTCCCTGCCTCCCTGCACCCCAGCGGCCTGCCTCTGCTCCCCAGTGCACCTCAGGTTGGGCACATTGGCTGCCGCAGCCGCCGCCGCGCCGCCTGCCGCCGCCGCCTCGCCGCCGGGCAGCGCCGTCTGCGTGGCGTAGCTGCCGTCAGCCAGCACCGCGGGGCGCGCCGCCGCCATCTGGATGGGGATAGGCAGCGAGGTGGGCGCCGCCTCCTCCCCGCCCTCCCCCTCCTCCCGCTCCTTGAACAGCGGCAGCGGGCCCAGGCACGTCTTGATCATCTCCACGGCGGTGGCAATCTCCTGGGGCGGCAGATTGGAGGGGGCATGGGAGGTGTTTGGTGGTGGGGGTGTGCCAGGCAGGGCAGGCAAGCACCCGAGCTCAGTGCATCCTCGTTTGCGTGCATCCAAGAGGGCAGGGCGGGGTGCCGCTCATCACCTCGCACATCACCGCTGACCTCCCAAGCCACCCTCAACCCGGAGCCGCACCTCAGCGGAGCGGGTGCAGTACTCGGAGATGATCCAGAGCGCGCAGGAGGCGACGCGAGTGGCGCGGATGGAGGGGAACGTGTCCATCAGCCGCTCGATGATGGTGTCGTGCAGCCGCGGGTTGGTCTGTGTTGCGGGGATGGGGAGCAAGGCGCAGGAACGTTTGAGTGACCAGAGGCATGCCGGCTGTTGTCCATGCGGTCATCTCAAACTCAGCAGCGCCTGCCACTCCAGCAACCTCAGAGCAATGCGATGCAAACACCCCTCCCGCCTCACCACCACCACAGCAGGCAGTCCCACACCGACCTGAATGATTTCGCGGATGAAGTAGATGACGTCCAGCGCGGAGGCGGTGTTGGTGTCGGACAGGAAGTCGCACAGCAGGTGCAGCACGCTGGCCGCCACGTCTGGGAAGCGCACCGCGCAGCTGTGGATGGCCTGCGGGCGGGGGGCAGGGGGTGGGCAGGTGCCAGATGGGTGGAGCGTCAACTAGCAGTGATGTTGGCTCAAACCAATCAGGAATGTCGGTCGGTGCAGCAGCACGACAGGCTAACTTGCAGCTTCATCTGCGACACAGCAACCAGACTGCCTCCACCACGCCTGACGCCTGCCGCAGCACTGCAGCCCACCCCCAGCCAGCCCCGGCCCCAGTCTCCCTGCATGCAATGCACACCTGCACCAGCAGCTGGCGGTACTCCGCCCCCTTCTCCAGCTCCCGGCTCTGCGTCTTCATCGCCTCCTTCTTCAGCACACCCACCACCTGCTCAGGCAGCCGCACAGGTGACTGGAGTGAGAAACGGTGCTGACGAGATGCGCAGTGTGGCGGCGGCGCACCCGGTGCCCCTCTCTGTACCACCCTGCCGTCCAGTCCTGCACCTTGCCGCTAGTATCAACACACCAAGGGCCCACGCACTGGGGTTCTGTCACCACCACTGCTCCACCGCCCAAAACTGCCGCTCCATGCCCACCCCCACCCCCATCCACTGCCACCCACCTCGTCGATGTTGCGCGCATCCACCAGGTCCAGCGCAATGTCCAGCGCCTTTTTGCGGATGTCCAGGTTGGGGGCCGCCAGCGCACGCAGCATGTCCATCAGCAGCTCCCGCATCACGTCGCGGTGCCGGTCCTTCAGCTCCTGCGGCAAGGCAGCAGTGGTGCAAGGACGGCAGGGCGGTGGGGAGAGCAGCAGTGCCAGGGCGGCAGCGCCAGGGCGGTGGGGTACAGGCAGCATGCAAAGGGAGCGTCACGTTGCAACTGGTTCATCCTGCAGCCAGCCCCGCCGGCAGCTGGCGCACGTGACGACATCTGTTCCCACATGCATGCCTCTGCACCCTGAGGGCCAGCGCCACGCAGCCTCCTTGCCCGCACCTGCAGCCTGTCCAGCACGATGAGCTTCACGTTGTTGTCGCTGTGGCTGACCAGCAGCTGGCAGAAGCAGTTGGCGGCGGCGCGCACGGCGGTGGGCGCCGACGACAGCTGCACCAGCGTCACCGCGCACTCATACCTGCAGAGAGGGGTCGCGGCAACAGGGCGCTCAGGCAGTGGCTGACGCAGGACCTGTGACCTTCAGCACTGTGTGCTTCAGAAATTATGCGTAAAACGCATAGAGAAGCTCATAGAGGTGTCTAGAAATCTTTGTCTGGACTGAAAGGATCCACTCGCACCAGCAGGCAGCACATGCACCCAGCCTCAGGCGCGCCCTCACATGACCGCGGTGGAGCGCGACTGCAGCAGCGCCAGGATGATCTTGATGTACTTGCCCTTCTGCTCGGGGTGCGCGCGGCACACCTGGCGGTACACGCAGCGGGTGGTGGGGCACCTTGCGTCATGAAGCCGGCCCAGGCAGGTATGCACTGCTGCAACCAACTCTGCGATGGCATCCAGCCTCAAGACGAGGCTGTGCTGCTGCAAGGTGTGCGGCAAACAACCCTAGCCTCTAACCACCTTGCGGATCAGGTCCAGCACCGCAATCTGCAGGATATCGCCCCAGTCGGCCACGCGGTCCACCTGCGATGCAGGCCGCGCAGAACGGTGCATGAGCATGGCTATGCAGGGCTGTGGCGGCAGCAAGGAGGGGCACAGCCTTTGTGCATGCCCAAGCATGGGGCCCTGCAGCGGTCAGCACCCTCCTTGCATCTGCTGATCATGCTGGTCAAAAACACATCATTACCACCCACCCTGCCCACCTGGCTGAACAGGTAGGCCACCGCCTTGTCCTGCGCATGCTCAGCCAGCATCACAAACGCGTTGCGCCGCGTGGACAGGTCCTGCAGGGTGCAAGCACCAGAAGCGGCATACGATCAGCAACCCACGCCTGGACGCACCCACTCTTCCAAGGGCAACACCTGGCATCTCAGCAGCCACACTAGCTTCTGGCCGCCACACAGTGCACCTGCAGCAGCCAGAGCCATGCTCCACCATCCCTCAGCCTCACCCCGCCCCCTTCTCCTGCCCCCCACCTGCTCGTTCTGCAGCATGCGCTCCACCAGGTCAGGTGCGTCGGGCACCAGCAGCTCGCCCTTGGGCAGCCGGAAGATGGCCGCCAGCGCCAGCACCGCGTTCTTGCGCACGTACGAGTGCCGGTGCTCCAGGTTGGCAATCACTGGGGCAGGGCAGGGGAGGGAGGGAGACGGAGCATGCAGCGTCAGCTGGGTGTCGTATTGATGGGGCTCAACACGCGTGGTGGCAGCATGGTGGCACCAGCAGGGCACACAAGCAATAGGCAGCAACAAGTTCTCATCCAAGGTAGTCGCGGCAAGCAATCCATGCAGCAGGGACACCCACCTGAGGGCACCAGCGGCTCCAGCAGCTCCTCCTCGTGTATCCGGCACAGGAAGCGCAGCGTGACGCCCCGGATGTACTCGTTGGGGTGCTGCAGGTTGTTCCGCAGGTTCTGGCAGATCAGGATCTGCGGGGGCGGGGATGTGGCGGGTGGACAGGTGCTGTGGGCGTCAAAGGCCATGAGACAGCGAGCGACACAAGGTGCTGTGGCTGCCTGCCCAGCTGCCAGCTGCCGCCGCCGCGCTGCTCCCCATGCCGCCATGGGAGCCGGCAGCAGCGCACCATCTCGGGCAGCAGCTTGCCGGACGCGTCCGTCTTCTCGATCGTCTCCTGCAGGGCAGCACAAGATAGCAGCGCAGCAAGCCATCAATGCACGGCATGCCTGCCAGATAGCCCTGGTCGCCGCCCCACCTCGGTACCACGCACTTTGCGTGCACCGGCATGCAGCCCAGCCTCCCCAGGGCCAGCAACTTGTCCTGCGCTAGCAGAACCCTGCGACACACTCCATAACTAGCGGCTCTGCATTGCCTGCTCACCAGGTAGAGGAGCAGCAGCTTCTGCACCATGTGGTTCTCGCTGGGCAGCACGTAGCGCACAATGGTGATGAAGAGCGCGGGCAGCTGCTCCCCCGCCAGGATGGCGGTGATCGCCTTCTGCATCGCGTCCACCTTAGCCTCCTCATCATTGCTCTCCAGCGCCGTGCGGATCTCATTCTGGGAGGCCTGCGCAGCGTGGTGCACAACACGGAAAGAGGTGAGGGGAGCGCGCCCAACCGAACGGCGGGTGGGGCGGCTTGCTGCCCGGCTGCCTGGTGCAGCGCCGCAGCCAACGGGCGCAGCACTTTCTGAGACGTTCCAAGCATGTCAGAGAGGTAGCAAGCTCCAGGATGCCGCTGCAGCCGTGAACCGCAGAGTGGCGGGGCTGGCGGGCGCTCGTGCCGCCGGCGCGGCGCCGCCGCTCGCAGCCGCCCCATCGGCTGGGCGATCGCCCCGGGCCGCTGCGGGCCGCACTTGCCGCCCTGCCACCTCCCGGGGCAGAGCCGTGCACCGCCGCCAGCGCTATCGATCACCTGCGCTTTGTCGCAGGCCACCAGGAAGGTGGACGAGGCCTCGTGCTTGGTGGCCACCATGGCTGCTGAGGCGCCCCCCGCGCCGCCGCGGGGAGCTGGGGCTCAGGGCCTCGGGCTGTTGAGTTGGCCTGGCTCCCGGTGGCCCGCCCCGCGCCTGCGCTCGGCTCACAGCAGGCTGGTGATCGATCGCAATCAGTCGAGGCAGCCGATGCAGGGCCCGATGATTGCCGCCCAGTGCTCCCACCTCCCATGCAGGCGGCAGGAAGAAGGAGTGGAGCCCGCAGCCGCGATCAGCGGGCGGCATTCTGCCCTGCAGAGGCAGCAGACAGCTGGGGAGGGAGTGCGCCCTGCCCAGGGGCCGGTTCAAGCACTCGCGCCCCCGCCGCTCGGTTGACCGGCGCCGCAAGGCGATGCTCGGACCTTGCAGCCTGAGTTGCAGCATCCTCGATGCTCCAATTTGTGCAGCCACGCAGCACAACTCGTTCGATTCCCTTTTCAGGAACTGCTTGTCCAGTTGATGGTGGCCGCGCTGGTGCTGTGCTTGCACCGAGCAAGCGCCCATTCGAAAGGGTTTGTGGCGGTCGCCGTCCTTGCTGCTCAGGTTTGTGGGTGATGTGCAGGTTTGTGGGCCATGTGCACTGCAGGCTGCTCTCAATACTGCAGCGTTCAGTGATGGATCGCCTTTGCTAATCACTGACATCGTGGATTGCATCAATTTAGTTAATTGCATCAATGCATGACGGCCGGCAACCCACACAGGAAGGCCGCATCATCCCGCAACTGCGCATGCAATTCTGCGAGGCCACATGGGTGGCCAGGTCGCGCAGCTTATGGCCAATTCGCACGCCCTGCTCAAGCAGCGCCAGCTCATTCACAGCAATGGGAGTGCTAGCTGTGCATCGAGCTGCTCATCCAGCAGCTTGCAGCAGGTGGTGCAGCGCCGGCCCGGCGAAAGCGCTGCGAGCCGTGACATTGTTGGCGATAGCCCACCGGCTGCTGCTGTGCAACAGGAAGGACTGTGTCCATGCCCTGCCTGCCTGCACCACCTGCGCATGGCCTTGTGCTGTTGGTGAGCGCCCGCCTGCTCTCCCGCCAACGCCGCGGGCGCTCGAACGCGCGGCAAGGGTGTAAGGCGCATGCATGGCGCGCAGTGCAGTCTAGATCGCTCTGTGCGGCCTGCACTTGTGCTGCCGAGCCGCGGCAAGGGCTGCAAGAGGGCAGGGAGTGCACCATGTGAGGGTGCCGGGCAGGGTGGCCGAGCCGGCTCGGACACACGCTAGACTTGATGCATTGTATATGCACAGGCTGCAGCAGCGTTCACAGGCTGCCCTGGCCCTGCTGGGGCCTCATGCCAGCCCATGATGGAGCGCGACCCTCATCACCGCCTGCTCGCAGCCCCCAGCCGCCGCAGCAAGCACATTGTCAGCCGGTAGCCGCACAAAGCTCCTGGCAGCATGGCGGCCGTGGCAGTGAGCGCCATGCCCGCGGTGGCGTGCAGCCAGCAGCGCGCCAGCAGCAGCGGCCAGCGGGTGGCCTTCCGCCCCTTCTCCAGGGCCCTGGCAGCCAAGCCCCTGGTGCAGCAGCAGGCAGCAGCCCCCGCGGTGGCCCGCCGCTCGGTGGCCGTCTCGGCAGCAGCAGCAGCAGCCCCCGCGCAGCAGAAGATCCGCATCAAGCTGAAGAGCTACTGGGTGGACCTGCTGGCCGACTCTGTGGAGAAAATCCGGGAGGCCGCCAGCAGCACCGGCGCGACCATCGCCGGCCCCGTGCCGCTGCCCACCCGGTGCGTGTGGCCCAGCCTGGGCACGCAACTAGGCAAAGTTTGCATGCATGCACTGGCGTGCAGTATGTAGGCGCCATGCGCACATCCAATTTGGCCATGCGTGCTGTGGGCATCGCCCGAAACCGACCGGGCGCCGTGGCCGGCGTTTTTGACGGCATGTGCGGGTGCACCCACCTGCTCCTGCTTTGCATGTGCATCCATGCCATGGCTCCTCGCAGCTGGGCACGATTGTTGTTGCACGCAGCCTGCACTAATCTTCACCAGCAATTGCCTGCCCAGCCCTGCGCTGATGATGCTTGCGCGCCCCGCCTGCCCCACACTTTGCCTGCTGCAGCAAGAAGGTGTACACCGTGCTGCGGTCGCCCCACGTGAACAAGGACTCGCGCGAGCAGTTTGAGGTGCGCCGCTGCAGGCCCTGGCCTGGCGTCGCCTGGCGCTGTCCTGCTGCTGCCCGGCTCCATCGCATCGTGTGGCCTGCTTGCCCGCCCGCACGCCCTGCCTGCTCCTCACCGCCCCGTCTCCCCACTTCCCTGCTGCCCCCAGGTGCGCCTGCACCAGCGGCTGGTTGATGTGAAGGAGCTGTCCTCCTCCACCATCGACAAGCTCATGACCCTGGACCTGCCCGCCGGCGTGGATGTGGAGGTGCGACGCACCGCCGCACCGCCGCACACCTGGCGGGCCTGCAGCATGAATGCCCTGCGGCATGCATGCGCCAGCATGAATGCCGTGCATTGGGGCCTTGGCATGCATGGCCCATGCTTCACGCAATGCATATCGGAAGGCATGTGCTTGTGTAGTTGGTGGCCAGCTGCCCCATGCGGAGAATTCGAAATGGTGCTGCCCTGTTGCTCCCGACAATCCTTGACCGTGCCCCGCTGTTTGACGCTGCCCTTGAGTGCAGGTCAAGCTCTGAGCGGAGTGATGCATGTTTGAGCGCGGGGAGCACGGCCACAATGCAGCCACCCCCGGCAACATGACGCACAGCGGGCGGGATCGGCGGGCTTGCTGCGGCTCGGTACCACAACGCACATGGCGGCGCCCGCCTGCCCCGCCCACCCTCCCTTTCCTTTCCTAGTTTCAGCTGCCTTCTGCTAGTTTCTCGGGCTGCATTCACGCCCAATGCCCTTCTATGCCCCTCTGTAAACTGCCCATTCGCACCTGGTCCTGGCACATCGAGAGCAGCACGGGTGACGCCATGCTGGGCGAGGGGATGCAATTGAAGCTAGCTTGTTTGCTGGACGCACGTTGGCCAGGATTGCATCCACGCCGCGCAAGACTGGCTCATCAACCGATGCCCTCAGGAGTGCGCAAAGTATCATCACAGATGGATGGCGGGCACGAAGCGGCGCCGGCGTGCACAGCGGGGGCGCAATCATTCTCATCCTGAGGACACGATCACTCAATCGGCCCCTCTGCCGCTCTTTCGGCGCCTGATCGGTGCTTACAGCATGGACTGAATGCTGCAGAGCCTGAACTTGCTGCTCAAGAAGGGCCTCGCGCCCTCCCAGCGTGCGCACGAGGCCAACACGCCCGCTGGGCCCCTAGTCGACTCGGCAGTGTACACCCGAAACTTGCAGCAGCTGCGAGAGCTGCTGCCCCCAAGTTGGAGGATCTGCGCCGGTGAGGTGCGGCGCTGTTGAGAGCGTGCGGCGCTGGCGGGGCCGCGTAATTTGTTTGCAACTTGGGCCGAGCGCCAAACAACTATCCATCCAAGCCTCCCCTTGGCAGAAATGGGATGCCCTCGGCCACTCAATCGAAGCACTGGCGCCCGCAGCTGCGGCAGCGGGAGTGGCCGCCTCTGCTATTCTGTACAACTGGGAAGCACGGACTGCCGCTACTGCTGGAGGCCCCAAGCTAAGGGCGTGTAGGTATGGAAGTACAAGCAATGTGGAGGACGCCACATGCTTGGCGTTGCAGCAATGTATAGGCACATTCTTGTGAGACTGCAATCGACAACATGTGTGCTGCATCCCCAAAACCCCTGAACAGCGCCTCCTCCGCATGAAGCCGGCCAGCTACGCTGAGGCGCGGGAGGCAGCAGAGGCGGGGTGGGGCGTAGAGGCAAGCGCTGGCTGCCGGCAGGGCGCCTTCATGCCCTGCTGCGCCTTTGGCTTGAGGGCTGTGTGCACACTGCTGGCCTGGTCAGCGCTGCGTCCGTGCCGCCCACCATAACAGTTTGCCCCGGCCTGGTTTGCGCCATCCAGGCACTCAATTGTCCCGCGCTGTTTAGCTGTCTTTTAGCCTGCAACAGCAAGAAGATTAGACTAAATTCAAAGCTGCCCTTTCTCCATGAGCTGCAGGAGCTGGTTGGGCCCGGCAACCTGGAAGACGTGGCGGCGGCGGCGCAGGATGCGGGGCGCCCCATCGGCGTGCACCTTTTCCTGTTCCAGCACTACGACGATCCCTGGGGCTGGGAGTGCGAGGGCAGCAGGGAGCTGCAGGTATTGCCTGCACTTCCGGTGCCAAGGCAATGCAGCTGGCAACTTCTGCCAACCAGCTGGCCGTTGATCAAGTCTGCCAACATCTCCTGGTTCGTGCATTGCTGCCACCACGCAACCGTCAACTTTCACTGCTTCCATCCTTACTTATGCAGGACCTGGTGGGTTCCCTGGACCCCCGCCAGCTGGCGGTGCGAGGCATCATGGCGCACCCCAACCCCGGCCACCCGCCAGAGCAGAAGGAGCAGCTTGTGCGCCGCTTCCTGTCGGTGGCTTGCCCCGTGGCCGCCGCACTGGCGCCTGCGCCTGTGGCGCTGCACTGGGCGGACAGTACAGAGGTGCTGCGCCTGTTGGGGCCCGACGGCCGCGTGCACGTACCAGCCGGCGCTGGCGGCTGGGACGGCAATGTCCAGAGCGGTGGTGTCCACAGCAGCGCTGGCGGTCCGGGCAGCAGCAGCAACATTGAGTGGTGGGCGCGGGTGGGCAAGCTGGCCTATGGGCCAGACCCTGAGGTCAACCGCCGGCTGGGCGGCCGGGTGGCGCCCGTCATGCGGTGAGGGGCGGGTGGGGGGAGCAGAGGGCTGGGAGTCGTGCACTGGTGCAATGCACTGCAATGGTGACTGCTGACTGCTTGGATTTGATGCTCATGGGCTGCCCAGCTGGTGCTGCACTTCCATGCATCGCATGCCATGTGCCCCCCAAGTGGAGGGACCTTTGCTCTCCCCTCCCCTCCTGCCTGCCTGCAGCTGGGAGGCCCCGGTGTGCAGCGTGCAGTGGGAGGATGTGGTGGGGCACCGCCGCCTGGTGGCAACGGTGGACCTGTCCCGCTCGCCAGGTGGGCAGCACTGCACTGGTCCTAGCAGGCTCATTTGCGTGCAAGCAAGTGGAATTGCCCCGAGGAAGTATGACGGCCATCAAACCATGACCATTGCCAACCTCCTCACGATCACCCCGCCCCCCATCAGCGCGCTTCCCTGCTCCTGCCTGGTGGGCCGGGGCGGACGCCTACTCGGCCAGCAGCCTGAACTCTTTGGCGGAGCCGGCAGCCCATGTGTCCATCCACGGCCAGCGCCTGCGCCTGGCGGCGGTGCCCAGAGGTAGGTGGGCTGTTGGAGTGGTTACGCGTTGTGAGGACCATTTTGGCAGCAGAGCAGTGCAGCGGATGTTGGCCCAGCCTGCAACCCGAAGCCACGCCTGGACCATGTGTTATGCCCCAACGCTGGACACTTGTGGCACCGTCAAACCACTCCCTGCTGCCCCCACAACCTGCTCGACTCCATCAAGCGCAGGGGAAGGGCGCATGCTGCGCGTGGATGTGACCGATGCAGCTCACCCGGTGCATCCCGGCGACACGGTGTGCCTGCTGGGCGCCGACCGCGGCCTGCAGGACCTGGCAAACGTGTGCATCCTGATATGGAGCTGCCTGGGCGCCTGAATTCTGCGGTGCTTGCCGCCGCCACAATACTGATGCGTCGATGCTGTGGGAGATGCCTGAGCTGGGGAGCATGCAGTGCCACTGTTTGTCAAGCCGTCCCACCCTGCAACCAAGCCTGCGCTCTCGTGCGCTGCAGGAGATGGGGGCCGATTATTACAATACTGCACTGTGTCTGCGTGGCGCCGCGCCCATGGAAGGCTCTGATTGGTGGCCGCCTGCCTGCAACCTACCGTTCTAAACAACCTTGACCCCTGCTTGGAATGTTTCGCTTTGATTGCCCTGAAGCCTTGCTTTCATGCGACAAGCCTTGCTTTCATGAGACGAGCATTGAGTTTTCCACCATTTTCCCTTTGAGACGAGCCTGTCCCCTTTACTTACTATTGCCAGATGGATTTTATCCCACCTACCCCATGTGATGCATGATTGAACAGGGCTGAACTTTTTGCCTTGCAGAGCCTGTAAATTGTTTGGCTGCCAGTTGAGGTGTTTGACGTTTTACACCAGACCAAGTAGCTGGGGCTGCTGGGAGCACACAAAAGTAGGAGCAACACAGAGAGAAGCGGCAGGAATGGAGCGCGCATCAAAGGGGTCAGCAAAGCCAAGGTTACAGCGCAGCGCGGCATCCTGCCTCTACCGCTGCTTGCGCTTGCGCTTGGTGCCGCCTCCGGTCGCTGCTGCCGCCGCCGCTCCCTCCTCCTGCTCCTCAGCTGCTGTGCCTGCTGCGCCACCGCCCTGCATGGCCTGCATCACGGCCTCCCAGGACAGATCCTGGTCGTCGTAGCCCGCATCATCCTCGTCCTCGCTGCTGCTGCCGGAGGCCTGCTCCTGTGTGGGAGAGCGGTGGGGGACAGGCACAAGCATGCGTCAGGGGGGAGGTCAAAGGCCACACAGCGCCAGCTGGCCACTACTGTATGCAACAGGAAGCAATGCAAGTGCGCTGCTGGGCAGCACAGCGCACCGCCCTCCCTCGCACCGCAACCCCGCCGCTCCTCTCCCGCGCACCACATCTGTAGCAGCACCCACCTCGTCCTCCTCGCCGCTGTCAGCGTCGCTGGCACCTGGCGAGCCCGCCTCCTCATCCCCGCTGCCGCTGCCGCCCGCCTCATCATCACTGCCGCCCTCCTCCTCCTCCTCCTCCTCGCCCTCGCTGCCGCTGGAGATGACATCCGAGTCGCCCCCCTCCTCCTCCTCCTCCCCATCCTCAGCGCCCTCGTCGGCGGGCGTGAAGAAGCCCTGCTGCACCGGGATGGCGCTGCGCCGCTGCTTGGCGGTGGCCGCCGCCGCCTCGGACGCCACCAAGCGCGCCGCAGCCGCCGCCTTTTCGGGGTCCCCGTCAATGGCGGCTGCTGCGTCCTCCTCCGTCACCCCCGCCGCTGCCACTGGCACCTCTTCCTCGACGCCGTCTGCCGCCGCTGCCGCCGCTGCCGCCTCGCCGCCGGGCGCCTCCTCTGTGTGGTCTGGCGGCAGGGTGAAGAAGGGGATCTTGCCGCGCTGCCAGTCGTACAGCACCATGCGCGCCGCGGTGTTGAGGTCGGGCTCGCCGCCCTTGCCCAGCTTGCCTGCGGTGGAGGGGTGGGTGGGTGGAAGAGTGGCGGGGTGGGGTGGGATGGGGTGGGGTGGGAAGCCAGCAGGCAGGCAGGCAGGCTGACAAGAACAAACTTAGGCAAGGGAAGCTTGCTGCCCGCGCGTCAGCAGCGATGCACTAATGCCCGCCAGCAGCCACGCTGCCGCCAGCCGCCGTCACCATGTGGGCTCATGCCCAGCAGCGCTCACCGGTGTTGCGCGCCACCTGGGCCAGAAAGTCCTCGGCGTCCTCCCACGACTGCAGCTTGTAGGCGCGGCGCAGGTACTCGGGCTTCACGCGCTCCAGCACCTCGCCCACATGCTCGGTGGCGTCCTCCTGTGTGGTGGGTGGTGGGTAGGCGGGGTGGGCAAGTGGATGGTGGGTGGGGCAGGGTTGGGTGAGCAGGGTTGGGTGGTGTTTGAGGCACCGCCAACCAGCATGCGCTGCAGGCTGCCGCCTTGTCAGCGACAGAGACATCAAAGACAGCATCTTTGGTACAGTTGGCTGGCCGCCCTTTTACCCTCCGCTCCCCCAACAGCGCCTCACCAGGTTCTCCACCCGCACCACGCCCTTGAGCACAATGTCCGTCTCGCTGTCGTCCGTCTTGTTGTACACCACGCTGCGAGTGGCAGGCAGGGGCAGGGCAGGGGCAGGCGGGTGAGAGTGGAGGTGCTCGGCCGTCCTGCACTGCCACAGTGTGCTTGTGCAGGCAACAGCACGCACGCTGACCATCCCAAGGTCGCAGGACTTGCCTCATGCACCTGCACCAGTCCAGCACGCCCCTGCTCAACTAGCCCCCTGCCCCCGCTCCGCTCCTCACCCCGGGCAGTCGATGAGGAAGATGCGCTTCATGAGCGTGATGTACTGCCACACCTTGGTCTCGCCGGGGATGGGGGCCACGTTGCACACCTGCGGGCGGCGCAAAGTGGCGCAGCAGGAGGCACTGAGAGGATGATTCAGCAAGCGGGCAGAGATTGGGCGCACTGGCAACAGCACGGCGGTGGAACAGCCGCCTTGCTGCAAGATCGCTTTGCTGGCCGGCTTCCTGCCCCCCTGCCTGCCCTGGCCGCGCCTTCTTGCTGCGCAGCGTGTTGATCACGCTCGACTTGCCCACGTTGGGGTAGCCCACCAGGCCCACAGAGATGTACTGCGGGAGGAAGGGGGGGCAGGTGGGGTGACAGGTGATGGGAAGGATGGCTGGATCAAGAGTGGACGGAGAGCGTGCAGCCCAGCTAACACGCCTTGCCCGCACATGCATGAGACTTTGCCCTCCTGGTGACATCCCCACCGTACACAAACCCTCGCCCTCACCTGCTTGTCGGTGCGCAGGCGGGCCAGCTGGCGCAGCAGGCTCAGCAGGCTGCCCTTGCCAAAGGGGTTGGTGATGGAGGCGTGGAAGGCGAGCGTGGGGTACTCGCGAGACAGCCAGTGCAGCCAGCGCTTGGTCACCCAGGCGGGCACCTGGGGGGCGGGCCAGTGATGAGGGGGAGTACGTAGGCAGCAGGGTGAAAGGCGCAGTGGTTGCCTACGGCATGTGGCCACAGCATGCCAGCACGCTATCCGCCACCTCGCCCTCTCTTGTCCCTCGTTCCCCTGGTTCTTGACGCACCCCTCCTCCAGTGTCTCCCTGCTCCCTTGCTCCCCCGCCCCTGCTCGCATGCCGCTCACCAGGTCACACTTGTTGAGCAGCAGCAGCAGGTGCTTGTGCTTCGCGTTCTTCTTCAGGTGCTGCTCCAGGTGGCGGCACCGCGTGCCGTTGGGGTCCCGCGCATCAAGCACCTGCGGTGAGGGGCAATAGACAGGAGAGCGAGGGAGGCCATTTCATCACTGCAAGGGTGGGCGGCATTGCGCACGCTGTGACCACGGCGGCAAGTTTGCCAGCGGTGTTGGAGGAGCGCCTTGTTTATGCATGCAACTGGACTGCGTACTATACTAAACTGCATGGTGTGGACATCCATTCAACCCACCCCCACCCAGCCACCCACCCACCCCCCCTCCCACACAGACCCACCTGGATGATGACGTCGCTCGAGTCCACCACCTTGTACAGCTCGCCCCAGATGCGCCGCGACTGCCCCTTCTCAAACACGGCGTCCCGAACCGCGTTGCGCCCCTCCTCCTCTGCCGCCGCCGCCTTCTCCGCCTTGGCGGTGTGCACATCCTGCACCTCTGCCGCCTGCGACAGCAGGGGGTGGGTATGGAGGGAGTAACAAGTGAGGGTCAGGCAGCCAGAGGCGGACGTTGGTTTGAGTCAACCAACGCGTTCAACATCAAGCAAGCAAGCGACAAAGTCATCCAGCGGCAAGCCACCTGCCGCACAGGCAGCAGCCACAGCAGCGCACCTGCTGCAGCAGCTCGGCGTAGCTGTCGGCGCCCAGCTTGGGCTTCTTGCGCGTGGCCTGCTTGCCAAAGGTGCTGGAGAAGGGCTGCGTCTGCACCAGGTTGGCGCGCAGTGCCTTGCCTGCAGCGGGAGGATGAGGGCGGGGAGGGCAGGCGGGGCCGTCAGCGGCGTGGCACTGGGGTGCTGCTGGAGGCGCGGCTTGTTCTTTGCAACTCCCAACGGCACCTGTCCACCACCACGCCAGTAAGCCAGCAGTCAACAGCGAGCAGCACTCCACAGCAACCTACCTAGCTCATCCAAGGTGACCCATCAACCACCTACATCTATCACATT
>VFQQ010001644.1_pt1 | contig 29550 bp, 24 predicted proteins | sample 3512341 | NCBI WGS metagenome assembly VFQQ01 (sample SAMN10412373, study PRJNA504923) | tailings metagenome | isolation source: Relicate 2 Philex TSF1 revegetated site | place: Philippines: Tuba, Benguet | collected 2017-08-29
AATCTCGGCTTCCAACTCATTCCAAATCAACAACCCGGTTGAAGTTTCTTGAGAGAGCGCGGAAAGTCGTGGTGGCGTGGAGAGGTCCGCTGCTTGGCTGTAGGCCCAAGGCGCGCGTTGCGCGCCGGTTTAAGTTCGAAGTTTAAGGATCCGGCGGTCGAACCGCGCCTTGCGCTTCATCTTCAACTTAAACTTTCAACTTCAACTGGCGTGTTGGCGCGCGCTACGCGCGCGCCAGCACGCGCCGGTACAGCGCCTCGTAGCGCGGCACGATGGCGGCGGCGGAGAACAGCGTGCGGGCGCGTTCCTGCGCGGCGCGGCCGAGGTTCGCGCGGCGGGCGGGGTCGTGCACGAGGGCGTTCAAGGCGTCGCCCAGCGCCTCGGGCGTCGGGTCGTCCACGAGCACGCCGCTCACGCCGTCCTCCACCACCTCGGGGATGCCGCCGACCCGGGTCGAGACGCTCGGCGACGCGAAGGCCATCGCCTCCAGGATGCTCAGGCAGAAGCTTTCGCTCTCCGACGTGAAGAGCCCGAGGTCGGCCGCCTGCAGGTAGTCCTCGATGTCGATGACGTCGCGCCGGACGATCACGCGTCCTTCCAGTCCGAGCCGGCGCACGTCGTCCTCGTAGGGCGCGAAGTCGCCCCCGGCGAGGAGCACCAGGCGAAAGGCCTCGCGCGGACGGATCTGCCCCGCGGCGGCCAGCAGGAGCGGGATGCGCTTCACCGGACGCAGGTTCGAGTGGTGCAGGATCATGACTTCGCCGGGCCGGAGGCCGAGCTCTTCGCGCACGGCGGCGGCGGGCCGCGTGGCGGGTTTCGGTTCGAAGAAATTGTGGATGACGTCGATCGGCCGCTCCACGCCGATGACCCGCCGCGTCGCCTGTCGCAAGAATTCGGATACGGCGGTGACCGCGTCGGAGCGTTCGAGGGCGTGGCGGATCGCGGGGCCGTAGCCGGGGTCGCGGCCGAGCAGGGTGGTGTCGGTGCCGTGCAGCGTCGTGATGATGCACGGGGCGCGCCCGGGCGAGAGCATGTCGCGCGCGAGCAGGGCGGCCGTGGCGTGGGGCACGGCGTAGTGGACGTGGAGGAGGTCGAGGCCGTGGTCGCGCGTCACCTCCGCCATCTTCACGGAGAGTGGCAGGGTGTAGTCGGGGTACTTGAAGAGTCCGTAGGCGTTGACCTGCACCGGATGGAAATGGATGCGCGGAGCGTCCTTCGGCAGGCGGAAGGGTGGTTCGTAGCTGATGAAGTGGACCTCGTGGCCGCGGCGCGCGAGCTCCTCGCCGAGCTCCGTGGCGAGAATGCCGCTGCCGCCCACGGACGGGTAGCAGGTGATGCCGAGCTTGAGAGGGCGGTCGGACATCGGCTCAGAAGTGGCGGGCGGCGCGGCCGAGTCCGGCGAGGGAGTCGAGCACGAGCGGGTCGTTGGGGAAGAGGGCCTGCGCCGCCGTGGTCCCGCAGCGCGCGCCGAAGACGTTGGCGCGCGAGAGCTGGAGCGCCGGGTAATTGCGCGTCTGCAGCTGGGAGGCATGGGCCTTCATGGCGGCGAGCCAGGCCTCGAGCACCTTGGGCGGGGAAACATCCACGAGCAGGGGCGGCACGCCGGCCGGCTCGGCGCTGGGCGTGACGGCATAGAACAGCACGTGGGCCACGGCATGGGGCGGCCGGTCCTTGAGGTCGGCGACGCCGCCGTAGCGCGCGAGGCGGGCGGCGTCGCGGACGAGTTTGCCGAGGGCGGCGTGGTCGGGGTGCTGGTCCTCGGCGGGGGTGGGGGCGAGCACGAGGCGGGGCCGCCAGTGGCGGAGGGCGGCCGCGAGGCGCAGGGCATGGGCGGGGCGGGCCTCGAGCCGGCCGTCGCCGTCGAGTTCGAGGAATTCGAGGGAAGCGCCGAGCAGGGTGGCGCCGCGGGCCGCCTCTTCGGCGCGCTGTTCGGGCGTACCGTGGCTGGCCGCCTCGCCGCGCGAGCATACGATGAAATGGGCCGAGCGTCCGGCCTGCGTTTCGAGGGCGACCACGCCGCCGCAGCCGAACTCGATGTCGTCGGGGTGCGCGCCGAAGGCGAGCAGGTCGAGGGGGTCAGGCGGGGGCGTCGGTGTAGGCTTCATCGGAGCGGTCGATGGTCTCGCGGGTCACGTACAGGATGTCCGGGGCGTCGTCCTTGCGCAAATACGCCTGCTCGCCGGCGCCCGTCACGTAGTGCGTGCAGTGCACGACGGACTGCATCCAGCGCAGGCGGGTGTCGCGCGTGGGGCTGACCTGCGCCTTGCTGAAGGCCGCAGGCGGCAGGTCGATGACGGCGTCGCCGCCGGGGTGGAGCTGGAGCCGGCCGGCGTGATGGCGGGCGCGCACGATCTCGCCCTCGTAGGGCGTGTCGACGAAGAAGTCGTCGACGTCGCAGGCGGCGAGGCGGACGGCGGGGTCGCTGGAGCGGACGATCTCCATGCCGTCGAGCAGACCCATCTGCCGGTACATTTCGAGGCAGAAGTCGGCCACGTTGCCTGCGCGGACGGCGCGGAAGGCCTCGACCCAGCAGGGCGGGGCGTAGGCGGGCAGCTGGCGGGCGAGGTTTTCCTGCCAGCCCGCCGGCAGGCGTTTCAGGTAGAGCGGCGAGTACTTGCGCTGGAGCTTGTTCTCGAAGGCGAAGTTGACGGTGACCGGTTCTCCCGTCGTGCGGTGGCGGAGCGTCGTCTGGGTCTCGCGCGGGTCGTGGTCGCTGTCGTGAAAGAAGAACACGATGCGGCCGCCGATCTCGCGCTGGAGGCGGCGGGCCGTGGCGAACTTGGCCTGGAGGAACCGGCGGGGGAAGATCCCGCAGGGCTGCTGGCCGAAGCAGATCACGGGGGCTCCGCTCATGCCGAGGCGGGCCGCGCCGGCGCGCGGGGCAGGAAGGCCTGGAGCAGCAGGCTGAAGCCGACGCAGGCGCCGCAGCCGATGAGGTTGAACCAGAGGTAGCCGATCTCGCTCGTGAAGAAGAGGGCGATCACGAGCGCCTGGGCAGCGAGTGCCGCACAGAAGACCGCCGTGCCGCCCACGCGCTTGAGGAAGAAGGCGACGAGGAAGAGCCCGAGCACGACGCCGTAGAAGATCGAACCGACGATGTTCACCGCCTCGATGAGGTTCTCCACCATGTTGGCGAAGAGGGCGAAGGCGATGGCCAGCCCCCCCCACATCGCGGTGAAGAGTTTCGAGGCCTTTACGTAGTGGGTGTCGGAGCCGTCGCGTTCGATGACGTGGCGGTAAAGGTCCACGGTCGTGGTGGAGCCGAGCGCGTTGAGTTCGGAGGCGACGGAGGAAAGCGCGGCGGCGAAGATGACGGCGATGAGCAGGCCGATGACCCCCGCCGGGAGCTGCGTGAGAACGAAGGTGATGAAGACGAAGTCGGAGTCCTTGGTCTTCGCGCGCGGGTCGGCGGCGACGAGGGCGGCCTTGGCCTCGGCGCGCACGGCCTCGCTGCGCGCGTGGGCGGCGAGCAGGGCCTCGTGCGCGGCCGCCTCGGCGGCCGGGTTGTCGGCGCGGCGGGCCTCCAGCCAGGCGTGGATGCTCGCCTCCTTCGCCTCGTGCAGGCCGGCGTAGCGCTCCTCGAGCGTGCGCAGCGGCGCACCCGCCTCGGCCTGCGCGTGGCTGTTCCACAGGGCCTGGTTGAAGAAGACCGGCGGTCGCTCGAACTGGTAGAAGACGAAGACCAGCGCCCCGAGCAGCAGGATGAAGAACTGCATCGGAATCTTGAATACGGCGTTGAACATCAGCCCCAGCCGGCTCTCGCGCAGGGAGGTGCCCGTGAGGTAGCGCTGCACCTGCGACTGGTCCGTGCCGAAGTAGGAGAGCGAGAGGAAGACGCCGCCGAGCAGGCCCGACCAGACCGTGTAGCGCGTGTTGGGATCGAGGGAGAAGTCAATCGCCTCGAGCTTGCCGAAACCGCCCGCGACGGCCGTGGCCTCGACGAGCCCCACGCCCTCGGGCATCTTCGCCACGAGCACGACGAAGGCCGTGACCATGCCGCAGAAGATCACGAACATCTGGAGCTTCTGCGTGACGCTCACGGCCTCGCTTCCGCCGGAGACGGTGTAGGCGATCACGAGCAGGCCCGTTACGAGGATGGTCAGGTCGAGGCGCCAGCCGAGCACGGTGGAGAGGATGATGGCGGGGGCGTAAATGGTGATGCCGGCGGCGAACCCGCGCTGCAGCAGGAAGAGGCCCGCGCCGAGCAGGCGCGTCTTCGAGTCGAAGCGGTGCCCGAGGTATTCGTAGGCCGTATACACCCGGAGCCGGCGGTAGATCGGCAGGAAAAAGACGCAGATCACGATGAGGGCGACCGGCATGCCGAAATAATTCTGCACGAAGGCCATGCCGCTTTCGTAGGCCTGGCCGGGCGTGGAGAGGAAGGTGATGGCGCTGGCCTGCGTCGCCATGACGGACAGGCCGATCGTGCCCCAGCCGATGCCGCCGTTGCCGCGCAGGTAGGAGGAGAGGTCGCGCGGGCCGCGGGTCTTCCAGTAGCCGTACAACGCGATGCCGAGCATCGTGCCGACGAGGACGACGTAGTCGATCGCGCTCATCGGTTGAACCAGTGCGTGAAGAGCGCGAGCAGGAGGACGTGGGCGGCGAAGCAGGCGAGCACGAGGCGGTACACCCCGCCCCACGTGCGCAGGCCGGGCACGTCCGGGGCTTCCTTGTCTGGGTGGGCCGGAGGGAGGTCGGGCGTTCGAGTCATGTAAGAGGGGTCAGGGCTGGCCGAGGGCAACGAGGTTGGCGAAGAGGCGGTAGGCGCCGGGCACGCCCTTCGGCAGCTGGCGGAAAAAGGCGAGGCTCGTGTACACGTAGTGGCCGCGTCCGTGCCGCGCGACGAGCAGCGAGCCGGCCAGGGGGTTCTCGCCGGGATCGCTCATGGCGAGCGGCGTCGTGTAGCGTTCCTCGTCCCACGTGCTGGCGAAATAGGCGCCGCGCTCCTGCACCCAGCCCTGCCAGTCCGCGGCGCCGAGCCGGTTTGGCGTGGTCAGCGCGGGGTGGTCGGGCCGCAGCAGGGTGACGGGCGCGTTCTCGTCCGTCACGCGCAGGGCGGGGGCGGGGCCGGCGATGCTGAGCGCATACGGGCCGAGCCGCGTCGCCACGAGGCCGTTGGGGCGGTTGTACTGGGCGACGACGGTGCCGCCCTGTTCGACCCACGCGAAAAGTCCGTCGAGGTTGTCGGCGAGGTCGCGCCGCTCGTTGAAGGCGCGCACGCCGATGACGACGGCGTCGAAGCCCCGCAGTTTCTCCGGCGTGAGGTCGGCGCCGGCGAGGGTGGCGACTTCGTAGCCCATCTGTTCGAGGCAGCCGGCCACGTCGTCGCCCGCCCCGGGCAGGTAGCCGAGCCGGCGTCCGCGCGTCGCGAGTTCGACGCTGACGGCGCGGAGCTGGGCGGGGGGCTGCAGGATCTGGTAGGGCAGGTGGTCGTAGTCGATCGCGGCCCGCGTGGTGTGATAACGTTGTCCGCCGATGTCGACGTGCGCGCGCAGTTCGGCCGAGCCGGTCGCGGCCGGCGGCGTCACCTGGAAGCGGAAGGTCGTGCGGCTTCCCGCCGACTCGAGCCGGAAGGGCTGCTCGGCCGGGGCGACCGTCCAGCCGTCCGGCACGTCCAGCGCGACGGTGCCGGACGCGCCGGCGCGGTTGGCCGCGAGCTCCACCGTCACCTCGCGGGCGGCGCCGGGTGCGAAGACGCGCACGAGCGAGGGGAAGTGCAGGGTCACCGGGGCGACGACGTCGAGGCGGCGCAAGGTGTCGGGTCGGTCGGGCCGCTGCACGAGCTGGCGCGGCTCGTCGGATACCACGAGCGTCTGGCCGCCCACGCTGAAGACGAACTCCACGGGGAAGGCGGGCGGGTTCTCCGGCAGGCCGATCAGGCGCGAGTCCGCCACCGCGAAGCGCCCCGGTCCGGGCGTGTCCCGCAGCCAGTAGGGCTGGCTGACGGCCGTGCCGGGCGGCACAGCCACGGTGTCGTCGCGGCGGAGCGGCGCACCCGCGGCGAGGGCGGCGTCGACGGAGAGCCCGCCGCCGGTCGCCGGATAGCGCACTGCGGTCCAGCGCACGGGCGTGGCGGCGCGCGTTGTCACGGAAAAGTCGATACGAAACGGCTCGCCCGGGACCGCCTCGGCCCGCGCCACGCGCGCCTGCACGGAGAGCCCGAGGCAGGCCTGGACGATGCGGTCGAGCAGGGCGCGCTTCTCGTCGAGCACGAGGTCCGCCGGCAGGGCCGCGAGGCGCGCGCGCAGGTCGAAGAGGGCGGGGAGGGAGGCGTCGGGGGCGTCGGGTTGGAACGCGGCGATGACGGCGTCGGCGAGCCGTCCGATCGCGGCGCCTCCGGGCAGGCGGGCCCAGGTCGTGTCGACGCCTTCCATCAGGTCGGCGGTCGCGGGCGCGCCGTCCGCGAACTGCAGCATGGCGGCGGCGCCTGCGCCGCGGCCCATGCCGGTGCCGCGCGGCGGACCGAATTGCGTGATGTGGCGCTGGCGGCTGCGCGTCGCGAGGGAGCCGAAGGACTCGCCCGTCACCTCGTCGGTGCCGTCGAGGTCGAGGCGGAGCAGGCCGCGCGCGGGATCGGGCGTGCCGCCGCCGCGGCCGGCGCCGGTGAAGATGCGCACGGGCTGCCAGGGCGCGAGGCCGTCGGCGAAGTGTTCCGGGAAGGCCTGGGGGTCGCCGGCGCGCTTGAAGGCTTCGAGGGCCAGCACGGCGGACGCCGTGTGATGGCCGTGCGTGGTGCCGGGGATCGGGGAGAAGGCCGTCGTAATGACGTCGGGACGGAACATCCGGATGACGCGCACGACGTCGCCGAGGATCTCCTCGCGGTCCCACAGTGCGAGCGTCTCCGCGTAGCTCTTGGAGAAGCCGAAATCGAGGGCGCGCGTGAAGTACTGCCGTCCGCCGTCGATTTTGCGGGCCTCCAGCAGTTCCTGCGTGCGCGCGAGGCCGAGTTCGGCGTCGAATTCGCGGCCGATCTCGTTCTGTCCGCCGTCCCCGCGCGTGATCGAGAGGTAGGCCGCCTGGTAGTGGCGGCCGAGTGCGAGGTAGACGATCTGCTGGGTGAACTCGTCGTCCGGGTGGGCGGCGACGTGCAGCACGCGGCCCGTTTCGCGGAACTCGCGCAACTGTTTCAGGATGGCGGCGCCGGAGGGTTCCGCGGCGGCGAGCGCCGGCGCGAGCAGGCCCCCGAACAGCCAGAAACGGAAGGCGGCCGGGGGGCGCAGGGTCGTCGAAGCCATGGGGGTCGCGACGGGCTTATTTCTTCACCGTGTACGCGACCGAGTACTGCGTGGTCTCCCATTGCATGCGGATGAAGCCGCCGCCCGCGGGGTTGCGTTCCACGCGCATGGTGAACTGCTCCACGGGCTGGGGAAGGGTTTCGCGGACCAGCGGCACGCGGGCGAAGTCCTGGCGCTCGTCGTATTGGGTGCCCCAGTGGCCGATCTGCCGGTTGACGATCAGCTGCGCGCTGCCGTCCTCCTGCGGAAGCGTGAACAGCGAATAGGCGCCCGCCGGCACGACGACGTTGCCCAGCTGGATCGGCTGCTGCGTGATCAGCAGCGTGGCCTCGTTGGCCCCGGTCCGCCACACCTTGCCGAAGGGGACGAGGCCGCCCCAGATCTTGCGCGCCTCCCCGGACCGCGGGTCCTTCGAGTGGGGACGGCCGTACGCGAGCGTGACGCGGTTGCCGTCGATGTTCATGCTGGTGATCTCGGAGCCGCTCACGCGGGCGGGCTGGGCGTGCAGGGAAAGCGCGCCGAGGGCGGCGGCGGCGAAGGCAAGCAGGAGACGGGTCGTTTTCATGACAGGGTCGTGACGGTGCCGACGGGGGAGGTGGTTACGGGACGAACGCTTTCGGGAAGGCCCGGAGCGTCGGAAGCGCCGGTCCTTTGGAAAGAGGTGGGAGGGCTGGAGGTGGCAACGTATTCCTGCGAAAGCCGCCAAGCGCAACCCCCGGAGAAATTTAGGAACTGCAAAATCGCGGGTCCTCGTTACGGTTTCGCCAACTTCCCAGCCTATGAAGCGTTCCGCCCCGCTCGTCGTCCTGCTCGTGGTCCTGTCCGTCCTGGCCGTGCCCCTCTGGGCCGCGACCAACGCCGCCTCGGCTCCGGTGGGCGACCGTTCTCCGGCCGCGCCTTACGCGAGCGCCATCGCCACGGTCACGGGCATTGCGATCTCGCCCTTGCTGGGCACGGGCGTCTACGGGGCGTACCAGTATTTCAAGACGCCTGCGGAACAGCGCGGCGCCCTCCCTTGGTATGCAAAGTTCACCTTCTGGGGGCCGGCCCTGCTCATCGTGGGCGCTTGCGCGGTCAAGGACTCCTTCGGCGCCGTCCTCCCGCCCGGCTGGAAGAAGCCGCTCGACGTCCTCGAGACCGTCGAGAACAAGGCCACGGGCCTCGTCGCCGCCGGCGCGGTCGTGCCGTTCACCATGAGCGCCCTGTCCAAGATGATCGTCGGCTCAGGCGCGTCCGGGACCGCCTCCGCCGGCTCGATCCTGCCGTCCGGCATGGCCGCGATCCAGGTCGGCGCGCTCGACTGGTCCTGGCTGCTCAACCTGCTCACCGTGCCGCTCGGCATCGCCGTCTTCGTTCTCGTGTGGATGGCTTCGCACGCCATCAACGCCCTGATCCTCATCAGCCCCTGGGGGGCGATCGACGCCGTCCTCAAGTCGGGCCGCACCGCCCTGCTCGGGCTCGTCACCCTCACCTCGACGATGAACCCCTGGCTCAGCGCCGGGCTCTCGATCGTCATCGTGATCGTCGCCTACTTCGTCGCCGGCTGGGCCTTCCGCCTCACGGTGTTCGGCTCCGTCTTCTGCTGGGATTTCTTCACGCGCCGCAAGCGCCGCTTCGCCCCCGCGCCCCGCGAAAACTGGGTCTTCTCCAGCAACCTGCTCACGCGGCAGGGGGTGCCCATGCGCACCTACGGACGCCTCGTCAACGAGGCGGAGAACGGCCGGTGGCGCTTCGTCTTCAAGCCCTGGCTCGTGTTGCCGGAGCGCTCCGTCGTCGTCCAGCCCGCCGCCCCCTTCGTCGGCGAGGGTATGTTCTTTTCCGCGATCGGCGACGGCGAGAAGACGATGTTCGTCCTCCCCCCGCGCTACCGCGGACACGAGCGCGCCCTCGTCGACGTGTACAAGATCGAAGGCGGCGTGCAGCCCGCCGGCCTGCTCAAGTCGTGGCGCCTGTTGAAGGAACTCTTCGGCGGCAGCGCCACCCGCACGCAGGTCGTCTAGCAGCCCGTCGGACTACCTTTTTCTTGTCTCGGGTTTCGTCCGCCTCATACCCGTCACCGATGAAGTATATCTTTGTGACGGGCGGCGTGGTTTCGTCGTTGGGCAAGGGCCTGACGGCGGCGGCGCTGGGCGCGCTGCTCGAGCTGCGCGGCCTCACCGTGCGCATCCAGAAGTTCGACCCGTACCTCAACGTCGACCCGGGCACGATGAGCCCCTTCCAGCATGGCGAGGTGTACGTGCTCGAGGACGGCGCCGAGACCGACCTCGACCTGGGTCACTACGAGCGTTTCACCAGCGGCAAGCTTTCCCGCCTCAACAGCCTCAGCTCCGGCCAGGTGTACGAGAGCGTGATCCAGCGCGAGCGGCGCGGCGACTATCTGGGCAAGACCGTGCAGGTCATCCCGCACGTCACCAACGAGATCAAGGAGCGCATCTACCAGGCTGCCAAGGACGTCGACGTGCTCATCACCGAGATTGGCGGGACCACCGGCGACATCGAGGGACTGCCCTTCCTCGAGGCCATGCGCCAGTTCGCCCTCGAGGTCGGGTCGAAGGACGTCATCTTCATCCACGTCACCCTCGTTCCCTACCTCAATGCGGCCGGCGAACTGAAGACGAAGCCCACCCAGCAATCGGTGGCCAAGCTGCGCGAGATCGGCATCCAGCCGCACATCCTCGTCTGCCGCTGCGACCATCCGCTCGACCACTCCCTGCGCGACAAGATCTCGATGTTCTGCAACGTGCCGGTGAAGGCCGTCATCGAGTGCGCGGACGTTTCCTCGATCTACGAGCTGCCGCTCGCCCTCCAGAAGGAGGGCATGGATGACCTCGTCGTGGACCTCTTCGGTCTCAATCTGCCGCGTCCGACGAAGAACATCTGGGACGAGATCGTCCGCCGCGTGAAGAACCCCGCTCACGAGGTGACCATCGGCGTCGTCGGCAAGTACATCGAGCTCCAGGACGCCTACAAGTCGGTCTACGAATCGGTCACGCACGCGGGCATCGCCAACAATTGCAAGATCTCCATCCGCCGCATCGACGCGGAGGACCTCGAGAAGAAGAACGGCCTCTCGCTGCTGAAGGGCCTCGACGGCATCCTCGTGCCGGGCGGCTTCGGCGACCGCGGCACCGAGGGCAAGATCGCCGCGGCGCGCTACGCCCGCGAAAAGAAGATCCCGTACTACGGCCTCTGCCTCGGCCTGCAGATCGCCGTGATCGAGTTCGCCCGCAACGTGCTCAAGTTGAAGGACGCGAACAGCACCGAGTTCGCCCCCGAGACGACCAACCCCGTCATCAACATGATGGAGGAGCAGAAGAAGATCATCGACAAGGGCGCCACCATGCGGCTCGGCAGCTACGAATGCGCGCTCACCCCGGGCACGCTCGCCGCGAAGGCCTACGGCGCGGAGAGCGTGCGCGAGCGCCATCGCCACCGCTTCGAGGTCAACAACGCCTACGTCGGCGCCCTCCAGCGCGCAGGCCTTCTCGTGAGCGGCATCAATCCGCGTCGCAATCTCGTCGAGATCGTCGAACTCAAGGACCACCCGTGGTTCCTCGCGGTGCAGTTCCACCCTGAGTTCCAGTCAAAGCCCAACAAGGCCCATCCGCTCTTCGCCGCCTTCATCGCCGCCGCCCTCCGCCAGCGCCGGGGGCGCGGCAAGGTCGCGAAGCCGGCCGCGAGTAAGTCGAAGGCCGCCGCCGCGCCCAAGGCGAAGACGAAGGTCCGCTCCGCCGCGGCCGCCGGCCGGCGCGCGCGCAAGGCCTGACCGCCATGCCGCTCCACGATCCGCAGAAGCTCCTGCTCATCGCGGGTCCGTGCTCGCTCGAGAGCGAGACGATCTGCCGCGCCGTCGCCACCGAACTCGCCGCCCTGCGCGAGGCCGCGCCGTCGCTGAACCTCGTTTTCAAGGGTTCCTTCGACAAGGCCAACCGCACCTCCCTCGCGGGCGCGCGCGGCACGGGTCTCGACGAGGGTCTGCGCCTGCTCGCCCTTGTGAAGCGCGAGTACGGGTTCCCCGTTCTCACCGACATCCACGAGACTGCCCAGGTCGGTCCCGTCGCGGAGGTCTGCGACGTGCTCCAGATTCCCGCCTTCCTCTGCCGCCAGACCGATCTTCTGCTCGCCGCCGCCGCGACCGGCCGCGTGGTTAACGTGAAGAAGGGCCAGTTCCTCTCCCCCCAGGAAATGGTGCACGTCACCGGCAAGCTGAAGCAGGGCGGCGCCGCCGAGGTCTGGCAGACCGAGCGCGGCACGACCTTCGGTTATCAGAACCTCGTCGTCGACATGCGGTCCTTCCCGATCATGAAAACCAACGGGTTCCCGACCGTGTTCGACGCCACCCACAGCGTGCAGCTGCCCGGCGCCGCCGGCGGCAAGAGCGGCGGGCAGCGCGAATTCGTGGCACCCCTCGCCCTCGCCGCCCTCGCCGCCGGTGCCGACGGGCTCTTCATCGAGACGCATCCCGATCCCGACCGCGCCCTCTCCGACGGTCCCAACATGGTGCCGCTCGCCGAGCTGGCGGCCCTCCTCCGGCGCTGCGAAGCCGTCTGGCGGGCCGCCCGGACCTGAGCGAGCCGCGTCATTGACCGCGCCCGCTTCCCGGTCAACAGTCCGAACTTACATCCCACATTCATGGACACTTACCTGATCGACGTCCCCGTGCCGTCCATGGGCGCAACCGTGAGCGAGCTCACGGTCATCGACATCAAGACCCAGGCCGGAGCCAAGGTCGCCAAGGGCGAAAAGATCGCCGAGCTCGAAAGCGACAAGTCCGTCTTCGAATTTGAATCGCCCTGCGACGGCACCATCCGCGAGGTCGTCTGCCGCGCCGGCGACATCGTGCCCTCCGGCGCGCCCTTCGTGCGCATGGAGACCGCCGACGAGTCGCTCCGCCACCTTCAGTCGGCCAACGGCACCGCCGCCCCGACCCCCGCCGCGAAGAAGCCTGAGCCCCGGCCGGCCGCCTCTGCGCCGGTTCCGCCGCCGATCGCTCCGCCTCCGGCCCCCGCCGCTGCCGCCCCGAAGCCGTCCGGTCTGCAGTGGACGCCCCGCGCGCTCAAGCTCATCCAGGACGCCGGTCTCGATCCCGCCTCCGTCAACGGCCTCGACGCCACCGGTCCCGGCGGCCGCGTCTCCGGCGACGACGTCGCCCGCTTCCTCGCCACCCGCGGCTCCGTGGCGCCTGCTGCCCAACCCCTCGCGCAGCCGCGCGCTCCGGTTTCCGCGCACGCGGAAACCGTCTGCATCGCCGGCGTCGGCTACGCCGTGCCCAACAACATCCGCCCGACGAGCGAGATCCTCAAGGCCTTCCCCGGCCGCACCGAGGAGGAGATGATCAAGCTCACCGGCATCAAGGAGCGCCGCTACGCCGACGAGGGCTCCTCCGCCACCGACCTTGCCGCCATCGCCGTGCAGCACGCCCTCGTGCAGGCCGGCATGAAGATCGAGCAGATCGACGGCATCATCATGGCGACGGTCATTCCCGACCAGCCGATCCCGTCCATGGCCTGCGCGCTCGCCCGCCGTCTCGGCATTCCCAACGCGCTCGCCTTCGACCTCAACGCCGCCTGCTCCGGCTGGCTCTACGCGCTCGAGGTCGGCCGCACCTTCATCCTCGGCGGCACCGCGAAGAACCTCATCGTCGTCACCGCCGAGCTGCTCTCGCGCATCACCAATCCGCGCGACCACGAGACCGCCTTCCTCTTCGGCGACGGCGCCGGCGCCGCCGTGCTCACGGCTGCCGCGGGCGGACACCGCCTGCACCGCATGGGCTTGTCCAGCGATGCCAACCAGTTCGACGCCATCGAACGCCGCGGCGGCGGCGCCCGCCAGCCCGTGCCGCATCCGGAGGGACACGACCGCGACGATTTCTACCTGCGCATGAACGGCACCGCCGTCTTCAAGAGCGCGGTGATCGGTTTCTCCGACCAGATTGAAGCCACCTTGGCGCGTCATCAGCTCAAGCCCGACGACATCCAGTGGATCGTTCCCCACCAGGCCAACGAGCGCATCCTGCGCGCCGTCGGCAAGCGCGTGGGCATTCCCTACGAGAAGTTCGTTGTCACCATCGCCAAGTACGGCAACACCTCCGGCGCGAGCGTCTCCATGGCCCTCGGTTGGGCGGTGGAGGAGGGCATCTTCCAGCCCGGCGACAAGATCGTCTTCTGCAGCGTCGGCGCCGGCCTCACCTTCGCCGGCGGCCTGCTGGTCTGGTAGGCGGAGAATTAGCCGACCTGTTTCGCCGCCGGGACACCGCTTGTTGCAAGGATTGCGCAGGAGTGGCTTTACGCCGCGATGAACGCCGTCCGCCTGCCTTCGCGGCGTAAAGCCGCTCCTGCGCCCACGCCTGCCTCCTTGTGAAACAGGAGTTCAGGCCTCGACGGAATCCAGGCCGCTGTCGACCGGGTCCCCGCTTTCGCGGTACTCCTGCAGCTTGTTGCGCAGGGTGCGGATGCTGATACCGAGGGCGGCGGCGGCCTGGGTGCGATTGCCGCCGGTCTGGACGAGGGCGGCGCGGATGGCCTGCTTCTCCAGTTCGTCCAGACGAAGGACGCCCCCTTGCGGCGCGACCATGACCGGGTTGGTCGTTTCGGGTTCCGGAGCGGTCGCCGAGGCCCCGCCGAAGTCGAAGTGGGCGGTTTCGTCGGCGGCGGAGGAAACGTCGTCGCTGAATGGCAGGAGGCCCGGCAGCCCGAGGGCGGCGGCGGTCACGGGGCGGCCGGATTCCGACAGGATGACCGCGCGTTCGATCGTGTTTTGCAGCTCGCGCACATTCCCGGGCCAGCGGTAGTCGAGAATCGCCCGCCGGGCGGAGTCGGAGAGCCCGGTCACCTTGATGCCGTGTTTGCGCGCGAAGCGGACGAGAAAATGCTCGGCGAGCAGCAGGCTGTCGTCCGCCCGTTCGCGCAGCGCGGGCACGTGCACCGGGAAGACGTTGAGGCGGTAATAGAGATCCTGGCGGAAGTCCCCCTTCTCGACGTAGCTGAGCAGGTCGCGGTTGGACGTGGCGATGATGCGCACGTTCACCTTGATCGTACGGTTGCCGCCGACGCGCTCGAACTCGCGCTCCTGGAGCACGCGCAGCAGTTTCGCCTGCAGCCCGGGCGGGATCTCGCTCACCTCGTCGAGGAGGAGCGTTCCCTGGTGGGCGAGTTCGAAGCGTCCTTCGCGACGCTCGGTGGCTCCGGTGAAGGCGCCGCGTTCGTGACCGAAAAATTCGCTCTCGATGAGGGTCTCGGAGATCGCCGCGCAGTTGACCTTGATGAACGATTGCGAACGCCGCGGGCTCCGCCGGTAGAACTCGCGGGCGATCATTTCCTTGCCGGTGCCGCTCTCGCCCGTGATCAGCACGGTGGCGTCGGTTGGTGCCACCCGGTCGATCAGCTGGCGCAGCCGCACCATGGCGGGGCTGCGGCCGACCAGGGCGCCGTCCTCGTCGTCGTCGCTGAGCAGGCGGTTGACGCTGACGAGCTGCCGGTAGGATTGCGCCTTGCGCAGGATGACCTCGATCTGACTGGGCGAAAACGGCTTGAGTGCGTAGTCGAAGGCGCCGGCGCGCATGCAGGCGACGGCCGACTCGATCGTCCCGTATCCGGTCACCATTACGACAAGCGGACGCTCAGGCTGCGCCGCAATGCGTTCCAGGAAGGCCTGGCCGCTTCCATCGGGCAGGCGGATGTCGAGCATGACGAGATCGAACGACTCCCGTTCCATCAGGGCCTGCGCCTCCGCCAGCGTCTCCGCGCACTGCACCTGGAATTTGTGCCGCTGGAAAATCGTCTGCAGAAGAGAGCGGACAACGGTTTCGTCTTCGACGATCAGGATCTTATCGAGGGACATGGCTGAGGCTGGAAGCGCCGGAGAGGATGTTCCGGCGAGGGTTGGGAAGTACAGCCAAACGGGCCTACCGATTCAAATAAATGTTGCAGGAGCCTCTCAAAAAACGGCCGAAGGCCTCGGACGGATGGCAGGGCGTTCAAAAAATTCCTAAAATCCGCCGCTGCGGTGACGATGATCGCCTTTGCGTCCGCGCTCACCTTTCCTTCGCATCATGGCCACCCGACTGCTCTCTTTCCTGTCCGACATCGAGAAATCGTTGCTCGCCGAGCTGGGCATGCTTGAGGGGCCGCCGTGGGAGACGAGCCGCGCCGTGAGTTACCATCAAGGCCTCGCCCGGTTGACGCTGGGCCAGCGCACCGCCAGAGGTCTCGAGGTCCGTGGCTTGATCCTGCTCCAGAGCTACCTGCTCGCCGACGGTTCCCAGTGTTTGAAGGCGAACCTCAACTGGGCCGGCAGCGCCGAGACCCGGGTCATGGCGGTGTACGCGAAGCCGCAGGTAAACTGGCGCACGGAGGCCGCCTCCATTGCGACCGCCTGGTCCTCCGGCCCGGAGGTGGCGTCCGACCCCGCGGAGGAGCCGGCCGGGCAGCCCGACGCCTTCGCCGCCGCCGGCTGAGCGCGCCGCGCGTTCCGGTACAATCGACAGACCACCGCCCGATCCCCTGGGAAACAGGGCCGGCGACCCGGCGGCAGGAGTGCCGCCGCTCCTTCAACTTGGACGGGCGCGCGCAGCGCGTCCTTGCGTGGCGTCGGCGCGGCGGGCTTGATCGGCGGCCATGGCTGCCACCCTCCTCGTCCTCGCCGCCGGCATGGGCTCGCGCTACGGCGGACTCAAGCAACTCGATCCCGTCGGACCTTCCGGCGAGACCATTCTCGACTACGCCGTGTTCGACGCGATCCGCGCGGGGTTCGACCGGATCGTCTTTGTGATCCGGCGCGATTTCGAGGCGGAGTTCCGGGCCCAGGTGGCGGCCAAGTACGCCGGGCGCGTGCGGGTCGACCTCGTTTTCCAGTCGTTGGACGCGCTTCCCGCGGGCCGCACGCTCCCGCCCGGTCGCGAGAAACCCTGGGGCACGGGCCATGCCGTCTGGTGTGCGCGCGAGGCCGTGCGCGAGCCTTTCGCCGCGATCGGCGCCGACGATTTCTTCGGGCGCGACGCCTTTGTGCGCCTGGCCGGCTTTCTCGGCCGGGCGCCGGCCGCGGCGGGCACCGGACCGGCTTCGTATGCGATGGTTGGATACAGGTTGGACAACACCTTGTCCGAACACGGCTCCGTCTCGCGCGGGGTCTGCGCAGTCGGGGCGGATGGGCGGCTGCGGTCCGTCGTCGAGCACACCGGCATCCGGCGCGACGAGGTTGGCGCGGGCGGTCGCTACCGCGGCGACGAGACGGTCTCGATGAACTGCTGGGCCTTCGCCCCCTCGCTGTTCGCGGCGCTCGACCGTCAGTTCGACGCCTTTCTCGAACGCGCGGCGCCTGCCAACCCGCTCAAGGCCGAGTTCTACCTGCCGGAGGCCGTCTCGTCCCAGATCGCCGCCGGCGAGGCCGTCGTCGAGGTGCTGCCGACGAGTGCGTCGTGGTTCGGCGTCACCTACCGCGAGGACAAACCCCGCGTGCAGGCCGCCCTCACCGCCCTCGTCGCCGCCGGCGAGTATCCGCCGCGATTGTTCTAGGAGGACGGACACTCCTGTCCGTCCAGATCGGTCGGATCAGTCGGATCAGTCGGATCCGACGGATCGACGGATCCGACGGATCCGACGGATCGATGGATTCGAGAACCAGAACGAGATCGATTGCGAGAACAGCACGAGTCGGAACGGGACGGACAGGAGTGTCCGTCCTCCCGGGGGATCCGCCCTCGCGCCGTCCTTCGCCAGCGGTGCGTTGACCTCGGCGTGCCGGGGCGGATAGTGGAATGCACCCTGCTGGGTGGCCTGCGAGCGCCCGGCCCGCCTGACCCTTTCCCGACCCGAACTCCTCACCCTGCTGCATGACGAACAAGAACCTGACCCGGAACATCCTCATCGGCATGGCGCTCGGCGCGGCGGTGGGGTCGGTTTTCAACGTGATCGGGATCGAACAGCCGGTGGTGGCTTTCTTCGTCAAGGATCTCTTTCCGCTGATCGGCAGCATCTTCGTGCGCTCGCTGCAGCTGCTGGTGGTGCCGCTGGTGCTCTGCTCGCTGATTTGCGGCACGGCGGCGCTCGACGACGTGCGACGGCTCGGGCGGATCGGCGCGAAGACCGTCGGATTCTACCTCGCAACGACCGCGGTGGCGATCGCCATGGCCATCACGCTTGCCGTCCTCTTCAAGCCGGGCGAGGGCTTCCAGCTCGACTACCAGTCCGACTTCAGCGTGGCCGAGAGTCCGCCGCTCACGCAGGTGCTGCTCGACATTTTTCCGAGTAACCCCTTCAAGGCGATGGCCGACGGAAACATGCTGCAGGTGATCGTCTTCGCCATCCTCTTCGGCATCGCGACCTGCCTCAGCGGCGAGCCGGGCAAGCGCGTGCTCGCCGTCGTTTCCGACCTCAACGAAATCGTGCTCAAGCTTGTCACGATTCTCCTGCTCGCCGCGCCCTTCGGTGTCTTCGCCCTCGTAGGCCGCACCCTCGCGCAGGAGGGGTTCACGGCGATCCTCGCCCTCGGCCAGTACTTCTTCCTCGTGCTGCTCGCGCTGTTCGTGCAGCTCTTCGTGACGTACGGCCTGATGGTGAAGTTTCTCGCCGGGCTGAGCCCCTTCCGGTTCTTCCGAAAGATGCGGCGCGTGCAGCTCTTCGGCTTCTCGACGGCGAGCAGCAACGCCACGCTCCCGCTCAACCTCGAGAACGCCGAACGCAACATCGGCATCAAGCCGTCTGTGGGCTCCTTCACGATCCCGCTCGGCGCGACGATCAACATGGACGGCACCGCCATCATGCAGGGCGTCGCCACGGTGTTCATTGCCCAGGCGCTCGGCATCGACATCGGCATCCAGGGCTACCTCATGGTGATCCTCACGGCCACGCTCGCCTCCGTCGGCACGGCCGGCGTGCCCGGCGTGGGCCTGGTGATGCTGGCGATGGTCTTCCAGCAGGTCGGCCTGCCGGTGGCGGCGATCGGCGTGATCTACGGCGTGGACCGCCTGCTCGACATGGTGCGCACGGCGGTGAACCTCACGGGCGACGTGGCCGTTTCCGCGATCGTGGCAAAGTCCGAGGGTGAATTCGACCAGGCGGTCTTCGACAGGGATCCGACCTAGCTGGCAGGTTCGGCAAATGGCCGCTTGCCGGTAGGAGCGGCTTTACGCCGCGATGAACACCGTCCGCCAGCCATCGCGGCGTAAAGCCGCTCCTACATTTTAGCCTGCTACCGGATCAATCGTTCGATGACCGGCGGATCGGGTGCCCAGGCGCCGTAGTCGGACGCAAGGGCGTCCGTCCAGGCGAGCGGCCGGCGGGCGCGCAGCCAGAGGCGGAGTTTCGCGAAGAGGCGCGTGAGGGCGGGGAGGCGGAGTCCATTGTCGCGGTGCATGCACCCTTGGTCCGCCCGCGCAGCGAAAAGTTCGCGCGCGCGACAAGCTATGCCGCGCGCTACTGGAGGCGTTTAGCGAAACGCCTCCAAGCGCGCCTCCTTAAACTTAAACTTCCAACTTCAACGGGAGCCTGCGCCGCCCCGCCTGCGCCCCCGCCTACTTCGTCGGTGCCGCGGCCTGGACGACCTGCAGGCGGTCCTGGATTTCCGCGAGGCGGGCGACGAGTTCCTCTTCCTTCTTCTTGCGTTCGCTGCTGTTGACGATGCTCAGCTGCGTGGCGTCGCGCACGACGTTGGCCGGAAGGGTGAGGATGCGCGTGAGCATGCCCTGGTCCTTGAACGAACTCAGGTACAACGCAGTCAGCTCGTGGGAGAGCGCGAGCGAATCCTGCGCAATGGCCTGGGCCTCGGAGAGGTTGTTGTTCAACACCTGGTTTTTCGCGAGCTCGCCAGTGAGCACCACGCCGATCTGGTCGGAGATCTTCATGCTGTAGTCGGCGAGCGACTCGCGCGTGAGGGTCGTCTCGCTGGCCATCTGGGCGAGGATGGGCTGGATGCGCTCGGCCATGCGCGAGGAAACGCGGTCGACCTGCTCGTTCTGCTGGCGATCCGCCTCCTCGGGGCTCTTCGGGAGCGGATTGAAGGGTTGAATCTTCGAGGCGATCGCGGTCGCGAGCTGGTCAACCTTCTCGGCGTTGATCTTCGCGATTTCTTCGTCGGTCATGAACATGTCAGACGCCCGCTTCGAAATCGCGTCCTTGAGCAGCGTGTTGACGGCGTCGATCTGGCGGCGGGTCTGTTCAGCCGAGGCCTGCATCTCCGCGTTCGTTTGTTCGCGCAGGGCGGCCAGCTCCTGTTGCTGGCGCGCCGCCATCTCGGCGACGGTCTTCGTGTGAAGCCAATAGGCGCCCCCGGCGATCGCGAGGATCGTCAGAATGAGCGCGGGAAGTTGCTCTTTGAGTTTTTGCCACATGGTGGAGACTGGATGATGAAAACAACGCTAGTTTAGTGACTTGGGAAAGCAATGCCGCAGTGGGAGCGCGGCTTTGCGATTGTGACTTATGACAGGAGTGTCAGGGATTGGTGCCATATGAGTCTGAACCGCAGCGAACAGACGGTCTACGACTACCTCCAGGCCCAGCCGGAGGAGCGGCGTTACTGGCGTGAAAAGGTCGAGGCGCTCGCCCGTCGCGAACCCGACGAGCACGCCGCGGCCGCCACGCTCGCCCGTCAACTCTGGGACTACTTCGAGGAACGCTCTGCCGTGGCCTCGCCGTTCAAGGAAATCGCCGCGCGCGAGGGCTTGCACCGTACAAGCATGCGGAATCTCGCCGAACTTCTGCTGCGTCTCTGGGTGGAACCGCGGCCCAAGCGGCGAAATAATATCTCCGATCTTACGTTCCGCGAGTGATTTAGAACTTCTTGCAAGAAATTCTGAACCAAAACGCAACTGCTACGTCTTACTCTGTGGTTCTGGTTAGTTTTTCTCCCGCTTAGCGGGAGATTTGGGGTAACTAAGTAAGCAAGTAAGTGGCGGGCCACCTAGGGGTAGGTGGCCCGCCTTCTTTTTGGCCCTTCCGACCTTCGACCTGCGACTTCCTTCGGTGCCCGGGTGACGGATCCGAAACAATCGTGCAGCGACCGCATTCGCGGATTTACAATTGGCACGCCCTGTGCAGAGTTATTCACACGATATCCACACCCGATGGAAAACCCGAGCGGGGCGTTCGCCTCAAAAACGCGGCTAAGGGGATCGACGAAGGTAAAGACCTTTGTGTTGGACACCAACGTCCTGCTTCACGACCCCCAGTCGATCTACAAATTCGAGGACAACAATCTCGCCATTCCGGTCGAGGTTCTTGAGGAGCTCGACGCCATCAAGGCCGAGCAATCCACCGAGCGGGGCCGCAATGCCCGCCGGGTCCACCGCATCCTGCAGGAACTCCTGCCCGATGCGCGCTCCATGCACGAGGGGGTCGATCTGCCCAACGGCGGCACGCTCTCCGTCATCATCAACCCCTACCTCATGGAGGCCGGCCGGCACTCGCCGGCGATGGAGCGCCTGCGGGCGATCCTGCCCGACCTCTCCAAGAAGGACAACCGCATCATCGCCTCGGCTCTCTTCGTCCAGGAACAGTTCCCGCCGCCGACCATCCTCGTCACCAAGGACGTCAACGTGCAGCTCAAGGCCCGCGCCCTCGGGCTCGAGTCGCAGGACTACCTCAACGACAAGGTGCCCGAGACGCCCGACGAGAATTCGTACCGCGAGATCCCCGTCACCGTCTACGAACTGCAGCGGTTCTGCTCCGAGGGGCAGTTCGACCTTGGCGACGACGGAGTCGCCGGACTCTTCCTCAACGAATACGTCCTGCTGCGCTCCGACGAGGGCAAGACGATGCCCGCCCGCTATTACGGCGAAGGCGTGGTGCGCCGTCTGCACATCCCGGAGTTCGTCAAGGCCCCCGGCGGCATCGCCATCCGCGCGCGCAACCTCGAGCAGCAGTTCTTCATGGATGCGTTGCTCGATCCGTCCATCTCCCTGATCACCTGCTTCGGCAAGGCCGGCACGGGCAAGACGCTCATCTCGACCGCCTGCGCCCTCCACCAGACCCAGGACGAACAGTCGCCCTACGATGGGGTTTCGATTTCCCGTCCCGTCATATCCCTCGGCAAGGACATCGGGTTCCTGCCCGGATCCCTCGACGAAAAGATGAAACCGTGGCTCCAGCCTTACTTCGACGCGCTCGAGGTGCTCATCCCGTCGAAGCCGGCCAAGGATCCGCAGTTCGCCTCCAAGAAGGTCTCCAAGAAAAAGCAGAAAAAACAGCAGGACCTCGCGTTTGCCGCTCCGCCGCCGCCCTCGGTGACGTCGGCGTCCTCATCCGCCGGCCCGATCATGAAGCCCTACGAGCGCCTCATGCGCAACGGCCTGCTCGAAATCGAGGCGCTTTGCTTCATCCGCGGCCGGTCGATTGCGCGCCGATTCTTCATCCTGGACGAGGCCCAGCAGCTGACTCCCCACGAGGTGAAGACCGTGATCACGCGCATCTCCGAGGGATCGAAGATCGTGCTCATCGGCGACCCCGCCCAGATCGACAACCCCTACGTCGACTCGCGCAGCAACGGCCTCGTCTATTGCCACAACCGGATGAAGGGCCACGCCCTCTCCGCCCACGTGAAGCTCAGCAAAGGCGAGCGTTCGCGCCTCGCCGAACTCGCCGCCGACCTGCTGTAAGCCGCACCCCAAAGTGGCGGGAGCATGCTGCTCCCGTACTTCCCTGGGAGGACGGGCACTCCTATCCGTCGCGCGAGCCGGATGCTCCCGCCACCATGGAAACCGCGGACGGACGGGCTTGGCCCGCATATTTCACCACAAGTAAGGCCAAGACCGGTTTCACAGAGCACACGCGGGACCGCCTTCCGAACTCCTAAAACGCCCGGTCAGGGGACCGTTCCTGCAGCCAAGCGTTCGGATTGGGGGATTTATCCTCTGTGGCCTCTGGGTCGGAGCTCCGTGCGCTCTGTGAACCAGAAACAACCGTTGTCGATCTTGCGAAAAGTGCGCCTCAGGCCCGCCCCGCCGCCAGCAGGCTCGGCTGCCCGGCCTGGCGCGCCCGCACTTCCATGGCCACGGCGAAAATGCCCGTGAACAACAGGTCGCTCGCGAGGGAATTGCGGAAGAAATACAGGGTCGGCGGAAACTGCGGATGTCCGACCGTCAGCGCCTGCCACCAGCCTGCGAGGGTTTTCGCATAAAAGGCGTCGCCCGCCCACGAGGCCGTGTTGGTCGCGAGATAAAACAACACCGCCCCGCCAAGGGCGCCGGAGAAGAGGTTCAGCCACGATTTGCGCCGGGCCACCAGAATGCCAATGCCGATCGCCGCCGCGAAGCACAGGGCGCGCACCGTCATCTGCACGTTGCCGTAGCCATAGCCATAATCGGCCATGTACGCGTGGTTGATCCACAGGTCGCTGAGCACGAGCGCGCCAAACGGCACCGCCCACCAACCCCGCGGCCGCAGGTACACCGCACCGCAAAAGGCCAGCGCCATGAGCGGCGAGAAGTTGGCCAGGTCGGCATTGTAAACCGAAAGCAGGCGATACCCGGCTGCGACCAGAATGAGAAGGACCGCGACGTACATGGGGCGGACGATAGCCCCGCCGCGCGGCGTGAACAGCCAAAATCTGCGTCGCGGTGGCCAAGGCGTGCGGAGCCCCGCGGCGGCCCTTCTGCCACCATGACGCCGTTCGCCGGGTCCGCCTCGGCCCCGCCGGCCTGCCTCCCATGATCAAGCCCGCCACCCCCGATTTCCTCACGTGCGATGCCAACGAGGCCGTGGCCTCCGTCGCCTATCGCCTCAACGAACTCATCGCCATCTACCCGATCACGCCGTCCTCGCCCATGGCCGAGTCCTGCGACGAGTGGTCCGCCGCCGGCCGGCCCAACCTTTGGGGCCAGGTCCCGCGCGTCGTCCAGCTCCAGTCCGAGGGCGGCGTGGCCGGAGCCGTGCACGGCGGCCTGCTCGGCGGCGCCCTCACCACGACGTTCACTGCTTCGCAGGGCCTCCTGCTGATGATCCCCAACCTCTACAAGATCGCCGGGGAACTCATGCCGCTCACCTTGCACGTGAGCGCGCGCGCCCTCGCCGCCCAGGGGCTCTCCATCTTCGGCGATCACGCGGACGTCATGGCCTGCCGGCAGACGGGCTGCGCCCTGCTTGCCTCCAACTCCGTGCAGGAGGCCCAGGACCTCGCCCTCATCGCCCACGCCGCCGCCTACAAGGCCAGCCTGCCCTTCATCCACTTCTTCGACGGCTTTCGCACCTCCCACGAGGTCGGCAAGATCGAGTCCCTCGCCGACGACGTGCTGCGCGCCGTGCTCGACGAGGCCGACCTCGCCGCCTTCCGTGCCCGCGCCCTCACGCCCGACCGGCCGACCTTGCGCGGCACGGCCCAGAATCCCGACGTGTACTTCCAGGGGCGCGAGGCGGTCAACCGCCACTACCTCGCCCTGCCGGGCATCGTGCAGGCGACCATGGACCGGTTCGCCGCCGAGACCGGCCGCCAGTATCGACTTTTCGACTACCACGGCCATCCGCAGGCCGAGCGCGTCGTCGTCGCCATGGGCAGCGCGGTCGAGACCCTCGTCGAGACTGTCGACTGGCTCGTCGCGCGCGGCGAGCGGGTGGGGGTGCTCGCCGTCCGGCTCTTCCAGCCTTTCGACCTCTCCGCCTTCGGCGCCGCCCTCCCGGCGACCGTCAAGGCCCTCGCCGTGCTCGACCGCACGAAGGAGCCGGGTTCCCTCGGCGAACCGCTCTATCTCAACGCGGTCTGCGCCCTCGCCGAGGGCCGCTCCGCGCTCGCCGGCTCCCCGCGCGTCATCGGCGGCCGCTACGGCCTCGGCTCGAAGGAGTTCACCCCGGGCATGGCCCGCGCCGTCTTCGCCCACCTCGAGGCGCCGGCGCCGCGCAACCACTTCACCGTCGGCATCGTCGACGACGTCACGGGCACCTCCCTCCCGTACGATCCCGACTTCGACCTCGAAGCGGACGACGTCCGCCGTTGCGTCTTCGTCGGCCTCGGCGCCGACGGCACCGTCGGCGCAAACAAGAACTCCATCAAGATCATCGGCGAACAGACGCCGCACTATGCCCAGGGCTACTTCGTGTACGACTCGAAGAAGTCGGGCTCGATGACCATCTCCCACCTGCGCTTCGGGCCGCGGCCCATCCGCGCGCCCTATCTGATCCGGCAGGCGGACTTCGTGGCGTGCAGCCAGTTCCACTTCGTCGGCCGCACCGACGTGCTCGGCTACGCCCGGACCGGCGCCACCGTCCTGCTCAACTCGCCCTACGCCCCCGACGAAACCTGGCGCCGCCTGCCGCGCGAGTGGCAGGAGTCCCTCGTCGCCAAGGAGCTCCGGCTCTTCGTGATCGACGCCACCAAGGTCTCCCAGGAGGCCGGCATGGGCCGCCGCACCAACACCGTTCTGCAGACCTGCTTTTTCGCCCTCTCCGGCGTGCTCCCGCGCGACGAGGCCATCGAGCAGATCAAGGTCACCATCAAGAAGACCTACGGCAAGAAGGGCGACGCCGTCGTCCAGATGAACTACGCCGCCGTCGATGCCGCCCTCGCCGGCCTGCACGAGGTGACCCTGCCCGCCGCGCCCGACGCCGGCGCCGTCGCTTCCGTGCCGCCGCGCTTCGACGACGCGCCGGATTTCGTCCAGCGCGTGACCGCGCGGCTGCTGGCAGGGGAGGGCGACCTCCTTCCTGTCAGCGCCCTGCCCGTCGACGGCTGCTGGCCCACCGCGACGAGCCGCTTCGAGAAGCGCAACATTGCGCTCGAGGTGCCCGTGTGGGATCCCGCCGTCTGCATCCAGTGCAACAAGTGCGTGCTCATCTGCCCGCACGCCGTCATCCGCGCGAAGTTCGTCGATCCCGAGGACCTCGCCGGCGCGCCCCCGACCTTCAAGTCGACTCCCTTCAAATCGGCCGACTTCCCCGGCAAGCGCTACACCCTCCAGGTCGCGCCCGAGGATTGCACCGGCTGTTCGCTCTGCGTCCAGGTCTGTCCTGCCAAGGACAAGACCAACCCCCGCCACAAGGCGATCGACATGCTGCCGGTCGAGCCGGTGCTCGCGGCGGAAAAGGAAAACTGGAAATTCTTCCTCGACCTGCCCGACCCCGACCGCGCGACGCTCAAACCCGAGGTCAAGGGCACGCAGTTCATGCAGCCGCTCATCGAGTTCTCCGGCGCCTGCGCGGGCTGCGGCGAGACGCCCTACCTCAAGCTGCTCACCCAGCTCTTCGGCGACCGCCTCGTCATGGCCAACGCCACCGGCTGCTCCTCCATCTACGGAGGCAACCTGCCGACCACGCCGTATTGCCAGAATCGCGACGGACGCGGTCCGGCCTGGGCCAACTCCCTCTTCGAGGACAACGCCGAGTTCGGCCTCGGCCTGCGTCTCGCCCTCGACCGCCACAACGGCCGCGCCGGCGCCCTGCTCGCCGCCCTGGCGCCGCGCCTCGGCGACGACCGCGTGCGCGCCCTGTTGCAGGCGCCTCAGGAGAACGAGGCCGCCATCGCCGCGCAGCGCGAACGCGTGCGCGACCTGCGCGCGGCGCTCGCCTCGCTCCAGGATCCCGCCGCCACGGAGCTGGCCGGCCTCGCCGACCACCTCGTGCACAAGTCGGTCTGGATCGTCGGCGGTGACGGCTGGGCCTACGACATCGGCTACGGCGGCCTCGACCACGTGCTCGCCTCCGGCGCCAACGTGAAGGTGCTCGTGCTCGACACGGAGGTCTATTCCAACACCGGCGGCCAGGCCTCCAAGGCCACGCCGCTCGCCGCGGTCGCGAAGTTCGCCGCCGGCGGCAAGGGCGTGGCCAAGAAGGACCTCGCGCTCATGGCGCTCCAGTACGGCCACGTCTACGTCGCCAAGGTCGCGATGGGCGCCAGGGACGGCCAGACTGTGCAGGCCTTCCGCGAGGCCGAGGCCTATCCGGGTCCCGCCCTGATCATCGCCTACTCGCACTGCATCGCCCACGGCTATCCGCTCCACCTCGGCGCCGAACAGCAGAAGCTCGCGGTCGACTCCGGCTACTGGCCGCTCTTCCGCTACGACCCGCGTCTTGCCGGCACGGATACGAACGCCTTCCGGCTCGACTCCGCCGCGCCGAAGTCCGACGTGGCCCGCTTCATGGCCAACGAGACGCGCTTCAGCATCCTGCGCAACGTCGACCCCGCGCGCGCCGAGCAGCTCACCGCCGCCGCCCGCGACGAGGTCCGGCGCCACTACGCCCGTTACGAACAGCTCGCCGGCAAGGCCCCCGCGGCCGCGCCGGCGCCCACCCCGGCCGCCCCCGCCGCGCCGGCCGCCCCTTCCGCCTGACGCTGCCTTCCGCCATGAACCTCGCGACCACCTACCTCGGCCTTCCCCTCAAGAACCCGCTCGTCGTCGGCGCCTCCCCGTTCTGCGACAACCTTGCCGCCTGCGCCGACCTCGAGGCCGCGGGCGCCTCGGCCATCGTCATGCACTCGCTCTTTGAGGAGCAGGTCGACCTTGAGGCGCGCGCCTTGCATCACCACATGGAGGCGCCGGGCGAGAGTTACGCGGAGGCGACGTCATACTTTCCCGACTACGACGACTATCAGCTCCGCCCCGGCCAGTACCTCCGGCAGCTCGAGCGCCTTGCCAACCTCGTGAAGATCCCCGTCATCGCCTCCCTCAACGGCCGGCGCATGGGTGGCTGGGTCGACTATGCGAAGCGGATGGAGTCTTCCGGCGCCGCCGCTCTCGAACTCAACCTCTACCAGGTCGCGACCGATCCCGCCGTCAGCGGCGAGCAGCTCGAAGCCGGCATCGTCGAGATCGTGCGCGCCGTGACCTCCTCCGTGAAGATTCCCGTCGCGGTGAAGCTCTCGCCTTACCACACCTCGCTGGCCCACTTCGCCTCCACGCTCGCCGCGGCGGGGGCGGCCGGACTCGTCCTCTTCAACCGGTTCTACCAGCCCGATTTCGACATCGAGGACCTCGCCGTCGTCCCGCAGCTGCGGTTGTCCGATTCCTCCGAGCTGCTTCTGCGCCTGCGCTGGCTCGCGATCCTCTCGCCGGAGACCCGCGCCTCGCTCGCCTGCAGCGGCGGCGTGCATCGCACCGAGGATGTGGTCAAGGCCCTGCTGGCGGGCGCGCACGCCGTCCAGTTGGTGTCCGTTCTGCTCAAGCAGGGCCCGCGCTACCTCGCGACGCTGCTCGCCGGCCTGCAGCAGTGGATGCGCGACCACGGCTACGACAGTGTCGAGGAACTGCGCGGAGCCATGGACATGAAACGCTGCCCCGACGCCGGCGCCCACGAGCGCGCCAACTATATCCAGATCCTCCAGAGCTGGAAGATCTAGGGCGGGCGCGCGAAGCGCGCCTCAAGTCGCTGGCGAGTCGGCCGATATAGGGGCTGTTCCCCAGGCCGGACTCCCTTGTCCGCTCGAATGGACGCCGGCCGGACGCTCTTGTCCGGGGCGTTCCTTCGGGCGAACGCGGCAGGCCGACCCGATGCCGGCGGATGTATTTCCGCATTCCCGGTTAAATCCATCCGCAAACGCGCCGATAACCACCCATCACGCATCATGCCCGCAACCGAGGTCATCAACGAAAACCTGATCCGCGAGAACATCACTCGCGCCATCACGGACGTCTTTAAAACCATGCTCGGGCAGGTGCCTGTGCTGACCAAGTCCACCGAGCACGCCGCCGCCGAGCCCTGGCCTCCCCTTCACGCCAATCCCGAGGCCGCCCGCCCGCACGTGGTCGGCACCGTCGGTTTCATCGGCGACGTCAACGGCCTCATCTACCTCTACCTGCCGCTCGATTTCGCGCGCCTCTGCACCTCCCACCTGCTCGGCATGACGTCCGAGGAACTCGACGAGGCGGGCGACGAGGTCGTCAACGACGCCATCGGCGAAATCACCAACATGACGGTGGGCAGTTTCAAGAATGGCCTCTGCGACGCCGGTTTCCCCTGCAAGCTCACCATCCCCTCGATTCTCCGTGGCAGCAATTTCTGCATCGAGCCGATCAGCTCGACCACGCGCCAGATCTATTACTTCGACTGCGGCGGCCACCGGGTGGTCACCGACATCCTCCTCAAGGTAGCCGACTGATTCTCAATCTCCCTCACTCACCATGCGTTACAAGATCCTCACCGTGGACGACTCCAAGACCGTCCGCATCATTGTGAAGAAGGCCTTCAAGGGGTACGACTGCGACATCCTCGAGGCAGGCAACGGCGTCGAAGGTCTCGCCGTCGCTTCCAAGGAGAATCCCGATCTCATCCTCCTCGACGTGACCATGCCCGTCATGGACGGCGTCGAGATGCTCACCAAGCTCAAGGCCGACCCGGCGCTCAAGGGCATCCCCGTGATGATGCTCACCGCCGAGGGCGGGCGCGACCACGTGCTCAAGATCGCCAAGATCGGTGTGCGCGATTACCTCGTGAAGCCCTTCAAGGAGGAGGTCCTCATCGAGAAGGCCGGCCGCGTCATCGACCTCAAGCCGCTCTCCGAAGGACCGGCCAAGGCGAAGTCCATCTTCGATCCCGCCGACATCCTCGTCGTCGAGGACAAGCCCGCCATCGTCCAGCAGATCCAGGACGGCCTGAAGCACACGCCCTGGAGGATCCACGGCGTCAGCACGCAGGGCGAGGCCATCGACTTCTGCACGCGCACGCCGCCGGATGTAATCGTCGTGAGCCTTTCGCTGCCCGAGGAGAGCGCCTTCACGCTCTTCCGCCTCGTGCGCACCAACATCAAGACGAAGTACACCCCCGTGTTCGCGCTCGTCGTGAAGACGGAGGTCGGCCAGCAGCAGCAGGCCCAGACCGTCGGCTTCAGCGCCATCATCACCAAGCCGATCGACATGACCGAGCTGGAGACGAAGCTGGCCAAGGCGATGAACCTCGACACGTCCCAGCGTTACTACGCGGTCGACGGCGACTGCATGATCATGCGCCTGCCGGAGAACTGCACGCCCGCCGTGCTCGCCGAGGCCGGTCTGTACCTCAAACCGAAGTTCGCCGAGGCCGTCGACGCGGGACACAACAAGGTCGTGATCGACGTGCACCAGATCAAGTCGCTCCACATGGGCATCATCAAGCTGCTCTTCCAGGCGATGCAGACCTGCCGCGAACTCGCGATGCACTTCGCCCTCGTCGGCAATGCGCACATCATCACCGAGTGCAAAGGGTTCGAGGACACCCGCAGCTGGACGTTCTACGACTCCCTCGCCGACGCGAAGACCAATCTCGGCAAGACTACGCCTTCCCCGGCGATGGCCGCCGCGTCCTGAGCGCCCGCAAACGCGCGCGCCAGACCGGGCGGGAACGTCATCCGTGATCCGTGCAATCCGTGGTTCTAGCAGCCCGTCGGACTTGAGATCTTAGCGTGGGTGGGAAACGGGCGGACGGTT
>VFQQ010001645.1_pt1 | contig 29541 bp, 25 predicted proteins | sample 3512341 | NCBI WGS metagenome assembly VFQQ01 (sample SAMN10412373, study PRJNA504923) | tailings metagenome | isolation source: Relicate 2 Philex TSF1 revegetated site | place: Philippines: Tuba, Benguet | collected 2017-08-29
TGCCTGGATTTTCCAGAGCGTGGATTTCGCCGAGAGGAATATAGGTCGACTGGTTTTCAGTGAGCAGGATCGTCTCCTTGCCCTTGTGAACCCTGGCCGTTCCCCGCACGACGATCCAGTGTTCGGCGCGGTGATGGTGCATCTGGACGGAGAGCTTGGCGCCGGGCTTCACGGTGATGCGCTTGACCTGGTCGCGCTCGCCGAAATCGATCGAATCGTAATGGCCCCATGGCCGGTAGACCTGGCGATGGTTGAGATGTTCGTGGCGGCCGTCGGACTTTATCTGCTCGACCACGTCCTTGACCTTCTGGACCTGATCCTTATGGGCGATCAGCACCGCATCCTTGGTTTCGACAACGATGAGGTCTTCGACGCCGATCACCGCGACCAGGCGCCCCTCGGCGTGGACAAGATTGTTCCTGCCGCCGATGGATAGGACGTCTCCCCGAAGCGCGTTGCCGTTAGCATCCTGCTCCTGAACCTCCCACAGGGCCGACCACGAACCGATGTCGCTCCAGCGCGCATCAAGCGGCACCACGACCGCATCCGCGGTTTTCTCCATGACGGCATAGTCGATGGAATCGGCGGGACAGGCTTTGAACGCTTCCGCGTCGATGCGCACGAAATGCATGTCAGCCTGCGTGTTCGATATCGCGCGGTCGCAGGCCGCGACCATCTCGGGATTATGGCGCTTGAGTTCCTCCAGATACCGGCTGGCGCGGAACATGAAGATACCGCTGTTCCAGTAGTAATCGCCCGTCGCCAGATAGTTCTCCGCGGTCCCCCGGTCGGGTTTCTCCTCGAAGCTGCTCACAGCGAAGCCCGCGCCGATTTCGCCGCCACGCTTGATGTAGCCGTAGCCGGTTTCGGGACGGCTGGGCACGATGCCGAACGTCACCAGCTTGCCTTGCTCGGCCAGTGGCACGGCCGCCCGGATGGCTTCCTGAAAGCGCGCAACGTCCTGGATGAAATGGTCGGCGGCAAGCACCAGCAGAAGCGGGTCCTGTCCCTGCCGCGTCGCCAGCAATGCGGCAAGCGCTATGGCGGGTGCGGTGTTGCGGCCGACCGGCTCCAGCAGGATCGTCGCCTGCTCCTTGTCGATGAGGCGCATCTGGTCGGCCGCGAGGAAACGATGCTCCTCGTTGCATATGAGCAGCGGGCTCTCGGTGCCCAAGCCTTCAAGCCGGATGACCGTGTCCTGCAGCAGCGTCCGTTCGCCGGTAAGAGCAAGGAACTGCTTGGGATAGAGGTGACGCGACAGTGGCCAAAGTCTCGAGCCGGAGCCGCCGGCCATGATTACTGGCAAAAACATGAACTGCTATTTCTCCTTGCCGGCGGAAGTCTTGCGGGCTCACCTACACTGGACGCATTGCGGATGGCAAATCTGTTTGCTGGCGGCGCAGGCGAATAGCGCTGCTTCACCAGCCCGAACCGTGCCCCCGATTGTCGAGATAAAGCGATTTGCCTCTGAACCATGTGCGAGGCGAGGGGTGGTTTCGAAAAGCCTTGAGAACACCGCCGAGCGATGCCAAAGGCCCACCGTTGAAGAACTCGGCGCGGGTGCGGGCAATCGTGGAAACCAGTTCGAACGCAGCGATCAGTTCGCGGTCGCCTTTTCCGGTCATGTCCCCGCGCAACACCCGTACCATCTGCAGATTGGCGTCGTGGACATCCTGATAGGACTTCCATGTCGCCCCCATCGTTCTTGATCCGCTGTGCGAATTGTATCGATAGACGGCCGAATTCAGGAATATCCGCTTCCGCGACAGGCCAAACAGCCTCAGCATCATGTCCCGGTCGGCACCAAGGCCGATATCGCAGCGAAACGGCCCGGCCTCGCGCAGAAGTCCGGTGCGGATGACCCGGCTGTTGATGGTCGGCACGGCAAACAGCAGCGATGCGGTGCTCATCTCACGACTGTGGTGATCGCTCTTCCAGTTCGGTGTGCCGTCAACCGCAATCTCTGCTTCTCCGGTGCCGATGTCGGCAAGGCTTTCCTGCGCCTTGCGCCAAAGCTCGGCCATGCCGCCAAGCAGTAGATCGTCGGAATTGAGCCAGACGAGATATTCGCCGCGCGCGCCGGCAATCGCCTTGTTCAGGCCCTCGTAGAGCGATCGGTCCGGTCCTTCGATCAGCCCGACCGGCGCATTGCGCAGAAATTCCAGGGTTCCGTCGGTGGAGCCGCCGTCGGCCACGATGATCTCGACATTTCCGGCGGGAATGGCCGACTTCACCGACTCGATCGCATCGCGAATGTGCGGCATGCCGTTCAGGCAAGGCATGACAATGCTGAGGATCGAAGCCTCCATTGAGGGTTCTAAGTTCCACCGTTCAAGAGGCGGAAAGTGAAAGGGCGCGATCGGAGGCCCGGAGCAAGGCGACGATCACATTTTGGTTGGCCAGATTATGCAAAGTCATGCGGCCGACAAAGCCAGTAGCCATGATTACCGGTTGCATCAAGTCTGCTTCCTTTCTAACACGGCTGGCCGGCCGCATTTGGCCGGTATGCGAAGGATAGTCGGGGAGACGACGTGAAATCACCTTTCAAGGCTTACGACGTTCGCGGACAGATTCCCGATGAGATCAACGCCCCCTTCGCCTACCGTTTCGGGCAGGCGGTCGCCAGCCTGCGCAACCCGTCCGCCGTGGTCGTCGGCCACGACATGCGCCAGGACAGCCCGGCATTTGCCGCAGCGCTCGCGCAGGGCCTGCTCGACAGCGGCGTGAGCGTGCTGCCGGTGGGCCAATGCGGCACGGAAGAGGTTTATTTTCACACCGAGCACTCAGGCGCCGATGCCGGCATCATGGTCACGGCCAGCCACAATCCGGAAAACTACAACGGCTTCAAGATGGTGCTTGAGGGCGCGACCGCTGCCACGCGGGAAAATGCGCTGAATGCCATTGAAAAGCTCGTCCTGTCGAACACGGCCATTCCGGTTGTCTCGGATTACGGCTCGCGCGGCGCACTGAAACCCCTGCTCGATCGCAACGCCTATATCGAGCGGCTTTTGCAGCAGGTCAAAGGCGTCAGGCTCAAGCCGATGAAGATCGTCTGCCACGCAGGCAATGGCTGTGCCGGCCCGATCATCGACCTTTTGGAAAAGCATCTGCCGTTCGAATTCATCAAGGTCGACCACGAGCCCGATCCGACGCTGCCCAACGGCATTCCCAATCCGCTTTTGCCGGAAAAGCGCACGCGTGCCAGCCAGGCGGTCATCGACCACGGCGCCGACCTCGGCATTGCCTGGGATGGCGATTTCGACCGCTGCTTCCTCTACGATCACAATGGCCGCTTCATCGAGGGCTATTATCTGGTCGGACTGATCGCGCAGACGATGCTGCGCTCGGCTCCCGGCGCAACGATCCTTTATGATCCGCGCCTGACCTGGAATACCATCGACGTGGTGACGGCGGCTGGCGGCGTCGTCAAGCCATGCCCGACGGGCCATGCCTTCTTCAAGCACCTGATGCGCCAGGAAAACGCCGTCTATGGCGGCGAAATGAGCGCGCATCACTATTTCCGCGATTTTGCCTATTGCGATTCCGGCATGCTGGCCTGGCTGGCGATCGTCGTCGAACTTTCGACCAGCGGCGCCACGCTTGCGGAGCTGGTCGAACAGCGCATCGCCGCGTTTCCCTGTTCGGGCGAGATCAATTTCACGGTCGCGGACGCGAAACTGTCGCAGGAGAAGATCGCCGAGCGCTTCCTGCCGCAGAATCCGCTGGTCGAATCCCTCGACGGCCTGAGCATGGCGTTTGACGACTGGCGCTTCAATCTGAGGGCGTCCAACACGGAGCCGCTGCTGCGGCTCAATGTCGAGACCCGGGCCGACACTGCTCTTCTGGCAAAGAAGGTGTCGGAACTTTCGGATCTGATCCGGGCGGGCTGATATCGCTGACGAGCGGGCGGCTCAGGCGACGTTGAGCCGCGCTTCGCCCTTCTCAACATGCTCGCGGAACCACGCATAGGCGTCTTCCAGGCCGGTTTTGAGATCGTATTTCGGCCTCCAGCCCGTGTCGAACAGGCGCGAAACGTCCATCAGCTTGCGCGGCGTGCCATCCGGCTTGGTGGGGTCATTGCGGATTTCGCCCTCGAAGCCAACGACGGAAGCGACCAGCCTGGCAAGTTCGAGGATGGCGATATCCTCACCCGAGCCGACATTCACATGACCGTCGCCCGAATAGGTCTTGAGCAGCGAAACCATGGCGTCGGCGGCGTCGTCGACATGGAGGAATTCGCGCTTGGGCGTTCCCGAGCCCCAGATCGTCAGCTGCTTTTCGCCAGCAAGCTTCGCTTCATGCGCCTTGCGCATCAGAGCCGGTATGACGTGGCTCTTTTCCAGGTCGAAATTGTCGCCGGGGCCATAGAGGTTCGTCGGCATCGCCGAGATGTAATCGACGCCGTGCTGGCGGCGATAGGCCTGACACAGCTTCAGCCCGGCGATCTTGGCGATGGCGTACCATTCGTTGGTCGGCTCGAGCGGTCCGGTCAGCAGCGCGTCTTCCGGGATCGGCTGGGGCGCGAATTTCGGGTAAATGCAGGACGAGCCAAGGAAGATCAGCTTGCCGACCTCGCTGCGGAAAGAGGCTTCGATGACATTCGTCTCGATGACCAGGTTTTCGTAGAGGAAATCGGCGGGATAGGTGTCGTTGGCGAGAATGCCGCCGACCTTGGCTGCCGCCAGAACCACGGCATCCGGCTTGCGTTCGGCGATCCAGCGCCGCACGCCCGACTGGTCGCGCAGATCGAGTTCCGAACGGCTTGCCGTAAGGATCTCGCAATCCTCGTCCTTCAGCCTGCGCACGATCGCCGACCCAACCATGCCGCGATGGCCGGCGACGAAGACGCGCTTGTTTTTCAGGGAGTAAAGGTCGGTCATGGTCAATCCTATCATGTCGGGTATCCGTCGTATCGGAAACCCTATTCCGTCTCTCGCCGGCTTTAAACTTTCTCCCTATCCCATCCCGGGGAAAGTTGAAGCGAAAAACGCGGGCATTCAATAAGTGAGCGGGCGAGCCAAAGCAGGGCTTTGCCGCGCGAACCGGCAAAAAAATGAGCCGCCGCAGTTTCCAGGCTCATATAGCTGCGCAAGCGCGACATCAAAGGATTGTCGAGCCCTTTTTCGGCCCATTTGCGGCAGAGGGCATCGGCTGCCTGTTCTATTCGGTCGGGATTTTGCTGCCGCTTCCGTTCGATGTTCGCGCCGATAACGGGCAGGGCCTGCAGGGAAAACCCCTTCAGCGCCAGCGCAAGGAACCAGTCGCAATCCTCGAACCGCCGCAGCGTTTCGTCCTGTCCTGCGGCTGCTTCAACGGCCCTCTTGCCGTTCATGATGATGCAGGAGCCCGGCGAGAACCAGCAGCCGGCGGCGAAATCCAGCGGGTCGTGCGACGGTCTTGGCCGCCTGACGCCCAACGATTCGCCGTCTTCGTCGCAGTCGATCCAGCCGCAGCCATAGATGATCCTTTCATTTCGGCGCTGCCGCTGGTCTTCCTGCACCAGCGCCCAGCGGCGGCCGAGCGTGTCGGGCAGGAGGGCGTCATCGCTGTCGAGAAAGGTTATCCATTCGGTAGTGCTAGCCGCCAAACCCGTGTTACGCGCGCCCGCCGCGCCCTTGTTCGTGCTGTGCCGGATGAGGCGCAGCCGCAATTGGCGCGTGAACTCAGACCGGATGAGCATTGGTGTTTCGGAGGCGTCATCGACCACGATGACTTCGGCGGGCCGGACATCCTGGTCGATAACGCTTTGCAGTGCGCGGTCGAGCACCTCCTGACGGTCATGCACCGGGATGATCAATGTCATCGATATTTCAGCTTTTCCGGTCATGAAATGCGAATGTTTCCGGTGCTCGGCTCTGTGAATAGTCGTCTCTTCTAGAGCATCGGAGCGGAAAGTGGATACCGGTTTTCGGAATGTTCCGATGCTCATCTAAAAGTGTGTCGGCGTTGTCGGCGAGTGTGAACGGGGCCGTTCTGGCAAAAACCGGAAAAATCGCTAAAACGCAGATCGGCAAATCTGTCGATGACAATGGAAAGGATATTGCATGGCGGTGATGGTGACGGGCGGAGCCGGTTATATCGGCAGCCACATGGTCTGGAAACTGCTGGACCAGGGCGAAGAGGTCGTCGTCGTCGATCGCCTGAGCACCGGCTTCGATTGGGCCGTGCCCGCCGAGGCCGAGCTGGTCGTCGGCGACATTGCCGACCAAGCGCTGATCGAAGCGACGATGAAGCGCAGGAAGGTCGACGCGGTGATCCATTTCGCCGGCTCGATCATCGTGCCGGAATCGGTTTCCGATCCGCTTGGCTACTATTTCAACAACACCGCCAAGTCGCGCGACCTGATCGAGAGCGCCGTACGCTCGGGCGTCAAGAACTTCATCTTTTCGTCGACCGCCGCCGTCTATGGCAGCCCGGCGCGCATTCCGGTTGCCGAGAACGAGGCGGCTGCTCCCGAATCGCCCTATGGCACATCCAAGCTGATGACCGAACTGATGCTACGCGATGCCGCCGCAGCGCATGATCTGGACTATACGATCCTGCGCTATTTCAACGTTTCCGGCGCCGACCCGAAGATGCGGACGGGCCAGTCGACCAAGGGCGCCACCCATCTTATCAAGGTCGCCTCTGAGGCCGCGACCGGCAAGCGCGATTATATGGAGGTCTACGGCACGGACTATCCGACGCCGGATGGTACCTGCGTGCGCGACTATATCCATGTCAGCGATCTGGCGAACGCGCATTACCTGGCACTCAAGCGCCTGCGCGACGGCGGCAAGAGCATCACCGCCAATTGCGGCTACGGCCAGGGCTACTCGGTTCACGAGGTCATCGATGCGGTCAAGCGCGTCGTCGGCCATGACTTCGAAGTACGTACCCGCGAGCGCCGTCCGGGCGATGCGGTGGCGATCGTCGCCAATGCCGATCTGGCGAAATCGGAGTTCCAGTGGAAGCCCGAATACGACAATCTCGAGACCATCGTTTCCCACGCCATCCAGTGGGAAGAGATGCTGAAGAAGCGCAATACCTAAGCGCGGTCGCTTCCGACCAGGAGGTCGAGGAAGTGGCCGACCACCGCTTCCTCGCTGAAACCGCCTGACAGGAAGCGCTGGTAGCCGGCAGCGCCTTGCGTGCGCAGCAGATCGGGTTTCTGCAGATAGGCGTCGATGGCGTTGCTGATATGCCGGGCAAGCGCTTCCGGTTCCGAAGCCGGAACAAGCGTGCCCGAAACGCCGTCCTCGACGATTTCCTTGCAGCCTTCGAGATCGGTCGCCAGACAGGCAACGCCGCTCGCCGCCGCTTCGATAAGTATGCGCGGGATGCCTTCGCCGTAGCGCGTCGGCAGGCAGACAAGATCGACGTCGCGCAGCAGAGAGGGCATGTCCGTCGCCTCGCCGAGGAAGGATATGGCCGGCTCCTTGCGCAGTTCTTCCGGGGCATAGCCGTCCGGATCGTTGGGCTCGATCATGCCGGCAACGATAAATTCGATATCCGGTCGATCCGCATACTGTTTTGCAGCCTCGATGAACGCGTCGAGCCCCTTTGCCTTCAAAAGCCGCGAAGCAAACAGCACCTTGATAGGGTGGCGGGCCGCTTTTCCGGCGGACGGATAAAATATGTCCGGATTGACCCCGGCGCCATTGATGACGGTGGAATTGTCGTTGCGGATCAGCCCGTCCGAGAGCCAGAGATCGCGGTCGTGCGAGGTCTCGAAGGTGAAGTAGACACCCTGCCGGCCTGACAGAAAGCGTATTGCCCGACGCACGATGGCGCGGGCCGCCGAGGCTGGGCCGCTTGACGTCGCGCCCGGTGACATCAGCCGGCCGAGGCCGGGAATGGTAATGAGTATACGACGCGGGCCTCCGCCCGCCAGCCGCGCCAATATGGCTGCAAATCCTGAAAAGACAGCCGGTTTGAGCGTTATCAGATGCACGGCATCGGGGCGTATGGCTCGAATGATACGCAATGAGCGCGCGACGATCGCCAGATCGCCGAGCGGGCGAAACGAAAAACGCTCGATCGGCATATGGACGAAGGTCCAGCCCTCCGGCTTGCGCAAAGCCTTGTCCTGGCCCCCGGTGACGACGGTGACCTCGGCGCCAGTTTGCACGAGCCTTTCGACAACGGCGAGACGGTGCCGCAGGAAATATTCCTGATCGTTGCAGATGACGACGACTTTCGTCATGCCTTGGCAGTCATTCTTGCGGGTGTCCCATGCATGGCGTGCCGAAGGAAACCAAATGCTTTCCGCAGCATAGGTCGAAATGGCTCGTGGCTCGCTGCACTAGCATGGGGCCTGAGCCTGCGCTAGACCGGCATCCATGTCGCAAACCAAGGCCACAGCTTGATGTCCGGATCGATCGAGGAAAGGTCGCCAGTGCTACGACCGAACGTCGGCGTCACCGGCGCTTCGGGTTTTGTAGGCAGGGCTCTCGTCCGGCAGATTGCCGAAACCGGACATTCCTGCACGGCAGCCTATCGCGGGCCGCACCCTACCGGCCTGCCGCCGCAAATCCGTCCGGTCACGGTAGGCGATCTCTCCCGAGAAACCGACTGGTCGTCCTTCCTGCAGGGCCTCGACGTCGTCATTCATGCGGCGGCGCGGGTTCATGTCCTGAACGACCGCTCCGGCGATCCGCTCACCGAGTACCGTCGCGTCAATGTCGAAGGCACGCTGGCGCTGGCCCGGCAGGCGGCTGCGGCTGGCGTCAAGCGCCTCGTTTTCCTGAGCACCATCAAGGTCAACGGCGAGGAAACCGCTCCCGGACAAGCCTTCCGGGCGTCCGACAAGCCGCAGCCTTCCGATCCCTATGCCATTTCCAAACTGGAGGCCGAAACCGCATTGCTGGAACTTTGCGCGCAACAGGGAATGGAAGTCGTGATCGTGCGTCCACCATTGGTCTATGGCCCGGGTGTGAAGGCGAATTTCCTGAGCATGATGCGATGGGTCGACCGAGGCGTGCCGCTGCCGCTCGGCGCGGTGAATAATCGCCGCACGCTGGTCGCGCTGCCCAATCTCGTCGATCTTCTCCTGCTGTGCGTTCAGCATCCGAATGCAACAGGAAAGGTGATCCTCGCTGGAGACGGCGAAGACCTTTCTACGTCCGACCTTCTGCGCCGTCTCTATGCAATCATGAGCCGGTCAAACCGTCTGATCTCCGTGCCGCCGGGCGTGCTTTCTGCTCTGGCGGGCCTTCTCGGCAAGGGGGAAATAACCCGCCGGCTATGCGGTTCGCTGTGCGTCGATGTGGAGGAGACGCGGCGGCTGCTCGGCTGGATGCCGCCGGTGAGCGTTGACGAAGGGCTGCGCCGGACCGTCGAATACTATCGACAGGAACAAAGGCTTTAAGAATCTGCGAACAAAGATGTTCGATCATCTCTCCTGTGCCTTGTCGGTAAACAATCTGGACTTCCAACGCTGCCAGCATTACGAGGGCAGTTGAGGGTAACCGGGGCAAGATGATTTGATATTGTTCGTCGTGCTTTGCGGAGTAGCGGCATGGGCCGCTACGGCTTTCGTGAGGCGTCATGCAGTCCAGCTTCGCCTCGTGCAGGTGCCGAACGAGCGATCCTCGCATGTTCGTCCCACGCCGACCGGGGGTGGCGTCGGCATCGCCCTGACCGCGTCCATCTTCGGGGTTTGGGTGGCGTGGCAATCCGGGTCTCCGCTCTGGTCAATACTGCTGCTTTCGCTGGCATTCGCCATGCTTGGCCTGCTCGACGATATTGTCAGTCTGCGATCGGCATTGCGGTTTCCGATCCAGATGCTGCTGATCTGCATTCTGATTGGGGTCATGCCACCTCTTCCTGCGATTGAAATCTTCGGATTGACGATTTCCGGCTGGCCGCTGCTGGCCGTCATCGCCTTCGTCGGTCTGTGGTGGATCAATCTCTTCAATTTCATGGACGGCATCGACGGATTGGCGGGCATGCAGGGAATTGTCATGCTGCTGGCCGCAGCCGTTCTGTGCTCGCCACATTTGACCGGCGTCCCGGCTGGACCGGTGTGGTGGTGGTTTCTGGCTGTGGCGGCTGCAGCTGCCGGCTTTCTTGTCATGAATTTCCCGCCTGCGCGCATCTTCATGGGCGATGCCGGCAGCAATTATCTCGCCTTCATGATTTTCGCGCTCGCCCTGCTGTCGATCTCGGCAGGCTGGCTTTCCTATCAGGCATGGGCAGTGCTTGCGGCGGTTTTCGTCTGCGATGCCACGGTCACGCTTATGAGGCGCATTCTCAACCGTGAACGCTGGTGGGCCGGCCATCGCCAGCACGCTTATCAGCATCTGGCGCGTCGCCTGGCATCGCATCGCTCGGCAACGCTGATTTACACGGGCGTGAATCTGCTATTTGTGGTCCCGCTGGCCTTCGCGGTAGATAGCAGGCCGCAGGAAGCCTGGCTGCTGGTAGCTGTCGGCTATCTGGGTTTGGTGATTTCGGCGGGTTTTGCCGGAGCGGGGCGTTCTGAAGATGGTAAGTAGGATCCGGGCGACCGTCAGCAGCTTGCCGCGCCGCGCCAAACGGGGAATCCTGATTGCCTTCGACATCATCGTGCTTTTGTTTGTTCTGTGGGCGAGCTACTCGCTGAGACTGAACCGCCTGTTCGTTCCGAGCGGCAACGAGCAGATCATGATCATGCTCGTAGCACCTGTGCTGGCCGTGCCGATCTTCATACGCATCGGCCTCTATCGTGCCGTGATCAGATACCTGCCCGAGCGGGCGATATGGACCGTTCTGCAAGCCATGACGCTGGCAGCACTGGCCTGGGTCTTCGTGATTTTCGTTACCGAAATGGCAGGCAGCGCTGTCGTTCCACGCTCGGTTCCGCTGATCTACTGGATACTCGGGGCGTTCGCGATCGGCGGAACCCGGTTTGCGGCCAAGCGGTTGCTTCTGGCTCCGTCAGGCAACAAGGCTCCCCTGCATAGCCAGATACTCATCTATGGCGCCGGCAATGCGGGATCGCAACTGGCCACAAGCCTGCTCAGCCAAGGTACGATCATCATTGCCGGATTTCTCGATGACAATACTTCCCTGAGAGGCAGGGATGTAGCCGGCATCCGCGTCTTTTCGCCCAACCAGATACAGACGCTGATCGACAATAACGGGATCAAGGAAGTGGTCTTGTCCATGCCGTCGATCAGCGTGGCCCGCCGGCAGGCCATTGTCGCCAACCTCAGCCAGTATCCGCTCCGCATCCGCACCCTGCCGCCGATCACTGATCTTGTTGCGGGCAAGTATCTGGTCAACCAGATACGCGAGATCGATATCGATGAGCTTCTGGGCCGCTCATCGGTGCCCGCCGATGCCCGCTTGCTCCGTAATATGATCGAGGGAAAAAACATCCTCGTCACCGGTGCGGGCGGATCGATTGGATCGGAACTGTGCCGCCTGATCGTGCGCTGGGCGCCCGCAAGGCTGGTTCTCTACGAAGCAAACGAGTTTGCGCTCTATCGCATCGATCAGGAACTTTCCCGCAAAACTTCCTGCCCCATCGTGCCGGTCCTCGCCTCCGTTACCGACGGAGTGAGCGTCGGGCGTGCTATCAGGAATAACGATGTGGAAGTCATCTTCCATGCGGCGGCGCACAAGCATGTGCCGCTGGTCGAGGCCAATGCGATCGAAGGCATCCGAAACAATGTTTTCGGCACGATGACGGTGGCGCAGAGTGCGGTCGACAATGGTGTGAAGAATTTCGTGCTGATTTCCAGTGACAAGGCCGTGCGTCCGACCAATGTCATGGGCGCGACGAAGCGCTGGGCCGAACTGATCCTGCGGGAACAGTCGTTGGGCGTTCACGATCGGGGGGAGGGCACCCGCTTTTGTGCGGTGCGCTTCGGCAATGTGCTTGGTTCCAACGGCTCGGTGGTGCCGGTGTTCAAGGAGCAGATCGCGGCAGGCGGTCCGGTCACGGTGACCGACACGCGCATGACACGCTATTTCATGTCCATCTACGAGGCAGCGGAACTGATCGTGCAGGCGGCGGCGTTGTCGGAAGGCGGCGATGTCTTCCTGCTCGAGATGGGAACGCCGGTGCGCATTCAGGAACTGGCGGAGAACATGATCAGGCTTGCCGGTTTTTCGGTGCGGGATCAGCACCACCCGGAAGGCGACATCGAGATCGTCATCACGGGTGCGCGGCCCGGAGAAAAAATGTTCGAGGAGCTCTTCTACGATGAAGCGACGGCCCTGCCGACACTTCATCCGAAAATCATGCGGGCCAAGCGCTCCAGCATGGAAGATCGCGATGTGCCTGCCGCCTTGCAGAAACTGAAGGCGGCTGTCGACGCCAATGACGAGGCCGCTGCTCGCAGCATCCTGTTCGATTTCATCAGGCCGTGATGGGCTGCGCAGTGAAGGAAAGCTGGAGCGGGTAGAGGGAATCGAACCCTCGCGTTCAGCTTGGGAAGCTGACAAGCTACCATTACATCATACCCGCGTATGGTTTCGATATCACGGTGGAGCGCCAATCGGCAATCGCAAAACGAGCCTTCCCAGGCATTCGCCTTGAACGCCGTGCAACAAGTGCGTATTTCGGCGGGACGGCAATGCGAAAGCGAATCGCAGGAGAACCACAGTGTCCGGACTTACGCGCTTTCTTGGAGACAGCCCACTTCGGGTTTTTCTCAAGCTCGTCGTGGTTTCGTTCCTGGTCGGCATCGTCATGAGCTTCTTCGGCTGGTCGCCTTATGACGTGTTCTACCAGATTCGCGATTCCATCGTGCAGCTTTGGAACATGGGCTTCAGGGCGATAGACCGCTTCGTCGGCTATTTCATCCTGGGCGCGGCGATCGTCGTTCCGGCCTTCCTCCTCCTGCGGCTGTTCAGCTACCGCAAGTGATTTCAGGCGAAGCCTGAGGCGACCTCGAACAATATGGCGTGTCGTGCGGCCAGCGCCGGCACGTCTCTGGAATAGCCGCCGCCGATAACCCCGCAGACCGGAACATCGCGTTCACGGAAATGCTCGATCACCGTCAGGTCGCGCAGGCGCAGACCGCCGTCGGTCAGCGCAAGCCGCCCGAGCCGGTCATCGGCGTGAGGGTCGACACCGGCATTGTAGAAGACGAGATCCCAGTGCGCCTTCCCGGAAAGCATAGGCAGGACCTCGCGCAATGTTTCGAGATAGGCGGCATCACCCGTGCCGTCCGGCAGCGCGACATCGAGGTCGGAGGCGATCTTGTGGTTGGGATAGTTGCGCTCGCCATGCATGGAAAAGGTGAAGGCACGCGGTTCATTGCCAAGAATATCGGCCGTGCCGTCGCCCTGGTGCACGTCGAGATCGACTACGAGGATGTTGGCGGCAAGCCCTTCCGACAGCAGCACTAGCGCGGCTATCGCCACGTCGTTGAAGGTACAGAAGCCTGCGCCCTGGGCGCGGCGCGCGTGATGGCTGCCGCCGGCGGCATTGCAGGCAATGCCACGGCTCAATGCCAGCCGCGCCGCCAGAATCGTGCCGCCGGCTGCAAGCTGGGCGCGGCGCGACACGCGTTCGCCGATGGGAAAGCCGATGTCGCGCTCGATCTGTGCCGGCACCGCGCAGGCGATCACCTGATCCACATAGACCCGGTCATGCGCCAGCTTGAGCCATTGCGGCGGCGCGGGCTCGGTCAAATGCAGGTTGCCGTCCCATGCGAGACCCCGCCTGACCAGTTCGTTCATGAGCAGCGGGTATTTGCTCATGGGAAAGCGGTGGGTTGGCGGCAAGCCTGCGTCGTAACCGGGGTGATGGACGATCTGGAGCGGCATCGCTGTTTCTTGCCGTGCGATCCGCTCGAAGGGAAGCGGCAATATCGCTCTTGCATCAAAAGTCTCCTGACAACAGGCGCTTGCGCCAATGACGCGGAACGGCTCAGATCGCCTTCAACGCCAGCAGCAAGCCAGCAGCGAAAGACCCGGAATGGATCAGGCATCATCGGCGGCCAGCCCGAGGGCTTTTGCCGTCAACAACCGTCTCGTGCTGACGATCGCCATTCCGATGATGCTTGCCTACCTGACCACGCCGCTGCTGGGTCTCGTCGATACGGCTGTCGTCGGGCAGTTCGGCGATGCCGCCTTGCTTGGCGGACTTGCCGCCGGTGCGATCATTTTCGACGTCGTCTTCACCACTTTCAATTTCCTGCGCTCGGGCACGACCGGCCTGGTAGCACAGGCGTTCGGGCGCGATGATCCGCTGGAGGAACGCGCGGTGTTCTGGCGGGCTGCGGCCATCGCCGTGGTTGCCGGCTTCGTGCTGATCCTGCTTGCGCCGCTCATCGCTACCGCCGGTGAATGGTTCATGGGAGCCGAGCCGCGCGTCACTCAGGCGATGGATACCTACATCCGCATACGCCTGCTGTCGGCCCCGGCTTCGCTGCTGAACTACGCCATCCTCGGTTACTTCCTCGGGCGCGGCGAGGCGACCCTTGGCCTGATGCTCCAGCTTCTGCTGAATGGCGTGAACATCGTGCTTTCGATCTGGTTAGGCCTTCATCTCGGCTGGGGCGTCGCAGGCGTCGCCTGGGCCACGGTCTGCGGCGAGGTAATCGCAACGCTGGTCGGCCTGACGGTCATTCTCCGCCGCTTCCGCCCGATGCCGAATATGCCGTGGCAGCGCACGTTCAGTCGCGCCGCCATGCGGCGCATGCTGGCGCTCAACAGTGACATCATGATCCGATCCTTCCTGCTGATGGGCGCCTTCACGCTGTTGACGCGGCAGGGCGCGCAGCTCGGCACGCTCACGCTCGCCGCCAATGCGGTGCTCATGCACTTCTTCCTCGTGGCGGGCTATTTTCTCGACGGCTTTGCAACCGCCGCCGAGCAACTGGCGGGACGGGCGGTCGGCGCACGCTACCTGCCGGCGTTCCAGCGAGCTGTCAGGCTGACTTTGATCTGGGGTTTTGCCATGGCGGGCTTTGTCAGCATCGTCGTGCTTCTGTTCGGAGACCAGTTGGTTGCCGTCGTCACGACGGCGACCGACGTGCGCGCTGAGGCCTCGGCCTACCTGCCTTGGGCAGCCCTTACGGCGGTGAGCGGCGTTCTGGCATTCCAGATGGACGGCGTCTTCATCGGCGCGACATGGTCGCGGGACATGCGCAACATGATGCTTCTGTCGTTTGCGGTCTTCGTCGCGGCACTTCTGCTGCTCGGCCACTATTTCGGCAACCACGGCCTTTGGGCGTCGCTCCACCTCTTTCTCATCGCGCGCGGATTGAGCCTGCTGACGGCGATGCCGCGATGCGTGCGCGCGACTTTTGCCTGATCAATCGAGCGGGCGGTCTGCCCACTTCGCCAGCCGCGTGTCGCGCAGATCTCGGAAGCCGGCGATGCCTTCGGATGCGGCGAAGCGCGCCATGCCGCTGACGATCTTTCCGGGCAAGGATGGGCCGGCGTAGATCATGCCGGTATAGAGCTGCACCAGATCGGCCCCGGCGCGGATTTTCTCAAGCGCGGTTTCGGTCGAATCGACGCCGCCGACGCCGATGATGGCCGCCTGCGGTCCAAGCAGCCTGCGCATCTTCGCCAGCACGATCGTCGAGCGTTCGAACAGCGGCTTGCCTGAGAGGCCGCCGGTTTCGCCGGTGTTTGCGCTGCTGGCGAGGCGAGGTCGGGTGATCGTCGTGTTGGAAACGATGACGCCTTCGACCGCCTTTTCCGTCACCTCGGCGGCGATGTCTTCCAGATCGGCCTCGTGCAGGTCGGGCGCGATCTTCAGGAACAGCGGCGTCTTCCGGGACTGGTTTTTGGTAACGGCATCGCGCGCGGCAACGACGCGGCCGAGCAGCTCGGCCAGGCTCTCGCGCGCCTGCATGTTGCGCAGGCCGGGCGTGTTGGGCGAGGAGATGTTAACGGTGAGATAGGAGGCATGGCGCGCAAAACGCTTCACGCCGAGCTCGTAGTCAGCGATGCGGTCGATGCTGTCCTTGTTGGCGCCGATGTTGACGCCGACGACACCGGGCCGCTCGGCGCGCGCCACAAGCCGCTTTTCGCAGGCCTCATGGCCCTCATTGTTGAAGCCGAGCCGGTTGATGACGGCATCGTCGCGGGTCAGTCGAAAGATGCGCGGCTTCGGATTGCCGCTCTGCGCCAGCGGCGTGACGGTTCCAACCTCTGCGAAGCCGAAGCCGAGGCCGAGCAGCGCATCCGGCACTTCGGCGTTCTTGTCATAGCCGGCGGCCATGCCGAGCGGATTGGGAAAATCGATGCCGCAGAGGCTTAACTGAAGACGCCTGTCGGAGACGGGCCGGCCCTGAACCGGGAGCCCGCATTTCAGTGCCTTGATGGAAAGGCCATGCGCGGTTTCCGGGTCCAGCGTGAAGAGCAGATTGCGGCCAAGCGTATCGAAAAGGCTCATGCGGACCCCAAGGGCGGGAATTGGTGGACGCCGTCGGGCCCGAGCGGCAACGGTTTTACCCACAGCACGCTTGCAAGATCGAGCGGGGCGTAAAGATGCGGAAACAATGCGCCGCCGCGCGAAACTTCATACTTCAGCGCCGGCCCAAGCTTCGGCCCGTCGATGGCGATCAGCAGCAGGTCGGCTTGTCCGGCAAAGTGCTTGGCTGCCGTCTCGACGGCCTGCTCGGCGGTCGAAAAATGAATGAAGCCATCTGAGAGATCGATCGGCGCGCCGGTAAAGACGCCGGTTTTTTCGGCCTCGCGCCAGAGCGCTTCAGGACATATCTTGTAAATGGTTTGTTGCATGCGCGCCCTATAGTCCGAAACCGTGGAACGGGAAAGACGGGCGGGCCGTTTACTCCCCATTTCCGGCGTAAACGAAGTGTAGTTTGTCGGGATAGACCCGTACCGCTTGCGAATGGAGGAAGTCATGAATCTCAAAGCCATCGTCGCCCCGGCGGTTTTCGTCTCGTTCGCAGCCGTTGCGGCACAGGCCGCCGACACCGAACGCTACCGGCTTGAAAAGTCCGAGGGCGGCTATGTCCGCATGGACACGCAGACCGGCGAGATGTCGATCTGCGAGGAGCGTACCGGGCAACTGGTCTGCAAGCTCGCCGCCGATGAGCGTCGCGCCTATCAGGATCAGGCCGATCGCCTGCAATCCGAGTTGAAGGCGTTGGAGGATCGGGTTGCCGCGATCGAGAAATCGCCGCTGATAAACCCGAAATCAGTGCTGCCCACGGACGAGGAATTCGAGAAGACCATGGGCTACATGGAACGCTTCATGCGGCGCTTCATGGGCATTGCCAAGGATCTGGATCAGGACAACAAGACGCCCGGCGTTGAGCCGTCCGATCCCAGCAAGACCTGAAGCCGCCTGCCGGTATCATGCGCAGAATTTGAAGATGCGGGCGCAGCAGGCGTCAAAACAGGCGGTTGCCGCTTGAAATGCCTGTTCATCCCCGCATAATTGGGTTGCTTGATCTCGTGCCGTACAACAACAATAAGCGAGATTTCGGGAGGGACATTTGCCGTCAGGCTACAAGTTCGTCATCGCGGACGATCATCCGCTATTTCGCGGCGCGCTCAAACAGGCGCTGTCGGGCGTGGCCGATGTCGCTACCATCCTCGAGGCCGGCGATTTCGAAGCGACCAAGGCTATCGTCGCCGCCAATGAGGACATCGACCTCCTGCTGCTCGACCTGTCGATGCCGGGCGCCAGCGGCCTGTCCGGGCTGATCTCGCTGCGCGGCATCCACGCCGCCGTGCCGATGGTCGTGGTCTCTGCGCATGACGACCCTGAGACGATCCGGCGCGCGCTGGAACTCGGAGCTTCCGGCTTCATCTCGAAATCGGCGAGCATGGACGATATCCGCAAGGCGGTTCAGACGGTGCTTTCGGGCGATATCAGCGCACCCGTCGGCATCGACCTCGGCGTCGAACGCGACCCGGAGATTTCCGATCTCATCAAGCGCCTGCAATCGCTGACGCCGCAGCAGACTCGGGTGCTGGGCATGCTGGCCGAGGGACTGCTGAACAAGCAGATCGCCTATGAGCTGTCGGTGTCGGAGGCGACCATCAAGGCGCATGTCTCGGCCGTGCTGCAAAAGCTCGGGGTCGACAGCCGCACGCAGGCGGTCATCCTGCTATCGAAGATCGGCAGCGACCCGCTTTCGGCCACCAGCTGAAGTCATTCCGCCGCCGGCGCCATGCGCCGCAGCCGTGTCATCATCGAGCGCAGCACCGCCGGCTTGACCGGCTTGTTGATGACCGGCACGTCCATCTCGTCTGCGGCCGTGCGCACCTCTGTTGAGCGATCAGCGGTCAACAGCACTGCCGGCGTGCCGCTGCCATAGACCGTGCGCAGTTTCGCGATCACCTCGAGGCCGGTTTCACCGTCGAGGTGATAGTCGGCAAGGATGATGTCCGGCTGCTGCGCCGGGCGGTTTTTGGCGAAAGCCGCCGAGCCGGAATAGGCGCTGACCTCGCATCCCCATCCTTCGAGCAGCAGGCGCATGCCCTCGAGGATGCGGGCGTCATTGTCGATGCACAGCACCGAAAGCCCGTTCAGCGCAGCATTGGCCGCAGGCTGCGGCTTGGCCACACTTTCGGTCACGGTTTCCTCCGCATCCGTCACCGGCAGGATGACCGAGAAGCGCGTGCCCTTGCCGCGGCCGGAATCGATCTGGATCTCAAGTCGCAGCACCCGCGCGATACGGTCGACGATCGACAGGCCGAGGCCCAGCCCCTGCGCTTCGCGCGCGCCTTCGTCGAGGCGGGTGAACTCGCGGAACACGGTGTTGAGCTTGTCGACGGGAATGCCGATGCCGGTGTCGAACACCTGGATTTCGGCCAGTTCGCCCCGCCGCCTGACGCCGACGAGGATGCGGCCGCTGCGGGTATATTTGATCGCATTGGAGACGAGGTTCTGGACGAGGCGGCGCAAAAGATTGCGGTCCGTCTCGACCGTCAGCGAAGACGGCACGATGATGAGTTCGAGTTTCTTTGCCGCCGCCATGGGCTGGAAGTCGGTGCCGATCTGGCGCAGCAGCCCATCGAGGCGGAAGACGGTTTCGGCCGGCTTCATGGCGCCCGCATCGAGCCGCGAGATGTCGAGCACTGCGCCGAGAATGGTTTCGACGGACTCCAGCGAGGATTCGATGTTGGTCGCAGCATCGCCCACCGCACCCTTGCCCGCGCGTTCCAGCAGCGACGAGCAGTAGAGCCGCGCGGCGTTGAGCGGCTGCAGGATGTCGTGGCCGGCGGCCGCCAGGAAGCGCGTCTTGCCGAGATTGGCTTCCTCGGCCAGCATCTGCGCCTGAGCCAGTTCTTCATTGACCAGCGTCAGTTCGGCAGTGCGGCTTTTCACGCGCTGTTCCAGCGATTCATTGGCGCGCTTGAGTGCGAGGTCGGCAGCGACCCGGGCCGAGATATCGGCATAGGTCGCAACGATGCCGCCATCGGGCATGGGGTTGGAGCGCAGTTCGATGGTCCGTCCGCTGGTCTTCAGTTCGATCTGCCAGGTTCTGTCGAAATTGGTCAGCCGGTTGAGGGTCGTGAGCCGCGCCTCGTGGGGGATATCGCCGCGCGCTGCCAGAAAGCGCAGGATCTGGTCGAGCGAGACACCGACCTGGCCCATCTCGTCGGGCAGGTTGAACAGCGCGCGATACTGCCTGTTCCAGCAGGTCAGGCGGAAATCCTTGTCGAAAACGGTGATGCCCTGTTCCATCTGGTCGAGCGCGATCTGGAGGAGATCGCGATTGTGCTGCAAGGCTTCGGTCGCGTCGTCCAGCAGGCGGAAGGCGTCCTTGGAGGCGCTGTCGTTGCGCTTGAACAGCAGCGACAGGATCAGCCGTGCCGAAGACGAGCCGACGGCGCTTGCTAGGAGCTGCTCGGAAAAGCGCACGACCTCCATGCTCGCCTGCTCGTTGCCGTAGAGCTTGATCCCGTCGATCTGCTCGAAGGTCTGGAACGAGCGCTCGGTGCGCTCGACGCCGAGATAGCGCGAGATCGTGTCTTTCAGGTCGTTGACGGTGATGGCAGTGCGGAAGCGCCGAAGGCTCGGCATCGGATTGCTCTCGCGCGGCACGAAGATCGCCGCCTGTATCCGCTCCAGAGGCACCGAGGTGCGCGAAAGCGAACCAAGGATCAAGCAGAGCGTGTTGATGGCGAGGCTCCACATCACGCCATGGTTCAGCGGCTCGGCAATCGTGCCGAACAGCGCCTGCGGCCGCAGCGCCTCGATGCCGAACAGGCCTTCGGTCAGGATCTGCGTATCCGGTGCCACGAGAGACGGAAACAGCAGCGTATAGGCCCATACGAGGATGCCGGCGGCCATGCCGAGTGCCGCACCCCGGGCATTGGCGCCGCGCCAGATCAGCCCGCCGAAAAAGGCGGGCGCGAATTGCGCTATCGCGGCAAACGACATCAGTCCGATCGAAGCCAGTCGCGCATTGTTGGTGCTCTCGCGATAATAGAGGAATGCAGCAAACAGGATGATGAAGATCGACGCGCGGCGGATGTTGAGGATGAGGCTCGACCAGTCCTCGTTCTCGCTGGCCTCCGTCTTGAGCACGCGCCGCACGAACAGCGGAATGATCATGTCGTTGGATATCATGATGGAGAGCGCGACGCTGGCCACGATCACCATGGCGGTGGCGGCGGACAGCCCGCCGATGAAGGCCGCCATCGCGAGTAGATCCTGTCCGCTCAACAACGGCACGGAGAGCACATAGAGATCGCTGCTCGTCTGCGGGCCGACCATGGCAAGACCGGCGAATGCGATCGGCAGCACGAAGAGATTTATCAGTACTAGATAGAGCGGAAACACCCAGCTTGCCGTGCGCAACTCGGCTTCGCTGCGGTTCTCGACGATCATCACATAGAACTGCCGGGGCAGCATGATGATGGCGAAACCGCTGATGATCGTAGAGACCAGCCAGGTGCCGAGCGAGGTCGTGTAGCCCATCGCCTGCTGCACTTCGGCATTGGCGGCAAAGGCGTCGAACATCTCGCCCGGACCGTCGAAGAGGACGAACATAACCATCAGGCCGACGGCAAGGAAGGCTGCGAGCTTGACCACCGATTCCACGGCGACCGCGAGCACCAGGCCGTCCTGATGCTCGGTGGCATCGGCGTGCCGTGTGCCGAACAGGACGGCGAAAAGGGCGAGCAGCATGGCGACGATCAGCGAGATGTCGCTGACGAACGGGTCGAAGGACGGCGGTGATCCATTGTAATGCTCCACCATCAGGCTGACCGACCCCGAAATCGCCTTGAGCTGCAAGGCGATGTAGGGGATCGCGCCGACGATGGCGATCAGCGTCGCGATGAGGGCGACCGCAAAACTCTTGCCGTAGCGCGCGCCGAGGAAATCGGCGATCGAGGTTATCTTCTCGGCCTTCGCCAGCTTGACGATGCGTTTGAGCAGCGGAAAGCAGAAGACGAAAACCAGCACCGGGCCGATGTAGATGGCGAGGAATTCCATGCCCTTTTCGGAGGCCAGTCCGACCGAGCCGAAGAAGGTCCAAGACGTGCAGTAGATGGCGAGGCTGAGCGCGTAGATATAAGGGCGCGGGCGGCCCGGTTCGCGCTTCGCGGCCTGCCTGTCGCCCAGGCTCGCAATCGCGAAAAGCAGCGTCACATAGGCGACGGCGATAATGACGACGACCCAACCCTGCACGCCTGAACCAACCTCCTACGCCAAGTGATCTCGGCATTAGAGCAATTCCAGGAAAAGTGTGAAACGGTTTTCCGTCCGGAATTGCGTAAAAACAAATACTTAGAGCGGTTCAACGATTCTATCGAAAACTGAACCGCTCTAGACCGAAGGCAATCACAGCGGCGGCGGCTTGTCCATTCGGGAGCGCTAGACAATTGGTGGTGCAACAGCTTGCCGGCGGGCTTTTTGATCCCGGCCTATTTTGCGGTGCGGATCGCGCGGCGACGCCATTTTAAACGTTTTGCAATCTATGGTTTTTGTTATGATGCCGCACCGGCCGGGTGCGAAGAGGCGGACAAATCAGAGTTGCCCGGCCGTCATCAAAGGAGGGTTCTATGCTTAAGGAATTCCAGGAGTTTATCTCCAAAGGCAATGTCATGGACTTGGCGGTCGGTGTCATCATCGGTGGCGCCTTCGGCCTGATCGTGAACTCGCTCGTCGGCGATATCATTATGCCGATCGTCGGCGCGATTTTCGGTGGGTTCGATTTCTCGAACTATTTTTTCCCTCTCTCCTCTGGCGTGACGGCGGTGTCACTTGAGGAAGCCAAGAAACAAGGCGCGGTATTTGCCTATGGCAACTTCCTGACGGTCGTCATCAATTTCCTGATTTTGGCCTGGATCATTTTCCTGATGGTGAAGGCGGTCAACAATATGCGCCGCAGGTTGGCGGCCGAGAAGCCTGTCGAGCCTTCCGCACCTCCCGCGGACGTCGCGCTCCTCACCGAAATCCGCGATCTTCTGGCAAAGAAGTAGCCCTCTGTTTCAACCACTTTGGGAAAACCCTGGCTTCCGAAGCCGGGGTTTTCTGTTTTCGACGGCCTGAAAACGCGCTAGCTATCAATATAGCCTTCCATCTGGATTCATCATGACCCTGATAGACAACCTTCGCGCAGAAGCCCGGCTTGCGCCCGAAAGCGGCATCGTCGAAGTCGCCAACTACGGCCGTGGGCGCGAGGGCCTCATTCCGCTCTGGGCCGGCGAGGGCGACCTGCCGACACCGTCATTCATATCCGATGCCGCGACCCACAGCCTTGCGGCCGGCGAAACCTTCTACACCTGGCAGCGCGGCATACCGGACCTGCGTCAGGCGCTGGCACGCTATCACGAGCGTCATTTCGGCCGGCATTTCGCGCCTGAGGAATTCATGGTCACCGGCGGCGGCATGCAGGCGATCCAGCTCGCCTTGCAGGCGACGGCCGGCACCGGCGACGAGGTCATCTATCTTACGCCAGCCTGGCCGAATTTTCCGGGTGCCGCCGGCATTGCCGGGGCAAAGCCGGTCGCGGTGCGCCTCGACCAGTCCGGCAATGGCTGGGTATGCGATGTCGGCAAGATCGAGGCAGCGGTTACGCCGCGCACGAAGGCGATCTTCCTCAACAGCCCGTCGAACCCGACCGGCTGGACCGCCGATCTGGAAACGCTGAAGGGAATTCTCGATCTTGCCCGCCGGCACGGCCTCTGGATCATCGCCGATGAGATCTACACGCTGTTCTATTATGGCGGCGACCGCGCACCGTCCTTCATGGACATCATGGAGGAAGAGGACCGCATCCTGTTCGTCAACACGTTTTCCAAGAACTGGGCGATGACCGGCTGGCGCATCGGCTGGCTGCGGGTTCACCCCTCGCTCCAGCAGACCTTCGAGAACCTGATCCAGTATTCCACTTCCGGCGTCGCGCAATTCATGCAGCGCGGCGCGATCGCCGCACTCGAGCATGGCGACGAGTTCCTGAAATCGCAGATCGATCGGGCAAGGCAGGCGCGCGACATCGTCTGTGGCATTCTCGGCGATACGGGCCGCGCGCGTATCAGCGCACCGCAGGGCGCATTCTATCTGTTCTTTTCGGTCGATGGCATCAGCGACTCGCGAAGTGCCGCTTTCGAGATCATCGACAAGGCCAATGTCGGCCTGGCGCCCGGAACGGCCTTCGGCGAGGGCGGTGAGGCGTTCTTCCGCCTGTGCTTCCACCGCCGGCTGGACCAGCTGGAAGAGGCCGCAACGCGGCTGGCCCAATGGATGACACGTTCCTAATCTTGTTTTGCGCTGTTGCAGTCAAGCGCTGCAGTAGACTATGCAGGTCTCCAGTTTCGGGGAGACCGGGAAAGTAAATTCGATGACAGGCAAATTGCAGATAAAACACATTCCGCACGCAGCGCCGACCTCGCCGGAGGCGCGCGCGGCATTGATGCAGAATCCCGGCTTCGGCAAGGTTTTCAGCGACCATATGGTAACGATGACCTGGAGTGCCGATCGCGGCTGGCACGATGCCGAGATCAAGCCGCGCGCGCCGTTCTCCATCGATCCGGCATCTGCCGTGCTGCACTACGCGCAGGAAATCTTCGAAGGCATGAAGGCTTACCGGACCAAGGACGGCATCGCGCTGTTCCGCCCGGAAGAGAATGCGCGCCGACTGGCAATGTCGGCCGATCGCATGGCGATGCCGACGGTGCCGGAAGACCTGTTCATCGACGCGGTCGAGACGCTTGTGCGCACCGATGCCGACTGGATTCCGGAAGGCGACGGCAGCCTCTATCTGCGCCCGTTCATGTTCGCCAGCGAAGCGTTTCTCGGCGTGCGCCCGGCGTCGGAATACATCTTCTGCGTCATAGCTTCGCCGGTCGGCGCCTACTTCAAGGGCGGCTACAAGGCCGTGACCGTCTGGGTTTCGGACGACTACACCCGCGCCGCCCCCGGCGGCACCGGCGCTGCCAAGTGCGGCGGCAACTATGCCGCCAGTCTGATCGCGCAGGCCGAGGCGACGAAGCATGGCTGCGACCAGGTCGTCTTCCTCGATGCCGCCGAGCATCGCTGGGTCGAGGAACTTGGTGGCATGAATGTTTGCTTCGTCATGGATGACGGCAGTCTGATCACGCCGCCGCTCGGCGGAACCATCCTGCCCGGCATCACCCGCGCCTCGATCCTCAAGCTGGCGCAGGAGGCCGGCCTGCGCATCGACGAAAAACCCTATTCCTTCGACCAGTGGCGCAAGGACGCCGAAAGCGGCAGGCTGCGCGAAGCCTTCGCCTGCGGCACCGCCGCGGTCGTGGCGGGCATCGGCTCCGTCCGTTTCAAGGACGGCGCATTTGCGATCGGCAACAGCGGCGACGGCGAGGTGACTGCCAAGCTGCGCAGCGAACTGGTCGGCATCCAGCGCGGCACCGTAGCCGACAAGCACGGCTGGGTGCATCTGGTCTGATCAGGCGCAATCCCGACACGCCGGGATTGCCTTTCACGGCAGGCTTCGTAATATCTCTCTGAGTATTACGGGGCCGAGCCGATGAGAACCTTCCGCATCCTTCTGGCTGTATTCGCGCTGCTGATTGTTCCTCTGGCCGCCTCGGCCAAGGACATGGCCGGCATCGCGCTTTCCGGCGTCGGTATCGATTCCGGCACGCTGACCGCAGCCGATCTCGCCAAATTTCCAGCGACGGAAATGGAAGTCTCCTTCATGACCAAGAAAGGCATGGAGACGGGACGATACAAGGGCGTTCTGCTGTGGCCGGTGCTTCAGGAGAAAGGGTTGGCCAAACTCGCCGGCGACCATCACGAAGACCTGGCACACACATTTCTGGTGACAGCCAGCGACGGCTACAAAATCGCCTTCTCGATCGGCGAGATCGCGCCGGACTTCGGCAACCGCGCCATTCTGATCGCCACCGAGCGCGACGGAAAATCATTGCAGGATGAAGGTTTCCGGCTGGTCGTGCCGAATGACGCTCGCGGCGCCAGAAGCGTCAAGGGCGTAATCTCGATCGAGATCAAATAGATAGGCAGTCGCGCAGTTCGCCCTGCCTTCGACCGTAGCGGCTGTTTGTCAGCCGCCGGACTTCGGCACCAGCAGCGGAATGATCCGGTCGGACTTTGCCACCGCCGGCTTGCCTTCGGTGTTGTAGGGAATGCCGAGCGCATCCCAGGTCTCGACCAGCGCGTCCTTGAGAACGTCGATCAGCTCGTCGGTGTGGAACGGCGTCGGCGTGATGCGCAGGCGCTCCGTGCCGCGCGGCACGGTCGGATAGTTGATCGGCTGGATATAGATGCCGTGGACGCCGAGCAGACGGTCGGTGGCCATCTTGCAGAGTTCGGGATCGCCGACCAGCACCGGCACGATGTGCGTTTCCGACGGCATCACCGGCAAGCCGACGGAGGCGAAAACTTCCTTGGCGCGCGCGGCCTGCCGCTGCTGTGCGTCGCGCTCCGCCTGCGAAGTCTTGAGATGGCGGATCGAGGTCGTGGCGGCGGCGGCGATTGCCGGCGGCAGCGCGGTCGTGAAGATGAAGCCCGGCGCATAGGAGCGCACGGCATCGATCACCGATTTCGTGCCCGTTATATAGCCGCCAAGCGTACCGAACGCCTTGGCAAGCGTGCCTTCGATGATGTCGATGCGGTCGGCCAGCTCTTCGCGCTCGGTTATGCCGCCGCCGCGCGGGCCATACATGCCCACCGCATGGACCTCGTCGATATAGGTCATGGCGTTGTACTTTTCCGCGAGGTCGGCGATCTCCTTGATCGGCGCGATATCGCCATCCATCGAATAGACGCTCTCGAAGACGATCAGCTTGGCGCGCTCGCGGCCGGCGGCCTGCAACAGGCTTTCCAGATGCGCGACGTCGTTGTGGCGGAAGATCTTCTTCTCAGCACCCGAGCGCCGCACCCCCTCGATCATCGAGGCGTGGTTGAGTTCGTCGGAGAGGATAAGGCAGTTGGGCAGCAGCCGCGCGATGGTCGAGATCGAAGCTTCGTTGGAGACGAAGCCCGACGTGAAGACCAGTGCCGCTTCCTTGCCGTGCAGGTCGGCGAGCTCGAGCTCAAGCTCGACCAGCGGGTGGTTGGTGCCGGAAATGTTGCGCGTTCCGCCCGCGCCTGAGCCCATCTTGCCGGCGGCACTCTGGAAGGCTTCGATCACGTCCGGGTGCTGTCCCATGCCAAGATAGTCATTGGAGCACCAGACAGTGATTTCCTGGGCCTCGCCGTTCGACCGCCAGATGGCGCGAGGAAACGAGCCGGCGATGCGCTCCAGATCGGCGAAGACGCGGTAGCGCCGCTCGGCGTGGATCTGGTCGATCGCTTCCTCGAAAAATCGCTGGTAGTTCATTTCTGTATCCCGATTTTTGGTGGGGATCATAATCACAGCCCGCTTTTCAGTCCATTCCATGGATGCGGGCAAAATGCCACGCCGTCTTTGGTGCAATATGGCCTCCTCTGTGGGTACAAACCGTGATCTGGATCACGCTCGGCGTGGTTTTCGGCCGAAACTTCCGATAATTGCTTTTCAAGTGGCCGGTCTGGGCGATGAGGAATGGCATGAAGATCGTGGTTCTTGGCGCGGGCGTAGTCGGCACGGCGGCGGCCTATTATCTGGCGCGAGACGGCCACGAAGTCAGTGTCGTCGAGCGCCATCCGGCGCCTGCCAATGGCACCAGCTACAGCAATGCCGGCTTCGTTTCGCCCGGCGACGCCTATGCCTGGGCCTCGCCCGGCGCGCTCAGGACGTTCCTGAAATCGCTCTACAAGCCGGAGCTGGGCATAAAGATCAGGCCGAGCCTCGATCCGGCTTTCCTGTCCTGGACCTGGCGGTTCCTCCAGCAATGCACGCAGGCGCGGGCCAATGCCAATACCGACGTGAAGCTCAGACTGGCGCTTTATTCGCGCGAATGCATCAACGAGATCACCTCTGAAACCGGCATCGATTTCGACGAGCGCCGCAAGGGCATCGTCTATTTCTACCGCACGCAGCAGAGCCTCGACGCGGGCGCGGAGCACTTCAGCTATATCGGCGAGCGCGGGCTGGAAATCGAAGTGGTGGACCGCAAGCGCCTGTTCGAGATCGAGCCGGGTCTGGCCAGTTCAGGCGACAGGATCGCCGGCGGCATCTATTCGCCGATGGACCAGACCGGCGATTCGCGCCTGTTCACGACGCGATTGGCCGAATTCACAAGCGGGCAGCTCGGCGCGAAATTCCTCTATGATACCAGCGTCCAAGGTCTGGAGTTTTCCGGCGATCGCGTCAGCGCCGTGAAGACCGCCAATGGTCCGATCCCCTGCGACGCCGCAGTTCTTTCCATGGGGCCGGAAAGCGGCGTCTTTGCCTGCAAGCTCGGCATCGACCTGCCGATCTACCCGGTGAAAGGCTACACGGCGACCGTGGAACTGAAAGACCCGGACAACGGGCCGACCTTGGGCAGCGTCGACGAGGACCGTTATGTCGTTTTCACGCGGCTCGGCAACCGCATCCGGCTCGCCTCGACGGCCGAGTTCGCCGGCTTCGACCGCAGCCACAGGCCGGCCGACTTCGAGCGCATGTTCCGCACCGCGCGCGAACTGTTCCCCGGCGCGATCGATGAAAGCAAGGCCGAGTGCTGGGCCGGCCTGCGCCCGATGATGCCGAATTCGGTGCCGGTCATCGGCAAGACCCGCTACGGCAATCTCTATTTCGACACCGGCCACGGCCATCTCGGCTGGACGCTGGCCTGCGGGTCCGGCAAATTCCTGTCCGATATCGTTGCCGGACGAAAGCCGGACATCGATCCGCAGGGGCTTTTGCCAACGGTGTAAGCTTACCAGCCCTCGAATGCCGCAAGTACGGCTGGATCGACACGGCCATCGGCAACATCGGAAAGCGCCCGGTCGAGCATGTCGAGGCCGCTGTCCGCTTCCGCCTTGGTCAGCGTCAGCGGCGGCGTGAACTCCAGGATGTTGGAGCTTACGCCAACATAATAGAGGACCAGGCCAAGTTCGAAGGCACGGTAGACGGTCAGCGCCGTTTCGCGCCTGGCGGGCGTCTTGCTCATGCGGTCGGTGACCAGCTCGACGCCGATGGCAAGCCCGCGCCCGCGTATGTCGCCGATCAGGCTGTGCTTCTGCTTCAGGCGTTCCAGCCCGTCCATCAGGTGCTGTCCGACTTCCGCGGCATTGGCTGCAAGGTCGTCACGCTCGATGGTCTCCAGCACCGCGAGTGCGGCTGCCGCGCAGACCGGATTGCCGTGCACGGTCTGGAAGGAGAAGGCAGCGCTGTGGTTCATGATCTCGGTGGGCCCGACCGCTGCCGAGATCGGCAGGCCACCGCCGAGCCCCTTGCCGAAGACGACGATGTCCGGCTCGATGCCGAAATGCTCGAAACAGTGCAGGCGCCCGCTGCGCCCGAGCCCGACCTTGACCTCGTCGCAGACGAGCAGGATGCCGTGCCGGCGGCAGAGCGCCTCGACCTTCCTGAAATAGTTCTGCGGCGGCACCACCATGCCGCCATCCGACTGGATCGGCTCGATGAACAGCGCCGCGACCTCATTCGGCGGCACCGGCCCGGCAAAAAGCTGTTCGAGGTGCTCGATGGCGGCAGCTTCCGCCTGTTCCTCGCCGCCATCGCGATAGGCGTTGGGGTAGGGGATCAGCGTCAGGCCGGCGGCCTTGGCGACGCCCTGCTGTGCCGGATGCCCCGATATCGCCATCGAGCCGGACGTGCCGCCGTGATAGGCGCCGTTGAAGGCTAGGATGCGCGGCCTGCCGGTCGCGGCGATCACCGCGCGTGCCACCGTCTCGTTGGCGTCCGAGCCGGAATGGCCGAGCCATACACGGCCGGCGGCGCGCTTCGGCACGATCGACAGAAGTTTCTCGGCGAGTTCGACCGAGGGCAGGTTGGCCGTCGAAAGCAGGCTGGCTCCGGCCTGGCTTTCCAGCGCCTTGTTGACGGCTGCCCGCACCGCCGGATGCGAATGGCCGAGACCGGCGGCTCCCCAGGATGCGGAGAGGTCGAGAAGCCGGCGTCCGTCGTCGCCGATCAGGTAGGAGCCTTCGCCGCCGACCACCGCCTGCGGGAAGAAGCGCAGGAAGGACATTTTAGAGATCGCGGCGGCGTCGCGTTGGTAGAGGCTTGGCGTGGTCATGAGCTGTCCTACTTTGACCGTTTGCATTCCTTCGCGCCCCCCTCTGGCCTGCCGGCCATCTCCCCCTCAGGT
>VFQQ010001646.1_pt1 | contig 29538 bp, 28 predicted proteins | sample 3512341 | NCBI WGS metagenome assembly VFQQ01 (sample SAMN10412373, study PRJNA504923) | tailings metagenome | isolation source: Relicate 2 Philex TSF1 revegetated site | place: Philippines: Tuba, Benguet | collected 2017-08-29
AGTACAGCTTGACGAAGTACGCCGCGCACAGCGCCGAGGAGGCCAGGAAATAGTCAAACGGCCCCGGCGCCGAGCCATCGCCCTTGTAGCGGATCGGCTGATCGGCGATCACCGTGAAGTCATCGAACTTGGCTTCGAGGCGAAGGTTGTCGAGAAAGTTGACCTTGATTTCCATGAGGCAATACCAGCGAGCGAAACAAAATGGCGGCCATTATCCGGGTTTTCGGGTGGGTCTGCTGTATCGGTTGATCGGATATGGGCAGCTGAGCCGCATGGGCCGAGGCGACTTGGGCAAGGCGCGGCCATTGGCATGCGCTGATTCATCTATCCGCTGCGCGACTTCGCGTCGTTTGCGCGAATCACCAAGATGGATGCAGGCCTCTGCCAGGTATTTCGGTAGGATCGCTCCCGGGTTCAGAAACGGGAGATAGGGATGCACTCATCCGAGCGGCTGAAGGGGATCGATGTCTTTGTTGCCGTCGCTGATTTTGGCAGCTTCACCGCTGCGGCCGAGCGCCTCAATCTCACCGGCTCTGCCGTCAGCAAAAGCGTGGCCCGCCTGGAGGAACGGCTGGGCACGCGGCTGTTCAACCGTACCACTCGCACGCTGGCGCTCACCGATGCCGGCGCCTTGTTCTACAGGACCTGCACCTCGGTTCTCTCGGAACTCGAAGAGGTCGAGCATGCGCTGGTCAGCCAGGAGCACGAACTCCATGGCAAGGTTCGTATAGACCTGCCAGCCTCCTATGGTCGCCTCCATGTACTGCCGCTGATCATGGATTTTATCCATCTGCACCCCATGCTCCAGCCGCATATCTCGTTCACTGATCGCTTCATCGATCCTGCTTACGAGAACGTCGATATCGTCGTTCGCATCGGCGGCCCGGATACCTGGCCGGCCAATCTGGGTCATGAGTACTTTGGTGCGCAGCGCCTGATCTTCTGCGCCTCACCGGACTACCTGCAGCGCCATGGCTATCCAGAAAACCAGCATGATCTGGATAACCACCAGTGCATCGGTTACGTGCAGAGCGACGGTTTGGTCGGCCCCTGGTTCTTCCGGGGCGCGCGGCCGGGAGAGATGGAGCGCCGAGCGGTACAAACGCGAATTGCCGTGGGGGACGGCGAGGGGGAGGTGGCGGCGGTGCTTGCAGGGCATGGTATTGGGCAGCTACCGACCTGGCTAACACAGCGCCACATCGAACAGGGAACGCTCGTCGAAGTCTTGCCGGACCTGGCTACGGATGGCTTGCCCATGCATTTGATCTGGCTGAAAAGTCGCGAGAACGTAGCCAAGGTCAGAGCCCTGCTGGATTACCTGCGCCCGCGGCTTACGCCCCACGGTGCGCGAGTCGACGCAGATGGTTCGGCGCGCTGATCACGCCGAACCATGCTGCGCATCGACCACCGCTTGCGCCGTCAGACTCAATGCTGCTGCCGTGGCGCCAGCTTATGGACCAGCGGCACTAGCATCAGAGCCATGACGGCGATGGTCGCAGCCGCATAGCCAAGATACTCGGTCCCCAGTTTGGCAATGGTCATGCCGCCGACCATGGCGCCAATACCGATGCCTGCATTTGCCGCCGATACGTTGGTGGTGCCCGCCAGTGCCTTGGAATGGGATACCGAACTCATGACGCGCACCTGGCTGACCGGGTAAAGAGCGGTATTTGCAATGCCCCACAGGCCCAGAGCAGCGCAGAAAATCAGACCAGCATGCGCGAACGGAACAATCGCAGTCATGCCAATGGCCAACAGAATCAGAAAGAGCACGCTGGCCTTGATCGGCGATTTATCGATCGCCTTGCCGCCAACCCAGTTACCGATCAGGCCGACCGCGCCGAATGCCATCAGCCACCATCCGATATGTTCGGGATGTACGCCAGCCACGCGCTCCAGGATGTCGGCGAGGTAGGTGTAGGCGCTAAACATGGCGCTGAACACGACGATGGAAAGCAGTACATTCGAAAGGAAATAGGGCTCCTTGAAAATCTTCGCCTGCTGCAGAAAGTCCACCCTGGCGGTGCGGGAGACGCCAGGCATGAACGCCAGGATGGCCAGCGCCATGAGCATCGACAAGCCGGCGAGCAACCAGAATGCGCCCCTCCAGCCAAGCGCATTCGACATCAGGGTGCCCAGCGGAATGCCGAGCAGCATCGCGGCAGAGATACCCAGATAGACGTTGGCGATCGCCTGACCGGCTTTCGCGGGGCCGGCCAGCTGCCCCGCGGTTTCACTGGCTGTACCCCAGAACACGGGCAGCGCCAGCGCAGGTATCAGGCGTGCGACAGCGAGAAGCCAGAAGCTGTCCGATATGGCTGCAAGGGCATTCGAGGCGGCGAAGATCAGCAGAATGGCCGCGAACAGCTTCTTTCGATCAAGGTGAGAAAGCATTGCAGTCAACGGCGGCCCGAAAAGCATCACCGTGAACGCAAACAGCGTCACCAGTTGGCCTGCCATGGACACGGAAATGTTCAGGTCTCGGGCCAACGCAGGCAGGAGGCCGACGATCAGAAATTCCGTGGTGACGATGAGGAAGGCAGAGAATGCCAGGATGGCGACGCTAAGGCCTGCGCCTCGTTGCGAGGCGACGGATTGAGAGGCTGATTCATACACAGACATGGGCGCAGCTCCGATAAAAACGGCTGCGAGTCTATTGATTATTTTTTCTCCTTTTTCCGGTATTAATTCATTTGTTTGATGAATTTAATTCGTTAATTGGCAGGCGTTCCATAACTTCCAGGCCCCGCAACTCATCCGTTCGCATGGCGCGCTTGTACTCGGCTGACCCTAATCCGTAACGCGGCAGCGCCGAAGCGCTACGAGATTCAGGAGCGGGAGCTGTCCGGGGGCGTAGAGGTCGTGCCTGTGTTGGAGAGAACCTTCGAGAAGGATCTCATTGAAGAGTGCCTGTGGTGATCGATGGGGCGCGCTGGCAGCTGTCGAGTAAATCATGACTAGGTTCATCTGATCGAGAGAGGTATTGAAGTGCCTATTTTCAGGGTATTACCTCTTGATAAGGCATTAAATTGCCTTTTTCAGGGCTCTCGTCTAGATTTTCGGCATTAAGATGCCGCCATGCCGGATGTCGATATGCACAATCTCACTCTCCAGGTTTTTGCGAATGGCCAATGGCGCAATGCCATGGAGCTCCGCTTCGAGCAGCCCGAGAAAGGGCTGGAGGGTGCTTGTGCTTTTGGCTACCAGCAGGGCTATCTGATTGATTCCTTGGAGTCTGTCGGCAGTCAGCTGAATGTGGCTGTCAGCGCAGCTTACCCTCTCGGCTGGGATTCCTGGCGAGATAACAAGGCTCCAGCGTTTCTCTTCGACATCCTTCCATCAGGCGCTGCCAGACGTTTTCTACTGCAGCGCTTGGGGGGCGAGCGACCTGAGGGCCTCAACCTGGATCTCTACCTCTTGGGGCATTGCACGCCAGCACCGATTGGCAATCTGCGTATCAAGGAATCTGTCGAGGCGATTGCGGGCAGCCCTATGTTGGGCTTCACGCGCGATGAGGTTATCCGTCGGGACGCTCGCTTCCTTGAATACGCTTATGAGCAGGGTGCCACTATTGGCGGTGCGACTGGGGCTGGTGGTGAGGCTCCCAAGTTGCTGCTGACGGAGGATCGCCATGGTGCTTTGCACCCGGATGCAGTGTTACCTGACGAAGAGGCTACTCAGCACTGGTTTGTGAAGTTTGCGCGTAACAGAGCCGCGCAGACGGATCAGGACATCCTTCGCAGCGAGTACTGTTTTTATCGCGCGATCCAGCAGTTGGGGATGGATACCGTTGCGGCTGACGGGCTGGCGTTGGAGGAGGGCAATAAGCCCAGTCTCTGGATGCACCGTTTTGATCGGGAGATCAGTTCTGCAGGTGTTGGACGAACTGCAGTGGAATCCATGTACTCGCTATCCGGCGTTACCGAGGCGGGGAGCTACATGCTGCACTCCCAGGTGCTGCGAAACCTGGTCGAGCTATGGCGGGCCGTTGGGCAGGGACAGCAGGTTGAGGATCTGGTGTTCGAATACATGCGGCGCGATCTGCTGAACCAGATTCTCGGTAACTCAGATAACCACGGACGCAACACCTCCATTCTTCGTACTGAGCAAGGCGTGCGGCTGGCACCGATCTATGACCTGGCTCCCATGGTCATGGATGAGGAAGGGGTCACGCGCACGACGAAATGGCCAAAGCACATCGAGCTGGCAGGAGAGGTCAACTGGAGAGCCGCCTGTGCCGAGGCGGCAGAGTGGATGGATCCTGATGAACTGTTCCAGCGACTGAGAGCCGCGGCGCAGGAGTTCCAGGTGCTACCTGATTTGCTGAGTGCAGAAGGGCTTCCCGCCTCAACCATGAATCACCCTCGTATAGCGCTGAGAAACCTCCGGCAGCGCTTGATTCGCTGGGGGCTGATCTAAATGGATATTCTGGAACGCAATCGAGTTCTGAATGAGCTGCAGCAGCAATTGGCTTCTGGTGAGATCACTATGGGGGCGGCCGTTCGGCGTCTGCGCAAGGAAGTGACTGGCCTGCAGCAGGCCAGATTCGCGCAGATGTGCAAGCTGTCAGTGCGCGCTTTGCGGCAGTTGGAGCTTGACGAGGGCAATCCGACTGTTCAGACGCTGAACAGTGTCTTCAACCCCTTCGGTATGCAGGTTGGCATCGTGCCGAAGGTGCCGCGCTGAAATGGGTGCTAAATCCTGCACGGCAAGGTGTGGGGATCCTCTTTCAGCTGATCGCGCAGGTACTTTCGCAGCTGCGCCTTGTCTGGGTTTCGAAGATATTCGGCGGCCAGTTCGTCACGGATGACTTCTGAGAGGCTGCACGAGGCGCTGGCTCAACGCACCTGAGTGGGCGCATTGCCGGGCACGCTTAGGTCAACCCGCGCGCTCAGGTGAAGCCGCTCAAGGTGCAGGAACGGGAGCTGTCCTGGCTGACCACCGAACAGATCGCCGAGCTGCTGGAAGAGAGCCGGCGCGGCTGTGATAACCCGCACGTCTAGATAATCGCGTTGATCTGTCTGGCCACCGGGCGCCCTGGCCAGGACGACTATCCGCCTACCAAAAGGCCAGGCCGCCCACGCCCTGCGACACACCTTCGCCAGCCACTTCATCCAGAACGGCGGGGACATCCTCACCCTGCAGAAAATCCTGGGTCATTCCAGCCCGGCCATGACCATGCGCTATGCGCTATGCGCACCTGGCACCGGAGCATCTGGCTGAGGCAGTGAAGCTGAATCCTATCGCGGGTATCACTGATCAGCTTGGTGTGAGATCGTGTTGATTCGTGTTGAAGCGTGTTCGGTTTTAGGGGATACTTTCCTCCCGACTCAACCCTTGGCGAGCCGATTCAGTTCAGCCTTAGCCTCGGGTGAAGAAACCGGCCCACAAAGCCGGTTTTTTTCGTTTCTAGGGATAGGGCATTGTGCGTACAGCTTTCTTCGTAGACGGCTACAACCTCTATTACGGCGTCCTGCATGGCTCCGACCACAAGTGGTTAGATTTGACTGCCTTGTTGAGCACCGTCCTTCACGTCCAGGATCCCGCCTCAGTGGTGGCATCGGTCGACTACTTCACCTCTCCTGTGATCGCTCGCCTTGCCACCCGTGGCCAGGCTTCGAATGATGCTCAGCATCGATAAATTCGTGCCCTGCAAGCTAGAGGCGTTGCGGTTACCCTGGGGAATCATCGTCTCGCCAAAGGTTATGCGCCGCGGTTCGTCGAGGGGCAGAAAGCCTCCCGGCAGGATCAGATCGCCGTCTGGCAGCTTGAGGAAAAAGAGACTGATGTGAACATTGCCCTGGGTATGTACCGGGCGGCCTGTCGTGCTGATCAGCTCCAGATTGGCCAGATTGTTCTGGTTTCCGGGGATACTGACTTGGCACCGGCTCTCGCCGCTATCCGCCAGGATTTTCCGCATATCCGCCTCGGCGTGATCCTTCCTCATCGGATGGAAGACAGGGCGCTTGTGCGTAATCCGCCTGGCTCTCTCAAGGCCCATGTGGACTGGATGCGCGCCTATATCACAGAGGCGGAGTTGTCCGCTTGCCAGTTGCCGGTGAAGGTTCCGCTGCTCAGGAAACCAGCCATCGTCAAACCGGATTATTGGTAGCCTGATCCTGATGTGACACCTTCGGGACATTCGCTGCCCTTGAAAACACAAAACCCCTGAGATTCACCAGGAAAATCAGGGGTTTATGCTTGCTTCAATTGGTGGGCCGGGGTAATCTGAAACGATGACATATCTGTTTGAAATATATAATAAAAGATCAGTTTGATATTTCTGTGGAATACCATTTGGAATACCGACTGGTTGGATTTGAACTCAGGATGCTAGGTCGCTGAAGTGATCCATGGTCCGCGTTTGGGTTATTTGCTCGGCTCGGGATTGGGCTCATTGAGCTCCTCCGCAAAATCGACTGTGTCAAACAGCGCCGTAGTCGCTTGTCCGGTACGTTGAATCCTCTCCATGAAACTGGCAGGTATGGCTCGCTTCCTCTTTTGTGGCATACCCGTCACAGGTATTGGAGGGGCGGCTTGGGTTGGGTTGGGCGAATTGATTGGTTCCGAGCAAAAGTTATCCGGAGGCATCGGCTCGTCTGGGGCTTGGGCTGCCGGTAAGACTTGGCCCTCATGGAGTGAGTTGGCGACCGGCGCATTGTCTCCTGGATCGTTGGGCGGATCTTGATCGCATTGGGGGGCTATTAGGTCTTTATCTAGCTCATCAATATCGTAATCAGCGTCGTCAACAACATTGCCAGCTACGGCTTGCACTGCCGGTGAGTCAGGTTCACTCATTGATGATTCGGCGTTGTGGGGATCATCGAGTTCAGCTGGGGGATCGGGCTGTGCTGTGCCTTCGCAGAAAATCTCGTGGAGGCGTCTGATGTCATTGGTTCGACCCTCTTGCAGCATCACCTGCGTCTTCCCACCTCGTTTTTTCCGCTTGCCGAGATGGGCCTGGTAAGCCCTGCTGATAAGGCTCTCCAGCAGGTCAGTTGCACTCACACCTTGCTCCTTGGCCATTTCTTTTAGGCTGGTTTTGGTGGTCTCGTTGAGGGTGAACGAGCAGACTTTCCGGCCTTTCGCTCCGTCTCGGCTGCGTTTCTGACGCCATGCATCTTTCATATCGCGAAAGAGTTCGCGGGCTCCTGACTCCAGCTCGATCTTGTCCCCGGCGTGAATGAGCTCGGTATACGACACGGGCTTGTTAGGCAGTACTTTGTCTCTGTGCTCGAAATGATCGGCATACCCTCTGGCCTCTAAGTATTCCCGTGCCCAGCGGTGTTGCTCCGCATTACCCGGCTCCAGCCACTCCAAGCCTGGTATCCGCTTTCTCCCCAAGACCATATCCACGTCCTCTGGCTAGCAGCTAGTTAGGAAGATTGTAGCCTATCTTTAATTTCATCACTAATAGCGTTATGCGTGATGATAAATTTAAATATCGAAAAATATAGGGTATGATGATGAAAACATAGTCGAGTGAATTTTCATGTTCTTTCGGGTATTGGCGAGCGATCTAACTGGGCTAGGGCCTGAAGAGCGATTCGTGTTGGCCGCCTTTGTCATGCAGTTCAGTGGCGCAGGGCCTGTTCAACTGGCGGTCAGAGATATCGCTGAGAAACTGTCCGTATCTCCGCATCAATGGATACGGGCTGCCGACAGACTGGTAGAGGCAGGATTCTTGTTGGCCAAGGTTGTGCCGCAGTCGAGGGGGCGGCCAGCGCGCAGTTATGAGATTTCGCCCAGCCTGACGTTGACCAAAGAGGTCGCGAACTGCTCAGTGGTTAATCGAAAAATTATCCGGCGCTTGCTCTCTTTCCGAAACATTCTTGAGTCGGAAAGCGGGGTATGGATTAGCCCGAAAGAGGTTGGCGGACGAGTGGGCTATAAGATCCCACCGGTTAGGGGGGGGAAGGGCCGGCTTAGCGTCAGTAATCGGTTGCTTCTGGCGGTGCTTGTGCTCCATGCGAATGAGCTTGGCACTGTGCGGGATGTCAGCATGTTAAAGCTCCGGAAGATGACTGGGATAGATGAGGTAAACCTGAAGCCCAGGCTGCGAAGACTTGTTCGGATGGGGTTCATTCGCCGTCTTGTGCCAGGCGTGTCCCGTTCCATATTTGCAGGGGCCAAGGTCAGTACAACCTATTTCTTGAACTTCAATCATCCCCAGCTTGTACCGACGGCGGATGCTACGGCGGTCTTGGTGATTTGCGAGAATCGTGGCTCCCGCAAGGAGTCTTTAACTTCTGCCGCCCCACTCGTTGTGCTGAATTTTCTCGAGCACTTGAAAGATGAAGCCTTAGATCTTCTCTACCTGCGTCTGGCTGAGTACGTAGCGTACATGCTGGGTCAGTATTGGCATGAGCTTGGTCGAAGTCGATCGGAACTAGAAAGCGCGTTGCTTGATAGGGTATCTGCTGACTTCCAAAGACCGGTCGGTGATGCTGCTGACGGGCTGCACATCAGTGAGTCCGATTGGTCAATTGTCCTTGACCATTTCTGCTGGCTCGCACTGGAAAGAGCAAAGAGCATAAAAAGTCGATTGGGGTATTGGATTGCCGCTGAAATCAGTGTCTCGAACGTCGAGCTGATACCGAGCCCTTATAAGAAGGGCGTTCAGGCGACGACCATATTGCTGAAGCATGCGCCGTTGCCATCGGTTAGGTGCCTGGCGATCTGGGATGTGCGAGAAGGCTTCTGTACTCCATATAAGGAGGAGGCCGATATGCCGGTTGAGATTCGCTGGGATTTGGGCTTGTCAACTGACCTGTCGCAAGGACGCCAAAAGCTCAGGTTTTTTTGAACTTTTTCTGCAGATCCTCTGAGCCACAGAGGAGCCTGCTCATGCGAATCATCCGTCTGAAAGAAGTCATCGACTCGACCGGTCTTGCCCGATCAACCATCTACAAATACATCGCGGAAGGCACCTTCCCGAAACCAGTATCACTGGGCGACCGCTGCGTCGGCTGGGTCGACAGCGAGGTGCATGACTGGATCTTGGCAAGGATTGAGGAGCGCGATTCGGCTGAGGACGCTACAGCCCGGCCTGGTCGTCTAAGCATGGTGGGCTAGAAGATAACCTTTTGCGCCATGACTGGCTACGGCTGGTCATGGCGCCTATGTCGGGTGGCTTCCTCTTTCGGGCTGCTTGGCACTCGCCAGTAAGCCGGATCGGTGTTGCTCCCTATCGATCCGGCTGACTCTGGCTAGGCATCGGTCCCAAGAGCTTTCGGTCTGGTTTACTTCCGAAATACGGTTTCAGCAAAAAATGCCGCTGTGACTTGATGAGTGGGGTGGGCCTTTCCGAGCCAGTCGGAGTAGTCACTTGCGGTGCGGGTATTATGCTTTTACTAGCTACTACTACCCGAAGGGTTCACGCCTAACCGAGCAGCAACCTTCACTGACCAGATCTCATACACAAAGGGTCGAGCACTGAACCATCACCATCCGAGCAGGCAGGCCAGTCCATCATGGGAGACCGACTTCCATTCACGACAGGATGAGCTACGTCACTTGTCAGCCAGTCGATGGTTATCAGTCACGGAATTGTAACGGTTAAAAATTACACAGCATGCACAGGTTATGAAACTCAACCATGAGAGGTCATAACCATGTTCAATCATTTCCATGCTACCCAGCGCCACCCACTCCGCCATCCCGACAACAACAACCTCCATCTGCACTACGACGACACCTTCGAAGGCCTACCGCTGATGGTCAATAAGGGGCCCTTCATCCGGGAGTATCTGGCTGATCTCAAGCATACCATTGATCTGGCCTTGGCTGAGTATCCGAGGGTCTTGGCCTTCAGGGTGGATCTCCGTTTACCTCAGGGTATCGAGCTACCCGACTTCGCCTATACGAACCAGGTCATCAGCAGGTTCTTCGAGTCGTTCACGAAGAAGATCCAGTACCACCAGAGGAGGGTGAGTGAGCGTAGCTACTCGCGTGGCTGCAAGGTGCGGTACGTCTGGTCGAGAGAGATCGGTCAGGGAGGTAGGCAGCATTACCACCTGCTGATTCTGTTGAACCGGGATGCCTATTACACGATAGGGCGCTTGGGGTCGGAGAGGGTAAACATGATCGATCGTTTGCAAGAGGCTTGGGCCAGTGCGTTGGGGTTATCGGTCTGGCAGGTCGAAGGGCTGGTGCATATTCCCGATAAAGCGACGTATCGGGTAGATCGGAAGCCCCGTGAGCGAAAGGTGGCTGGAAGTGATCGCAAGGTTCTGGTGGAAGAACTACCAGCGCTGTTCGACCGAGCCAGCTACCTGTGCAAGGTGGCGACGAAGACCTATGGAAGTCGCCAGCGAGGTTTTGGCACCAGCAAGGGCTAATGCCTGCCGGTCTGGGAGGCGTGGTTTTCCACCATCCCAGACCGAAGTCAGACTGAAGCTGATACCAGCACCGGAATCTCGCTCCGGCATCGGCTGACTTGCTAGACTGCGGCGATTTGGCGCCCGTGATACGCCTGACGTAATAAAAAGGAATTCCCACCGATGTCTCCCCTCTCAACTTTGCTGAATGCCTATCGGTCCGCCTCTGTCACTGAGCGCGAAAAAGGCACTTACTTCGAGGAACTGATCTGCGCCTATCTGCGCAACGAAGCTACATACCGTGATCTGTACGACAAGGTGTGGACATACGCCGAGTGGGCCAAAGAGCAGGGCCTCAGCGGTAAGGACGCGGGTATTGACCTGGTGGCGCGCACTCAGGGTACAGGCGAATACCACGCCATCCAGTGCAAGCTGTACGCCGAGGACTACAAGGTTCAAAAGAAGGATATCGACAGCTTCTTCACGGCTTCGGGCAAGGCGCCGTTTTCGCACCGCATCATCGTGGCAACGACAAACAACTGGAGTGAGCACGCCGAGGACGCCTTGCAGGGCCAGCAGCCGCCGGTCAGTAAGATCGATCTGCAAGCCCTGGAAGACAGCCAGATCGACTGGGCTAAATACCAGCCCAACCATGCGGTGGTGCTCAAGGCTCGCAAGCAGCTGCGCGATCACCAGCAGACTGCACTGAACGCAGTAGCAGCAGGCCTCAAGGACGCCGAGCGTGGCAAGCTGATCATGGCTTGCGGCACCGGCAAGACCTTCACCAGCCTGAAGATCGCCGAGCAGCAGGCCGGCAAGGGCAAGCGTGTACTGTTCCTGGTGCCCAGCCTGTCGCTGCTGTCACAGACCCTCACCGAGTGGACGCAGGAAAGCGCAACCCCGCTCCACAGCTTTGCCGTGTGCTCCGATAGCGACGTAGGTAAGAAACGCAAGGCTGAGGATGACGCAGTTCAGGTGTTCACCCACGAATTGCGTTATCCGGCCACCACCAAGGCGGATCGCCTCGCGGCGGAAATGCTCAAGCGTCATGATGCCGATCACATGAGCGTGGTGTTCTCCACCTATCATTCCATCGACGTGATCAGCCGTGCCCAGGCAGATCATGGCCTGCCTGCTTTCGACCTGGTGATCTGCGACGAAGCGCACCGTACTACCGGAGCCACCTTTGGCGACGATGACGAAAGCAACTTCGTGCGCGTTCATGACGCCGACTACATCCGTGCGGCCAAGCGTCTGTACATGACCGCCACGCCACGCATCTACGGCGACAGCGCCAAGGTCAAAGCCGAGTCCGGCGAAGTTACCCTGTGCTCGATGGATGATGAGGCGCTGTACGGCAAAGAGCTGTTCGTCATCAACTTCTCCGAGGCCGTCCAGCGCGGCTTGCTCACCGATTACAAGGTGCTGGTACTCACTGTCGAGGAGAGCACCATCAGCCGTCGCCTTCAGGACATGCTGAAGGACGAGAACAACCAGCTCAAAGTAGATGACGCGGCCAAGATCGTCGGCTGCTGGAAGGCGTTAGCCAAGCAGGGCCTGCATGAGCAGCTGATCGGTGATGACGAGCCGATGAAACGTGCCGTGGCCTTCTGCCAGGTCATTTCACCCAACTACAAGGGCACTAAGCACAAGGTCAGCTCGATCAACATCGCCAGCATGTTCCAGGCGGTGGTCGAGGCCTATCAAGAATCAGAAGAGATCGACGAAGCCTCGCGACTCATCTGCGAGGCCGAGCACGTGGATGGCGGCATGAATGCCAGTGCCAAGGAAGCCAAGCTCAACTGGCTTAAGGAGGAACCTCCGGCCAATACCTGCCGCATCCTGAGCAACGTACGTTGCCTGTCTGAGGGTGTGGACGTACCGGCGTTGGACGCTGTGCTCTTCCTCACCCCGCGCAACTCCCAGGTGGATGTGGTGCAGTCCGTTGGCCGGGTGATGCGCAACGCACCAGGCAAGAAACGCGGGTATGTCGTGCTGCCGGTGGTCATCCCTGCGGGCATGGAGCCTCATGAAGCGCTCAACGACAACCAGACCTACAAGGTGGTCTGGCAGGTGCTTCAGGCGCTGCGCTCGCACGATGACAGCTTCGACGCCATGGTCAATAAGCTCGACCTGATCGGCTCGGACTCGCGCAAAATGGAAGTCATCGCCATTACCGACAAGGCCGAGAAGAAGGTCAAGAAAGCCACCGGCACCAGCAACGGCAAGGCAGGTAAAGGCCAGTACGGGATCGGTAGCAAGAACCATGATGCTCCCGGCCAGATGACTCAGCAGGCCGAGCTGACCTACGAGGTCGGCGAAATCGAGAAGGCTATCTATGCGAAGATCGTCGAGAAGTGCGGCAACCGCCACCATTGGGAAGATTGGGCCAACGACATCGCCAAAATCGCCCGCACCCATATCGACCGTATCCAGGGCATTCTAGAAAACCCGGTCAACACCCAGGAACAGGCCGCTTTCAACGCCTTTGCCGCCGAGCTGCGCGACGACCTCAACGACAGCATCAGCGATAGCGAAATTGTCGAAATGCTTGCTCAGCACCTGGTAACCAAGCCGGTGTTCGACGCTCTGTTCGATGAGTACAGCTTTGCTAGCCATAACCCCATGTCCAAGGCCATGCAAGGCGTGCTGGACGCGCTTCATGAGCACCACTTGGCAAAGGAAGCCGATACTCTGGAGAAGTTCTATGCCAGCGTGCGTCAGCGTGCTGCCGGCATCGACAACGCCCAGGGCAAGCAGAAGATCATCGTCGAGCTGTACGACAAGTTCTTCCGCAACGCCTTCCCCAAGATGACCGAGCGCCTGGGCATCGTTTATACCCCGGTCGAAGTGGTTGATTTCATTCTTCACAGCGTCAACCACCTGCTGCAACAGGAGTTCGGTCAGACCCTGGGCAGCAAAGGCGTCCACATCATCGACCCCTTCACAGGCACCGGTACCTTTATTACCCGCCTGATCCAGTCGGGCCTGATCAAGCCGGAAGAGCTCCCGCACAAGTACAAGCATGAAATCCACGCCAATGAGCTGGTGCTGTTGGCCTACTACATTGCCGCCATCAATATCGAAGCGGCCTATCACGGCGAAGTGGTCGACGAATACACCCCGTTTGAGGGCATCTGTCTGACCGACACCTTCCAGATGTATGAAAAAGATGATCTGGTCGATGCACTGCTGGAGGACAACAGCGCCCGGCGCAAGCGACAGAAGGCGCTGGATATTCGAGTGATTGTGGGTAATCCACCGTACTCCATCGGACAGGGCAGCCAGAACGATAACAACCAGAACGTAAGCTACCCGGCATTGGATCGGCGCATTGAGGAAACTTACGCCGCGCTTTCTGAGGCCACTCTCTCAAGAGGCCTCTACGATAGCTATATCCGCTCTATTCGCTGGGCCAGTGACCGTATCGGCAATGCTGGCATCATCGGCTTTGTGACCAACGCAGGCTTTCTGGACGCTGCCTCACAGGACGGAATGCGAAAGTGCCTAGCGGATGAGTTTTCCAGCCTCTATGTGTTCCACCTGCGCGGTAACCAGCGTACCAGCGGTGAAACCTCTCGCAAGGAAGGAGGCAAGATCTTCGGCAGTGGCAGTCGCGCACCTATCGCCATCTCACTGCTGGTAAAGAATCCCGACGCACAGTCTCAAGGCCAGATCTTTTTCAAAGATATCGGCGATTACCTGAGTCGAGAAGAAAAACTAGAGAAAGTTGCCAACTACGCCAGCGTGGCTGGTATCGAGCAATGGCAGCAGATCACCCCGGACGAGCATGGCGATTGGCTAAAGCAGCGGGACGACAGTTTTGGTCAGTTCATCGCGATAGGGGATAAGAAAAATGATGGCATCAAGCTGTTCGACAGTTTCTCGCTTGGCGTTGTGACTGCACGCGATGCTTGGGCCTACAACGCCAGTCGTACGAAGCTAGAAGTCAACATGAGTAGCATGATCGGCTTCTACAACTCTGAAGTGGCTCGCTTTGATGCAGCACATAAAGGGCTTGACACCAAGGCTCGACAAGAGCTGGTCAACAACTTTATTGATGTCGATCCGGCACGTATCAGTTGGTCTCGTGCCTTGAAGCAGAACCTTGGGAAGGGGCGCACATACTCGTTTGAAGGCGAATGTTTGGTGACCAGTCTTTACCGGCCATTCACTAAGCAGTGGCTGTATTTCAACCGTGCTTTTAACGAGATGGTGCTACAGATACCGCGCCTTTTCCCCAGTGCTAGCGCGGAAAACCTGGTGATTGGCGTTTCTGCCTCTGGCGAGAAAGTGGCCTTCAGCGCTTTGATTTCGCGCCATGTGCCAAGCCTTCACTTCATAGACATTGAAGGTTCACAGTGCTTTCCGCTCTACCTCTACGACGAAGCAGCCCAAGCCACAAAGGGCGACCTGTTCGTGGCGCCGGCTGAAGGCGGTTTGCGCCGCAGGGATGCCATCACTGACGCCGGCCTGAAGCATTTCCAAAACGCCTACCCCGGCGAGTCGCTTAGCAAGGAAGACCTGTTCTACTACGTCTACGGCATCCTCCATTCCCCGGACTACCGTGAGCGCTATGCCGACAATCTGAGTAAGGAACTGCCGCGAATTCCGGCAGTGAAGAAGGCTACCGACTTCTGGGCCTTCAGCAAGGCAGGCCGCGCCTTGGCCGATCTTCATCTGAACTACGAAACTGTCGAGCCGTATCCGCTGACAATCGAGGCCAAAGGCCCGCTGACCAACGCGGATTACCGGGTAGAGAAAATGAAGTTCGTCAAGAAGGGTGACAAGAGCACGGTCATCTACAACCACCGCATTACCCTCAAGGGCATCCCCGAGGCGGCCTGGGACTATGTGGTCAACGGCAAGGCCGCGTTGGACTGGGTGATGGAGCGTCAAGCTGTACGTCCTGACAAGGCCAGCGGCATCGTCAATGACGCCAACGACTGGGCCGTCGAAACCATGGGCAACCCCAAGTACCCGCTTGAGCTGTTCCAGCGAGTGGTCACCGTGAGTTTGGAAACCCAGAAGATCGTGAACTGCCTGCCGCCTTTGGATATCTGAAGCTGACAGGCCAGGCCAGCGGAGCAAGGGGTAACTGGATGGAGGTTACCCTGCGGCTCCCGGCTCTTGACTCAAACTCGGCACCTGAGCTACGGATGTATCCGGCTTGTGAGATGAGCGCATCCGCGCCTGAGCACTGCCCAGATATTCCTGGGTAAAACTCACGGCCTTGAACGGCCCCGTGCTTGCGCAATATCGACAAGCCTCTGTGTCCGCCTCGCTGATCAGGTAGCAGCGCTGGCACTCAGCTCCAGCCCCACCCCACGACTCAATCGCTCTACGAATGGTCGCGACGATAGCCTCTGCACGCCGGCTACTCTCCTGCTTCAGCGACTCGCGCCTGGCCCTTTCAGCCAGCGCCTCCGGTGACTTCTGCTGTGCCTCAAAAGCAGCGACTCGGGCGGCCTGGCTTGCGACACGCAAGGCTTCATTGCGAGCCCGCGCCATATCAAGCTCAGCATCCATCTGCTCACGTTCAAGCCGGCGCTGCTCAAGCTCCTTCAGCTTCTGCTGCTTCTCAAGATCATTGCGCTGATCGATCTCAGCCTGAATGGCTTGCCAGGCTCGCTCGACTATCATCGTGCCGCGCACCGTATGCAGCCATCGGCGGACCCTCAAGTCGAAGAGCACCACCTGGCGAAAAGCGTCCTTGTCGAGGATGGTCTCTAGCCCCAAGTGGCTGAGATCCAGCTCCAGGACAGATACCCCAAGTGCGAGCAATGCGGACTCCTTCTGGCGATCCTGCCGCTTGGCTGCCCGCACATACACCAACAGCTGGTGCTCCCCCGCAGTAAGCACCACATCAGCGGTTACACCGGATAGCTTAACGCCTGCGTCCGCTCGCTCAGTCTGTAGCAATGAGGACTCAAAACTGACCGTTTTCCGGATGACAAAACCGCTCATGGTTTTCGCGGATATTGTCTGCGAGAACGGGGGTAACTGCAGCTGCAGCTCCGCTACTATCAGCTCAATAGCTTTGCGCCTCACGCCAGCAGCATGTCCGCCCTCACAGGCCTGCTGCTGGTGGCGAAAGTACGGCAGCACCTTAGTGCCTTCGTTCGCAGCCACCAAGGCGCGATGGCATTCAGGACAAACACATTGGCACTTCAATCCATTCGCGACTTCGTCTGCCTGGAACAGCAACCCGTCGCGCTCGCCAAACGGAATCATGTTGCTCGACATCCACGATCATCCTTTTCCGCAGCCTGAGCTGTTGAGCCAGATTGAAGCGCGAAATGAAGGTGATGACCAGTGCGCACGCTGGCACACTCCAATGGCTGCAGTTGTACTAAACATCCTCCTCAAGGCTTGGGTTAATTCACTAATGGACAGAATTCACTGATTTGCCGTTTCCAATCCCGAGCGGAAGCGTTTCCCTGAGTGGCGACGCTCCTTCGGCATCAGCGACAACGGCACCGTCTTCGTGCCGGCGGCGATGGCCGGCGATGATTCGGAGTTGCACGTCATGCTCTGCGCCTCTGCTGACGGGCAGAGCACCACGGTGCACCTCGACCATCACTTCGTGCCGAGCGACTGGCTTAAGCGCGAGTTTCCCAAGCATTTCGAGTTGATCGAGATCATCGAGGCTCGTGCGCATCTCACCTTGGCTGCGGCATTCCAGCAGCAGGAAGCTCAGCGACAGGGTTGACCTGCAATTAGAGGGGGAGGCCGGCTGGTACGCGCAATCTAGCGGAGGGAACACCGCAAGGCGCTAATGCCAGCTATCCCCGACGTCATTCCGTAGTTGAAATTGCTCCTGTCACCATTCAACCGATGGGTTGAGGTTGAAGAGGTCATCCACACGGCCCGAACGCTAGGGAAAGGAGATCTAGGTGCGAGTCCTTGGCGTCAATGGCAGCTAGATTCGCCTGGCGCGAAGGCGCCGAAGCATGTCGAGGTGCATCGCGAAGAAATCTATCAGCGCGTCAAAAGCGAGCCTGGAAAACAGGACCTGGGCTGACCGTCTCGATGGGGGCTCAAAAACAGGTTTACCCTGTGGGCACATGGCTTGGCGAGCAAAAAAATAAAGGGAGATCGAAATCTCCCTTTACCGGTTTAGGGTACGGCTGTACTCAGGGAAGCTTTCCCTCGCTGCACCAGCTTTCCCATTCGCTCAGTTGCTCGCCCACGATCATCGCATCCTCGCCTACCTCTTTGCGGAAGGCCTCGATCCAGGTGTTCAGGCATTGCTCCGGATCGACGCTGGCTCCTGCTGATCCGCCTTTTAGATCAGCCTGGTATTGCGTCGCGCCTCCCAGGTAGAACACGTTGAACAGGTGCTTGATCGTGCTTTCCTGCATGCCGGCGTCTTCATAGAAGCCCTGAAGCAGCTTGCCGGCTTCCACGTAAGCGATTCGATCCTGGCCTTGCGAAGGGCCGCCGTCTATGCGGTAGGCCACCGGTTTGCCGTCCGTGCTTTGGTCGATGTAGTACCAGATCGATAGGCGAAAGCTGAGATCTTCCGGCCAGTGGCCGACGATGTTGCCCGCGCCATCCTTGCAGTTGCCCTTGATACAGCGACCACCGTATTGGTTCTGATAGATCTGGTCTTGTTGGCGCTTTTCGTTCCAGATCGCTACTTCACGGGGACTGTAGTACCAGGCGCATTGCAGGCTATAGGTTTTCATGAGGCCGTTGACGTACTCCTTCTTGCCGCAGGGGATCGCGTAGGGCAGGCCGTCGACCGTTTTCTCGCTCGGGAAGAACAGGCCGAGTCCTTCATACGCGTGACTGGCCAGCGAAACGACGGACAAAACGAGAGCGCTGATGAGCTTTTTCATCAGGGAGTTCCTTCTGTGTGGGGGAAGTGTTCAGGCACGAATCACCCGACCTGGGTCTTACCTAGGCCGCGGATTCGTTTGTTGAGGTCTATTTCTTGTAGACGACGCGGAGTTTCTTGTTCACGTAGTCCTTGAGGATTTCGTAATCGGGATCGTAGGTGGCGAGTGCGTGACCCATGCCAGCAGCAGCCCCGATAGCAACGGCGGTTAGCGATACCGGTACGGAGACCGCGCCTAGCACGCCTCCCATGATGCCGCCTTGCATGAGCGAGCTTTTCAGATCGCTCCTGACCCGGCATTTCATGCCCAAGCTCTCGATCCTGGTCTCCACCAGCTTGATGCCGGCAGAGAAGTTGCCCCGCAGGCCGACGACTTCGAACGAGGCTTTGCTCCTTAGCAGTCCATCAATCAGGGTTTCGTTCAATCCAGTAACGACGTTCATAAGGCTCCTCGGTGCGGTCGGCATAACGTTGAGTTTAGGTCGAAAGACAACTTTATAGGTTGAGTCTCGGTCTCATAGGTCCTTCATGTCAACAGGGTGGTGCTCAACCATTCAGGTTGACCTGGAGGGTGGGATGCCTAAGAACGATTCAAAGCAACCGGCGGAACTGGTTGGGCAGGCGATCGCGCGCAAGCGCATTGCCTGTGGGATGAGCCAAGAACAAGTCGCCGAGAGCCTGGGCATCGGCAGTGAAGCGGTATCGCGCATCGAGCGGGGGCTAGTCCCGCCCAATGTCGAGCGGCTGATGCAACTCGCCACGCTCTTCGGCTGCGAGGCGGCCGACTTGCTGACCGAAGGCAGCTCGCGTCCGGAGGATCAGGCGCGCCGGCTCCAAAGCCTGCTGGCCACCCTGAAAGCCGATGACCGTACGCTGGTCATGGAGCTGGTGGAGCGCCTGGTCGAGCGGTTGGGCCGCCGCTAGGCCGGTCCCCTCCTGAGTGCAGCTATCCGGAAGGGTTGCCGCGATCAGCTTCTCTGTCGAACATCGCTCCGCAACGCAGGCACAGGCAGTCGAAGCCTGCTGCGAAATGATGTCGGGCCACGTCCTTGGCTGCCTCCAGCGCGCCTGGACATGCGGGTGTAATGGCGGCCAGGCCCTCCAACAATCCGTCGTACCCACTCTCGCGTTGTGCGCGCCTCGCGCCCCGTAGGACGGCACCGAGCAAGCCGACCAATAAGGCAAGACCTCCGGCGGCTTCGCGGGTCAGCACGGCCTCCGACTCGCAGATCAAGCAGTGTCTGTTCATTGTCGATTCTCCTAAAGCGTGAATGCAGCCAGCGGTGATCTGGTTGCGGGTGGCGGCGTGTATCACGGCGAAGAGGCCGTGGTGGCTTTAGCCGCACTGATCAGCTTCAGCAGGCGGCAGAACATCCAGCACGCCAGCAATATGGCGATCAGCAGTGGCGGAAAGCGCACCATTAGAATCACCAGCAGCAGAAGGGCCAGGCAGCCCGTGAGGATGCCGGCGAACATGAACACTGCGGCAAAGATCCGTAGCAGCTTCATCGTCGGGTTCTCCTTACAGGTAGCCCTGTTCCGCCAGCGACACGCAGCCCTCTCGACCCACCACGATTTGGTCCAGCGTTCGTACCTCGATCAGGTTCAGGGCCTCCTTCAGTTTGTGGGTAAGAGCCAGATCTGTTGGACTGGGCGCTGGATCGCCGGAAGGGTGGTTGTGAACCAGCACCGTCGCTGCGGCGTTGTGCTGCAAGGCCGTCTTGACGATCTCGCGGGGATAGACGCTGGCGCTGTCCAGGGTGCCCCGGAACAGCTCGTGAAAGGCGATCACCCGGTGCCGGCTATCGAGCAGGAGTAGGGCGAACACCTCATGCTCGTAGTCGGCCAGCAACGCCTGCAAGTGTCCGAACACCTCCTGCGGCGAGGTCAGTGCTCGCCCCCGGCGCAGGCGTAGATTCGCCAACTGACGGGCCATCAGTAGGATGTCGGTTTCGGTGAGCTGCGAATCGACCAGGTAGGTGCCGGTCACGTCACTGGCCTTCAGCTTGTGCAGGCGCATGGTGGCCTCCTTGATCATTCGACGGGGTATGGCGGCGGGCTTGTGCCTCCAGCTTCTCGGCCAGGCTGGTTTTTGCAGCCGGTCGGGGAGGGGGCGCGTTTGCCGATGACGCATCCTCGATGGAGTAGAACTCCTCGGCGATGGCGCTCGCGTCTTCCTCACTGTCCTCGAAGGCACCATTGCCAAAGCCACGCTGCGCCGCTTCATCCAGTGCGGCCTGATCGAAGCCTGCCGCATGCCGCTGCGCATCAAGTTCAGTGGCGGCCTGCAGTGCCTCCGCCATGTCCATCCCGCCACGTACCGTCAGGTCGACATAGAAGATCGGCGTGCCGTGGCTCTGCCGCGTCGACTTTCCGCGCAGGCGCAGCTCCAGCGGCAGACATGCCAGACGGTTGCCGGAGATGGCCTGGAAGTAGTGCAGCCGGGCGGCGAGGGTGCGGATACTGTTGAAGCCGGTGGTGCGGAATACGAAGCTGCCCAACGGGTCGTCGTCGCCAATGACCACGTTCAGGCGGCCGTAGGGCTTGCAGGCATTGCCTTTGGCCAGCGGACAGGCATCCGGAGAGGGGCAGGGCAGCGACTGCATGCCTTCCGGGGTGACCCGTTTGCAGGTCTCGCCATTGCCCACGCATATGGGCCGTCCGGACTGCCGATCGAACAGTGTGTAGTCGGCACGGAAATTCAGCTCGGGTTTGTTGAACAGTAGGCGTACCGGAATACTGCGCAGCTTGTCTTCTTTGCCCTGACGCAGCTCGTCATTGAGCGGGTGTAGCAGCCAGCCGTCCTTGCCTTGCACCTGGGAAGTGATAGTGAACTGGTCATCCTTCTCCGGCAGGCGCTTGCCGTTCTTCTCGACGACCTTGCCGATGGAGATGCGTCCGAGCACTGGCGGTGTGATAGCCAAACCTTTGAGCATGGTGGTTCTCCTGGAAATGAACAAAGGCCAGCCACGCAGCGCGATACATGGACTGGCCAAGGGGAGGGAAGGGTTTAAGAGATGGAAATCAGCCGACCAGGAAGCGCCGCGCACCGGGTTTCAGTAGCGGGTACTTGGCCTGCAGATAGGGCTTGTCCTGGAGCAGTTGAGTGACATCGAGACCGATGCTGTCCTTGGCCTTGCGCCAGCTGACGTAGCCGCTGGAGAACTCCGCCCGGCTGGCATCACCCATGGCCTGCTGCAGCATCTGCTTGAGCTCGGCCTCGCGCTTTTCCTTGTCGGCAATCGATTGGCGCACGGCCTTCAGTTCGATGAAGGCAGCAGCCAGTCCGGCATGGCCGCTGAAGTCGACGACCTGGCCGTTGTCCTCGGGGTAGAGGCAGCGCAGGGCCGCGTCAGCGGAGGCGGTGCCGTCAGCCGGCGGTGGGGTGTCGGTTTCCACGTAGTGCCAGAACTTGCGCTCCAGCTCGATCAGGCGAGCAATCATCTGCTCGTCCCGCTCGATACGGTGGATCTCCAGCGTCTGGCCACCGAGCAACACTGCAACATCTGCCGCCTGCTTGCCGGTGACGGCGAGCTGGTGCATTACCTGCAGTTGCACATACTCGGGCACGCCCTCTTTCCAGAGGCGTGCCCCGTTTATGCCGGCGGTCTTGCATTCGAGGATCTGGACATCGTCGGCCCCGATCACCTCGCGGTCGATGTTGGCCAGCATCCAGGGCAACTCCGGATCGGGATGCTGCAACACCGCGTTGATGCGCCGGACCTTGTGCTTGGTGCGCTTGCTGTAGTGCCAGGCCACGATGGGCTCTAGCACGTTGCCCCAGTACAGCGGGTTTGCCTCGTCCAGGGAGTCGGCCTTGGGCAGCGTGGTATCACGGCCGGTCTTCTCCAGCCATAACTCCAGCTGCGACTTGTAAGGATTCAGGCCCACAGCCGCGGCGGCATCCGAGCTGCCGATGCCTTGCTTGCGGATCTGCAGCCAGTCCTCGCGCGGCAGCTCCTTGGTGCTGACCAGACGTAGGGCAGGGCGTTTCTTGCGGGTACTGCCGTTCAACGACGTTGCTTTCATGGTGTTCACCTGCAGGCATAAAAACGCCCGACCAGCAAAAGGCTGACCGGGCGCGAGGGTTGATTTTAGTGAGGGTTAAGCGGCGAGCTGCAGCGCAGCATCTAGGGCGCGTTGCTTGATCTGCACGCCCTGGCCGAACCAGGCCGAGTCCATGCGGTACTCGTTGCTGCGCGCACGGCGCTCGTGGTCGACATACTCGGTCACGGCGTTGAGCAGGCCCCAGGCGGTGCCGCGTGCCGAGTCCAGCTGGCTACCACGACCACGGCCTTCGTACAGCTCCTGAACCTTGCGCAGGGCGCGCTCGTTGGGCAGTTGCTCCGGCAGAGCGCCGGTCGGACTGGTCTCGCACATCACGTTCATGAAGAATCCCAGTGCCTCATGCCACTGCACTTTGCGCTCGGCCAGCGCGCGCATGCGGTACATAAAGTCGTCCCATTGCGAGACGGCGATTCCGAGTTGCTTTTTCACCGCCTTCGGATCGAAACGGGTGTTGTGCGGCACCTTGATCGCCCGGCTGGTACCGTCCAGGGCGATGGTCAGGGTGTTGTTGCACACCACGCGTACGGTGGTCGGGGTTGCCGTGGTGGCCAGGGTGCCGTCGCAAGATGTGGCCAGCAGCAGATAGCCATTGACCTGGTCATTGCCCTTGAGCGCAGCACCTTGCCCGGTACGCGCCAGCGCCCAGAACTTGCGCCCGCCTTTGAGCACGCCGGCCGTTTCCAGCTCGTAGCCGGATACCTCGGTCAGATCGCGGTAGAACTCCAACACTTCGCGTGGCTGCACGGTGTGATAGCGCTGGGAGACCACCGACAGTGGTGCCTTGGTGTCTGAACGGAAGAGCACCTTCTGTTCGGGAAAGGAATGGATCGCGCCCAGGTGGCCGACGGCATCCGATTTGAAATGCACGGGGCTTTCCAGAATCTGCCAGTCCATGCCAGCTTCACGCTGCCAGACTTCGATGGGTTGTTTCTGAGTGAGCTGGTTGCCCAGGCCGTGCCACGGAGTAGAGCCAGCGTAAGCCATGGTTTCGACGCGATGTGCCATATGAATGATTCCTTTGGGTGCAGGCCGGCATAAAGCGCTGCGCAAGGCGCAGCACCGACCGATCGATTGAAATGAGGGGAGAGGAAGGGCCGGATCAGGCCGGCAGATTGAAGCGGTGACCGCAGAGCAAACAGAGGTTGTGAGCCAGGACGTGGCGGTCGAGCGACTCGCCGAGCTGAGCGCCGAGTGCGCAGCCTCCGACACCACCGGCCAGGCCACCGAGGATGGCTCCCGACACAGAACCGAGGGTGATGCCTAATGGACCGGCGATGGCTCCGATGACCGCGCCAGCCTGACCACCGGCCAGGGCAGCACTGATACCACGTGCGGCCCCGCCCACAGCGCCAATGGCTGCGCCGACTTTCATGGCGTGATGAAATGAAGCGACTTTGGGGGAGTGACAGCGAGGGCACTGCAATGACATGGGGAAAACCTCCTTGGTGCTGGTGTCATTGCGGTGATGTAGGACTGAGATTTTTTTGAATCGAATGTAAGCGTCCTGCCAACTGGTCCCTGAATGCCGGCAGCCTCAGCATTTTGACCAGGGGCTTCTTCGATCAAGCCTACCAGGCTCTCTCCGAGCTGATGTGGCGAGTGCAGTATGGAGCCAGTCCTTGCCGCTTCACCAAACGCACCCCGTTCACATGCATTTGCGGCGATTCTTAGAATAGTGCCCTTTAGTGTCGTCGCTAATTTTGAAGTGGCGGAGGTCCAGAAGCCGCCCCTCCCCAAAACTCCGGAGCTGACGCGGAATATCTAGCAGCCAACGGCTAATCCGTACAAATCAGGTGCTGTATATATAAACAGTTAGGCTGGCGTGATGGCTAAATAGTTGCGCAGGAATTTTGCCTATGGCTTCATACTCCTCGAGTAGCGTCAGTGGATGGTCATTGCACACCTTGGCGGACAATTATTCCTGCGCGTATAGATAGAGTGGAAGGGATGGCTACAGAAAAGACATTCATGGAGGAAGCGGCTGCGCCAGGCACAGGGGCAGGTTTCGACTATCAGTTCTATTACTTCCTCTATCGCCTCTTGAATATGAAAAAAGGTCAGTCGATTGGCCTTGAGATAAAAGACGATGTCCACAGCGATCTGGACAATGACGTACAGTTGCTTTTCCAAGTAAAACACACCGTTCAAAAACAGGCTGATGGGACACCTCTCGCTCTCCGAGAGTTAGACTCCGACCTCTGGAAGACGCTTCATAACTGGGTGCGCATCATAACCGACCCCAAGGACAAACGGAGTGAGACGGATGACCAGCTCAACTTCGTGAAGCGGACAGAGTTTCATCTCGTCTCGAACAAAAGCATCAGCAAGTCCAACGAATTTTTGAAACGACTGGGGGCGTACACAGAGTATCCCAGCCCGGAAAATCTCGTCTCAATTATTGATCGGATGAAGGCGCTGGCCGAATCATCAACTGACGAATCCATAAAAGGCTACATAAATCTTGTGCTGAAGCTTGATGAGGGGGTATTCCGAGAGTTCTTCAAAAGAGTTTTCTTTGAACTTGCAGAGTCCGAAATCATTCGAAAGATTAAAGATACCTTGGAGGAAAAATTTGTCGTGCCAGAAGACATTGACAGTGTTTATGGTCGACTATGTACTCTGATTAAAGATGATAACTATATTTCTATCGTGGCCGGAAAGCTTACGACCATTAGTTTCGCAGATTTCAGGACAAGGTACAGACGAGTTATCTCACAATCGACAAAAAAGCGCCTCAGCAGGCTCAATTTTGAGCCGCCGCTCCCAGAGGATATGCCGAGTCAACGGTTCATCAAGCAGCTTGTCGCAATCGAAGACATCTGCGACACCGACGACGAACTCATCACTCAGTTCTCCACCCACAAAGTGCGCTTGGCGCGTAGCCTAGAAGTATGGGTTCAAGGTGGTGAGGTTGTATCTGATGAAGTGAATGACTTGCATAAAGACGTCACGCTCCGCTGGAGCAATAAGCACCGCAAGGCCTTCCGGAGGTGCCCCGAGTCCGATGTTAACGGCAAAGCACAAGAGATCCTGGATGACATGCGGGAGGAAAAATTCAGGCTTGGCGATGATGAATTGAGCACTGAAAATTCAAATGGAGAGCTCTACCTCCTTTCAGACCAGAACATCATCGGCTGGCACCGTGACTGGAAGACATTATGAGCGTTGAAACCGTAGAGTCTTTAGCACCCGTACCCCTGGCCTGGAGTGGATACAACAATGCTGGGATTGCCGCCGTCGCAATAGGGTGTGTGCTCAATCACACCCAGACTCTGACTCTGGCCAAGGCGCTGCTCATTATGCCGATCGTGATGCACAGCGAAACTACCAAATTCCTGGCAAGTGAAAGGATCCGATCGCGAGAGATCGCCTCGCTCGTAGCGATCCGGCCAGACTTTATTCTCAATTTCAATCGCCGTTATCACGCCAGTCTTGCGCACTCGATCAATGCGATTCAATTGCTTCATGAGTTAGGTCATGTGAATTTCGATTCCTGCTTGACTCAATCGGCTAAGTTTGAATGTGTCGCTGAGTTCGGTAAGCGGGCACTGCTCATACAAAAAGCTTCGTCTGAGATCGCCAACCTGCTGACGTCTTCAGAAGAGGAGCTTTATCTGAATCTTAGGATAGAATTGTGAAATTTGGAATCGACACTATCCGTCTCTGGTCTCACGCTGGCGAGACGAGAGACGTCAACTTCGAGCGCGGCCATATCAACGTTCTGAGTGGTCGCAGTAACCGAGGCAAGACTTCCCTTCTCCACATAATTGATTACTGCTTGCTTTCAAGCACCCACAAGATCCCCCACGACGTCATCAATGATACGGTTGCTTGGTACGGTATAAGGTTTTATATCAACGATAAAGAGCTGGCTATTGCTCGAAAGAGCCCTTCTGCCCAAACGGTCTCCGATCAACTCTACTTCTCTAGTGTCGGAGACTTACCAGTCAAGCCGTTCTCAAATGCTACCAGCGATGATATCAAGGCAATTTTACAAAGCGAATTCAGTCTCGACAGCAGTGTAATACTCTACGGAGGGCGAGGCGTACGATACGGAACACAAGTTTCGTTTCGGTACTTTCTAATGTTCAACACCATCTCGGAAGACATCATCACCAACACTGCCGCTTATTTCGACCATCAGCAGGAAGACCGATATCGAGTAGCACTCCCCCGAGTTCTGGATCTTGGTCTAGGCATTGACAATCTGAGGAACATATCTCTTCGCGAACAGCGCGATGCCATCAAGCGCGATATTTTAAGCCTTGAGAAGAAGAAAATGGCTATCGGTAACGGTCGCCATCTTTTTGATAGCGAGGCACGAAAACTTGCAGCCGCGGCTGCTGAGTATGGCCTGATCGAAAAGGTACCTAAGGAGGTGACGATCGATTTCCTTCGAGAGATCGTGAAGGATGTGCCGACTCCTGAGGCCTCGGGGGAGGACGCCAAACGTCTTTCAAATGCTCGCTCGAAGCTGTTCGAAATCAACCGACGAATGCGCCGGCTTCGAGAGTTTTCAGACGAGCATAAGCAATATAAGGATGCCCTTAAGGTAACCAGGGATAGCTTGAAACCACTGGAAACCCTCTTGGCGCAGTCCCCCCAGCTTCTTAAAGGCGAGATTTTCGACGATCTCATCGACAGCTTGAACGCCGACCTTCGGGCGCTTAAAGCTGCTACCGCGACCCGGCAACCTGTCGACACGCAAGTGGCCAAAATGATGGAAGAATTGAAGGAGCAGAAGGCCGAGCAAGAACGAATCATCGAGTCGCTGCCAAAAGCACAAAAGTCTTTTGAAGACACCATCCAGTTGGTGAAGTTCGTCACCCGGATTGAGACAAAGTTAGAGACCTATAGTGCTGTCTCAACTGACTCGCCGGAAGACTACGATAGCCAAATCTCCAGGCTCAACGGTGAGCTCAGTGAGCTGGAGGTAGAGGACGTTGCCAGCATACGTGACGGTACAATAGGTCAAATTAACGATGTGTCATTAGCTTTACTCAGCGAAGCAGCTGCGGCAATGGGCAACTATGCAAGTTTCCTGACTTCATTTAACTACGAAGCGCGCAAACTACAGCTCAGGAGGCCGAACTCCTCATTCATCGAGAACGTCGGTAGCAGCTCGAATCACATGTTCCTGCACTTGTTCATGTTCCTAGCGCTACATGAGGTGGCAATTGACAAGGGCGGCAAGTTCGTCCCCGCCTTCTTGTTCATAGATCAGCCGAGCCGTCCCTATTATGGAGAAGAAAAGATTATGGACGAGGTGAGTCTCAAAGACTCGGATCAGGCAAAAGTCAGCCAAGCATTCGAACTCTTGGGCAGCTTTGTCACCCGAATGAAAAAGAACTACAGCGCCGAGTTCCAGATGATCGTGCTGGAGCACGTACCGGTGGATCTCTTCAAAAGCGTGCCCAACGTGAAGGTGCTGCCTGAGTTCAGGGGGAACAATGCTCTGATCCCGCTTCACTGGCGTGCACCCAGCAACGCATGATTCGGCCTGGGTTCAGTGCCGCGCAAACTTGTTCAGCTTTTTCTCAACGAATCGATACCACCATTCTGTCCCGATTTTCCTTGATAGCTGCCACTGATAGATTGCCAGTGGCAGCTTCCTGGATATGCTCGCTCCACCAGACCATCATTGGACGCCTACGCTCAATGTAATCTGCCCGGTTGTAGGCGCTGCGAACCTCGTCCTTGTCGACGTGAGCAAGCGCTACCTCGATCAATTCAGGATCCCAGCCTTGCTCGTTGAGGATGGTGCTGGCCATTGAGCGCATGCCGTGGCTGACCAGGCGCCCTTCGAAACCCATGCGCTTCAGCGCCATGTTGGCGGTCTGGCTGTTGCAATGGGTGCGTGGGTTCCGGTCTGCAGGGAACACGTACTCCCTGTGCCCACTGTAGGGCTTGATCGCCTCCAGAAGCGCGAGAGCTTGCTCCGTGAGCGGGATAATGTGCGTGCGGCGCTTCTTCATGCGCTCCGCTGGGATCGTCCATATCTTCTTCTCGATGTCGATATCCACCCAGCGGGTGGTCGCTGCCTCGGCTGGTCGGGTCATGGTGTGGAGCTGCCATTCGATGAGGCAGCGGGTCGTTCTTTTGATACTGGCATTGGCGATCGCCACCATGAGCTCTTTCAGCTCATCAGGGGGAAGCGCTGCCATGTTCTTTTTCTTTGGTTTCTTGAAGACGGAGCGGATCCCACTGAGCGGGTTCGCGTGAATCAGTCCCGAATTAACCCCGTAGGTCATGATCTCGTTGAGCCGCTGTGTCAGTCGCTTCACTGTCTCAAGACTGCCCTTGGTTTCAAGCGGTCGGAGCAGGTTGATGACTTGAGGGGCATTGATGGCGGAGATCGGCGTGGTGCCCAAGTCCGGGAAGATGTGGAGATTGAGGGAGCGCCAGATGTCCTCGGCGTAGGCCTGGGTCACCGCATCCTTTTTCAGCTCATACCAGGCCGTCGCCACGTTCTGGAAGGTGTGTTCGGTCGCCGCCTTTCGGGCTTGCTGTACGGCATTCCGTTTCTCTTTGGGGTCGACACCGTGGGCGAGGAGTTCACGTGCCTCAACGGTGCGCTTGCGTGCTTGCGCCAATGAAACTTCGGGGAAGGTCCCAAGGCCCATGTTGATCCGGTTCTTCGTCACCGGGTGCCGGTAGTTGAAGTTCCAGAGCTTTGAGCCATTGCTTCTCACTCGCATTTGAAGGCCGTCACCATCGCTCAGGACGTAGTCCTTCTCTTGAGGCTTGGCGGCTTTGACCTTGAGGTCCGAGAGGCGGGTGGCTTGGGCGCACATGGGGTATTCCAAGAACGGTTTCGGTATTCCAAAAATTACCAGTGGATGGCTTGGAATACCACCTGGAATACCGGATTTCATGGATCCTGCTGGACGCTATCGGATCGTGATGATGCTGAAATCCCCGTATTTACTGGGATTGAGGCACAAAAAAAGACGTCCGAGGACGTCTTTAGATGGTTGTTTGGTGGAGCCGGGGGGATTTGAACCCCCGTCCGCCAGCTCTCCGCTATTGGTTCTACATGCTTAGCCATCTCTATTGAGTTAACTCCGCGCCGCCCGAGTGGCAGGGTGCTTGGAGCGAGCTGCATGAGTTTTAGCCGTTACGTCTGCAGCGAACTTGGCGGCGATCCTGTTCTATATGACTGACCAGATCTTCGGGTTTACAGGCATCCCCTAGGGTCAGCTGGCGCCCTTAGGCGGCCAGAGCGTAGTTGTCGTCGTTGGCAACTATGAAGTTGTGGCAGCGGATTTACGAGAACTGTCACCTACTCGGCATGCCCCTCAAGTTTCG
>VFQQ010001647.1_pt1 | contig 29533 bp, 48 predicted proteins | sample 3512341 | NCBI WGS metagenome assembly VFQQ01 (sample SAMN10412373, study PRJNA504923) | tailings metagenome | isolation source: Relicate 2 Philex TSF1 revegetated site | place: Philippines: Tuba, Benguet | collected 2017-08-29
CCCACAGCTCATTGGGAGCCGCCCTGCTAGTAGCCTGGCTGCAACATTGAAATGCTTTGCACACCCCTGCAGGTGCCCTGCTGCGTGGTGGCGGTGCCCAAGTCCATTGACAACGACCTGCTGCTGTTTGACAAGACGTTTGGGTGAGAGCCGGGCAGGCGTGGATGGCTTGGGGCTGCTTTACGTTGTGTGTTGTTTTGGCGTGCATCTGATGGAAGGGATGCCCAGCAGTGGGGGTGTTGACTGGCTGCGCGGCACCCTTGACCGCCGCCCTTCACTCACCGCAGGTTTGAGACGGCGGTGGAGGAGGCGCAGAAGGCGATCCTGGCAGCCAAGGTGGGCGGCTGCACAGTTGCAGCCCGTTCAGCGTGCAAACTGCGTTGTTGAGGGGCGTACATGTCCCCTGCCGGAAGTGCACCTGAGCTGCCCGCCCTGCCCACTCCCTTGGCTGCACCCAGGTTGATGCTCATCCCTCTGTGCCGCCATTTACCCCAAATCCTGCAGGTGGAGGCCAGCAGCGCGTACCAGGGCGTGGGCATCGTCAAGCTGATGGGCCGGCAGTCGGGCTTCATCACTGTGCAGGTGATACAGGCTGCTTTTTGGGTGGGTAGGAGCGGGCTGCTGCGCACCGCTAAGGTGCATGTGCATTATGCAGCAGGCGTGCAGTTGGTTGACCGTGACGAGCCCTTGCTGCATTTGCCCTGCGACACAGGCGTCGGGTGCAGGCGTTTTCATTCCCTAGCGGCGCCCTCAACCCTGTGCGTCCTGGCCTGTGTGTGTGCAGGCATCGCTGGCGGCGGGCATTGTGGACGCGGTGCTGATTCCGCACATGCCTATCAACCCTGCCACCTTCCCCTTGTGTGCAGGCTTCGCTGGCGGCGGGCATCGTGGACGCGGTGCTGATCCCGGAGGTGCCCTTCACGCTGGAGGGAGAGCACGGCCTGCTGGCCTACCTGCAGCGCATCATGGAGGAGAAGGGTGGGTGGGGTGGGGGGGTGCTGTGTGGCCTGTGTGGCGTACAATGTGCGTGTGTGCTGTGCTGTTGCGGCTGCTGCTGCTGCTGCTCGCTGCTGCTGCTGCTGCCGCTGCTCGCTTCTGCTTGTGCTGTTGATTGCGCATTCATGGCTAACTCGTGGCGGCAATCAGCCTACGGCTGGCTGTGACCGCAATTTGCTGCCACCCACATCCGCACGTCTGCAGGGCACTGCGTCGTGTGCGTGGCAGAGGGTGCTGGTCAGGTGCGGCAGCTTGGGAGGAGCATTGGTTGTTGGTGTTTGGCATGGCGGGCCGCAGCTGTGTATGCGGCCGTGGCGGTTGCAGCCTGAGCCGCCAGCACTTGGGCCCCTGCTGCCGCTGAGCCCTCCCCCCTTGCTGCTGCGACAACGCTTGAAGGACAATATTCCGGATGCGCCGTCCATGCCGTCCACGCCCACTGCTGCTCGCCCCCGGGTCGGATGCTGTGCTGTGCATGCTCTCGCCTCTCTCTTGCACCCCACCACCTGCCCTGCCACCGCTTGCATTTCTCTCTCCGTGCCTGTGCACCCCACCCTGCACTGCAGACCGCTTTAGCGATCCTAGCGACTAGGTAGCGGCATTTATCCTGCTAGACCGTGCTGGCAGGCTGTACGGCTCACCAGCTGCCCTGTTCCCCTCTGTCCCCACCCTCGTGCTGCCCTTCAAGCAGGACATGATCCCAGACCCGCCCACGCCGCTGGTGGACAACAGCGGGCGGCCAAAGCTCAAGGACGTGGGCGCGTGGCTCAAGCGTGAGTTGCAGCAGAGTTTTTGCTGGTGGATGGCAGGTGCCCGTGCTTGGGCTTGGGCATGCGGCTGGGCAACAGCCAGCCCCGGCGCTGTTTCTGGGCGGCATGCTGTTGCAAGCGTTGAACCAGCTAGATCCCCGCGAATTGTGGGCTTGGCAGGCAATCTGCAAACCTGCTCCTGCCACCTTCCTTCTGTCCTGCAGGCAAGTTCAAGGAGCACTGGAAGCATGCAGACATCAAATACATCGAGCCAACTTACATGATTCGGTGCGCGCCGGTAGATCGGTTCCAATTGCTGCCTGCCTGCCTCGACCGCTCTGCTGTTGTCACAGCCGTTGCACGCCGCTGTTTGACAGCCGGCTACGGGCGCCGCTGCCCACTGGTGTACAGGCAATCTGTCTGCCTGCTGAATAGTTGCTGGCGCCCTGCCTCTGCAGGTCCATTCCCACAATCGCTGGCGACCGCGTGTACTGCAAGGTGCGCCCTGTGTGCTGGCTTCTGAGTGATATGCCCAGCATGCGTGGCAGATTCGCAGGGGTGGGGTGGAGGATGTTACATTAGCGCAACGTGAGCGCAGAGTTTAGCAAGACACTGCCCGCTGCCCTAACGTGACAGTTTTCAAGTTCTTACATCTCCTGCGAGGATTGCTGCCCCCTCTTCCGCCCAGATGCTGGCGCACGGCGCGGTGCACGGCGCGTTTGCGGGCTTCACCGGCATCACGGTCGGCCTGGTCAACACACACTACTGCTACCTGCCCAGTAAGTGCCAAGAGCTGGCTGATAATCGGCCGCTGCGCTTGAGCGCGTGCATGTTGCTGCTCTCTGCGTCCCCTCTTGCACAGGGAGGCAAGTTACATTGGGCCTTCTGCGGGGTGCCAATCTCGTACGCCCGCGTGGGGTCTTACCAATCCACTAAATTCCCCGTCTGCCCTGCGCCCATCCCTTCTACAGTCCCACTCATCATCCAGGCGCCGCGGCGGGTGGACCCCAACGGCGAGCTGTGGAACCGGCTGCGCTCCAGCTGCGGGCAGCCCAACTTCAGCAAGGCGTGAGCCGCCTCGCGCACAGGCCGAGGAGCCTGTCTGCTTGCTGGCGGGACGCTGCCCCACTGGGGCTGCCCCAGCCGACCGCTTGATACCGCGGCACAGCCAGCCTTTTTGCTGCGGTAGCTGCTCTAGATCGCTTCTGGGGACACGTATTGCTACTCATCACTGTTCACTGACCTCTGCCCTTGCTGTTTGATGCTGCTCCCCGCTCACCTTGCTACGGCTTTTGCTCCCGCCCAGTTTTTTCATGTGTACCAACCAGCCATGCCTTATATGTATTATCCGTGTGTTTCGCCTTTGTTTGCTGCTGCCTGCTCCTCGGTAACAACAGCAGGCACGCATTGCGACAGAACAGCCCGCCGGGTGAGCGACGCTGTGTGGCGGCGGCGGCAGCATACGCATGCATGCATGTATTGTGCTGGAGGGGCCGGCAAACGCAACAGGCTCATACAGTTGCAGCAAATGGATGCGACCGAGGAGCAGCAGCAGCCGCAGGAGGCGGCGCCCGCCGAGCTACAGCAGGTGCGCGCCGTTCTGGGCCTTGTTGGCTGCTCGTAACAGTGTATGATGCTGTCGAAATGCGAGCGTATGCCGGCTTCAGCCATCGCCGCTGCCGTCTGCCTCCTCAGGTTGAGGACGCCCCAGCCGAGCACGCTGGCGCCGATGGGGCCGATCCGATGGCGAGCCTGTCCAAGACGCAGCGCAAGAAGCTGATGAAGCGGCAGCTGTGAGCCACTGCTGCTGGTCGCCGCCCGCCGCCGCTTTCAGCCGCTGGCGTCGCCTGTGGCCGGCCTTGGAGCCTGCCTGGCACTGGCTTCCTGAGTCAAACGAACCTGAACATTGGGACACTCTGTTGCAGAGCGGAGGAGCGGAAGAAGCAGCGCAAGGCCGAGGAGAAGGCGCGGCGGCAGGCGGAGCAGGAGCGGCGCCGCCAAGAGGTGCGGCCGGCGGTTGTTGCTGGGTCGGGGCGTCGCTCACTGCTCTGCTCTGTGGAACTTGGAAACCGAGCTGCATCCACTCAACCCACATGCTGCGATGTACCACAGGGTCGTGAGCGGCTGGCGGCGATGAGCGAGGAGGAGCGGCAGAAGCACATTGAGGAGCGGAACGCGCGCGGCGTGGCGCGCAAAGCGGAGCGGCAGGGGGCCAAGGCGCGCATGGAGCAGGTACGCAGAGCTGTGGCTGCAAGTTTGAGGGTTTACCGAGAGCAAAACCAGGGACGGGTGACCTGGTTGCCTGGCCGCCGCTGTCCAATCGTCTGCCCGGCATCTGCTGTGAGCCGGCCGGCCCTTGCACTCCGGCCCTACTGCTCTCGCCCCTCTCCCCTGCTACACCACAGGCGCTTGTGAGCGGGCAGCGCATCTGCGTGGACCTGGCTTTCAGCGACCTGATGCTTGACCAGGAGAACAAGTCGATGTGCAAGCAGCTGGGGTACTGCTGGCACGCCAACATCCAGGCCGCCACGCCCGCGCACCTCGTGCTGACCAGCATGGAGGTGAGGGCGTGCGAGAGGGGGGGAGGAGATGACCAGGGTGAAGCACTGCATGTGCAGTGTGATGCATTGTTGCGCGCAAGGCCAGATGAAGGGATGCCTTGCTGGCAGGACGGCGAACGTAGCTGAACTGCAGGGGCATCCTGAAGATCCAGCGCAGAGATACTCACAGCCATGGTCCTGTTGGTCCTGCTGCGCTGCAGGGCCAGATGGAGGAGTACATGGCTCGATTTGCTAACGGGCAGTGGTTCAAAGCTCAACACACAGCACACAAGCTGCGCTATATGACTCCCAACTTGCTGCAGGGCCAGATGGAGGAGTACATGGCCCGCCAGGTCAGCGGCTACAAAAACTGGCAGGCAACCATCACGCCGAAGGTGCGCTGCTGGAAAGAGCGGGTGGCTGGGCCTGCGGGGAGCTGTGGACAGTACACATGCAGGCAGCACGCGCAGGTGTTTCGCCACAGGCAATAATCAGCCAGAAGCAGGGCTTGCAAGGTGGCAACTGCCATACCACAGGGCGTGCACTCCCTTTGTGCCGCTCTCATCTGTGCCGCCCTGTCCCCAAAACTGCTGCAGCCCTACATCGAGCACTTTGCGGACTGCAAGGACAAGCTGGTGTACCTGACTGCCGACAGCGAGAACGAGCTGCAGCAGGTGAGTGCAAAGTCCAGCGCCGTGCAAATCCGAGCTATGCCACGCGGACGAAGCGGTTGCTGGCTGGTTGTCCGCGCCCCTGCCGCCTGCCGCGCCCGAGCCGAGCTGACGCATTACCGGCCATCCGGCGCTGGCGTTCGCCCAGCTTGCCGTCCAACAAGTTCGTGACCTTTGCGTGCTCCGGCTTGCTTGTGCAGCTGGACCCGGAGCACATCTACATCATCGGCGGCATTGTGGACCGCAACCGCCACAAGCAGCTCTGCTTCAACAAGGCGGAGGAGCAGGTGCGGAAGGCATGGACAGCCTAACCTGTCCAAACATAGCGGGGCTGTGCACTGCGACATAGCAGGGCAGCTGCCTGCCCGCATGCAGCCAGGGGTGGCCATCACCACGCACCCAGCCCGGCTGCCCACATCTGGCGTTTCGCACCCCGGTGCACCCCACTGTTGCAGGGCATTGCGCATGCGCGGCTGCCCATTGGCGACTACATGCGGCTGGCGAGCTCAACTGTGATGACCACCAACCACGTGTTTGAAATCATGCTCAAGTGGCTGGAGCTGCGGTGCGTATATTGAGCTGCTGCCGCAACTCATCTTGGCTGCTGCAGCGTGTCCCGCCATGCGTTTTTTTGGAACGAGGTGCGATTGTGCAAGTGGGCCAACGACCTCTCCCCATGCCACCTTGACATTTCGCCTTGGTTCCTTCATTGTGCCCACAGGGACTGGAAGGCTGCTTTTGAGGCTGTGATCCCCAGCCGCAAGCGCAAGCAGGACGAAGGCGAGGAGCATGACGGAGCAGGGGAGGAACAAGACCAGGCGCAGGCAGAGGAGCAGCAGCAGCAGCCGGCGGAGCAGCAGCAGCAAGACCAGCAGCAGGGGGAGCAGCAGGAAGCGGAGCAGCCGCCGGCAAAGCGGCAGGCTGTGGCTTAGCAGTCATGATGCCACAGCAATGAGAGCCGCGCCTGTGGCTATGCTCTTGCCTGCTGAGGTTTCAAAAGGAACATGTTTACTTGCAAGGCGTATACATAGGCTGGTAGTTTGGAGGGCACACTAGATTTGCAAAAATACCGGGCGTCTACAGGCATACAGTCGGTTGGATCGAAACGAATACAGGTGCTGCTTGAAAATGTGAGCTCAGCTGGCCACATAGAACAGCAGGTAGCACTCGCGCTGGCGGGCCGCCGAGCGCGCCTCTGCCGCGCTGATGCGGGACGCCACCGAATCATCCAGCCGGTGCCACACCCGGCTGCCAGGGTCGCAGACATCGGCAGTGAAGTGCCCACAGGAAGCAGCTGGGCCCTGGTGCGCCACAGAGGCGTGCAGCCGGTACTGCACCTGCTTGGCTGCCGCTGCCGCCGCTGCATCCGCCTGCGCCCTTTCTGCTGCCTCGCCTGCCGGCAGGTTTGGCTGTGCTGCTGCGTCGGCGTCGGCGTCGGCGCCGCCGCTTCCTGCCGCAGGGGAGCCTGGCTGCGGCCCTGCCCCCTCGCTGCCTGCTGCGCCTGCTGTGGTGTCTGCCAGCTGGGCGTCGTCCTCTACTATCTCAGCACGCACATATGCAGGAATCGCTGCTGCTGCTGCTGCTGCTGCTGCTGCTGGGCTGCCACTGCCTGGCGCAGCTGCCCCCTCGCTGCCGCTGCCCCCTGCGTCACGCCCAGCCGCACCCTGCTCTGCTGCCGCCTGCACAGCCTTTGCCGCAGCGGCGCACGGGCTGTCCTGCAGAATCAGATCGAACGCATCTGGCTCCCCTCCTGCCTGCGTGCCTGCGCGTCCCGTTGGGCTGCCTGCCGCTGCTGCTGCGGGGCTGCTGCCCAGGACCGGGAACACGCCTGCATGCAGACCGGCCTCCATTCTGCTCAGCTCCAAAGCCCGCTGCAAGTCTGCGTCTTGCTCATCAGCTGCCGCCGCCTCTGCCGCTGCTGCCGAGCCCAGCGCTGCCAGGCCGCCGTCGCCGGCTGCAGGGCTGCCAGCGCTTGGCGCTGCCACTACTGCCGCCTGCTGCTGCTGCTGCTGCTCATACTCCCGTCGACTGAGCTCCATGACACGTGCCAGCTCATCGGCTTCGCGCTGCGCTGCGCTGCGCTGCCCGCCGCCCATGCCGCCAACTCCAGCACCGCCGCCGCTGCTCCGGTCTGCGCTGTGCTGCCCGATGCCCATGAACCACTGATCGCCCAGCCCGCCGCCTGCTCCGCAGCTGTCGCCGGCGGGGCGCTGCCCTGCCGGCTGTGCTGCTGCCTCCACATCAGCGGGCAGGTACAGCTCAGCAGCTGCGCTGGAGTGGGGGCTGCGCGCCCGCACCAACATCACTGGCGCTGCCTGCTCCTGCTCTTGCTGCTGTGCCTGCTGCCCCAGCGGGCTAGGCGCTGCACCCTGCTGCTCCGCCTGCTGCTGGCCGGGCTGGTGCTCCAGCAGGCTGAGCGCCAGCGCTTGCTGCAGCTCCGCGTCCTCGTGATCTCCCAGGGCACTGCAAACCAATAAGGCACAAAAGTATGGCCGGTGTCATACTTGAGGCAGGGGAGCTGGGATGCAGCTTGCAGGCAGCGACTTGGGCTGGGGTTCTGCAGAGCGTCCAGGCAGCCGAAACAGGTTCCCCACTTAGTAGCTCCCCACCTGGCGCCCTTGAATGCCGCCGGCGTGCTGCAGCGGTTGAGCTTGAACGTGTGCGGTGTGCTGGCCTGCAGGCCCTGGGGAGACAGCAGCCCTGAAGACGCTGCCGCCATGCTGCCGCCGCTGCCATAGAAGCTGCCGCCGGCGCGAGGCTGCATGTCTCCCAGCGGACGTGCCTGCCGCGCCCGTGGCGCCTCGGCCAGGCCGCCCGCTGCCGCTGCACGGGGGCTGCCAAGGGCCTCTGGATTCGCCGCCTGCTGCTCGTTCTCCTTTCCAGGCTCCGCTGCTGCGCCTCCCGGCAGCGGCGGCTGGGCGCCGGTGGCTGCCAAGAAGCGCTCCAGTCGCACCGTCTCTGGCATCTCAACACGGGTGTGCAGCTTCTGGCACAGCGCCTGCTGCCGCTCCGCGCTCCAGGTCACCTGAGGGCAGGCAATGGCAGGTGTGTGGAACTTTGTGACAATGTGACAAGTGGGGCCTGCGGACTATGGTGTGCAGCTGGCCTGGTTGATCACTTTTGCAGCCAGGCGGACACATGCTAAGCAAGGCCGCGCAGTGACGTCACTTCTGGCCCAGCGGCTCTGCTAGGGTAACAAACAAGTTGCAGGTGCCTTGAAACTCGCCTTGAAGCGCTTCATGTGCAGCACCAGGACGCGGGGCAGGCGGCGCAGCGTGTGGCGCAGGCGGTGCGCCACGTTGGCGCCGCCGCACCCCTCGCAGCTCTTCTCCACCTCCTCCTCCTGCGGTGCAGTGAAGTGAAGGGCAAAAGAGTGAACGCAAAGTGGCAGCCAATGTCTAATGAGCACCCCTCGCAGCTCTTCTCCACCTCCTCCTCCTGCAGTGCAGTGGATCGGAGGGCTAAGAAGTGAGCACAAAGTGGCAGGCAATGTCTAATGCGCACCCCTCGCAGCTCTTCTCAATCTCCTCCTCCTGCAGTGGAGGATTTTGGTACGGGCAACTGAGCGCGAAACAGCAGGCAAGGCATGAGACCCTCACAGGTCATGGGCCACCCTCTGTGCAGCTGTGCCGCATCAGGGCCCAGCTGGAAATCTTCTGGCGGGCAGCAGGCTGGCTGCGCTGCTGCTCACCTTGAAATAATTACGCAGCAGGGCGGCCACCGATGCCTCAGGCACGCTGCTGCCAGGCTGCAGACAAGTGGAGGAGTGCAGCAGGGGCGCCATCACCCACTAAGAAACTGCAGCAAATGCAAGCGCAGTGCCTGGTGCTTTGGACCACACACGCATTACTGCCCACGCCAATGCCCAGCCACATGCCTGCCGCTCCGGCAGCTTCAGTGAGAGGTGCATGCCCTCTCTGCCACAATTATACCCGACCAATCCTGCCATTCAATAAGCGACACCCCGCCCAGCCCCACCCACCTGCGGCTCCGGCAGCTCCAGCGAGAGGTGCATGTACTCCTCAACCACCCGGCTGGTGTGCCCGCATGCGCTGCACTCCAGCTCGTGCTGCACCTGCGGAGCAGGCAGGGAGAGACGGCCAGACCAAGGGCAGGTGAGCTGGCAGCTGCTGGCAGGGGCAAGCGCTTCCCAGACAGATTCCCAGACACAAGAGCGACAGGAGGCATGCATCGCCACACCTTTGACACGGACAGCTTGGAGCAACTAAAGCGGGCAGGTTCAACAGCACGACCCAGACACAGCAGCCACACCCAGGCTCGAAGAAATGAAACAGCGCATCAAGGCAGCCGCAAGCTGGCTCACCGCAAATGAGAAGTTACGGGCAGCAGGGTCTGCGGTCTCGGAGATGCGCACCTGTGGCCGCCCCAGCCGCCGCACCTGCACACTTGCAGGTCACATGTAAGTGCAGGTCAATATCAGCCTAGGAGAGGCTCCGTCACCCTGCCACTCAGCTGGGCTGAGCTGCTGTGCTCCACCACAGCCGGCTGGGCCTTAGCAGCAGCTGTTGAGGAAGACCTGGGGCAACCGACAGGCTGCGTCCAAGAAATGCAATGTGTGCACCACACGTTTGGTGCAGGTGCGCACCTCTCGCGCCAGCACCTCGCTCTGCAGCAGGTCCAGCAGGCCGCAAAAGAGCTCGTGCGCATCCTGCAGGCAAGAGGGCACAAGAGGGAGTGGTGCAATGAGGTGCATGCGAGTAGCTTGCTGGGTGCTGTTCCAGGGAAGGCGGCAGGCACACTGCGCTCTGGCTCACACAGATGCACCCCTGCATATTTCATCAACCAGGCCAACCGGCCAGCAGGCATGTCCAGCCCTGACGGCAGTTCTATTTGCAGCGGCGGGAGGCGGCAGCAGCAGACACCCAGTTCCAGCTAGCACAGCGTTGACTGCAGCAGACAGGTGGCACCTGCTGGAAGGCGCCCTGGAAGGCGGCGGAGTGGGCATCCAGCGCTCGCTTCAGGCCGGCGGGGGTGATGTACATGTGGCTCCTGGAGGGAACCAAACAGGGAATGCAGATTGCACGTGGCGTTTGCGGAAGCGCACTCATCGAGGTGGGGGTGCATGCAGCAGCGGCAAATCCATCATGCCGCGGCAGTGGCAGTCCTGCTGCACTACCCAGCATGCAGCCACGGTGCATGATCGCAGACCCCTCCCCGCCCGCAAGCACCCACCGCTCCTTGGCCACCAGGCACTCCAGCAGAGCTGCATAGACGCCGGTGCTGCTGAGCGGGCTGCCGCCGGGGGCGCCCTCCAGCACCGCTCGCCCGCTGCGCAGGTCGCCGCAGAAGGACGGCAGGCTGAGCAGCACCTGGAGGGCGGGAGGTGGGCAGCACATTTGAACAAGTGAACAGCACCTTGGCCTGGCCTGGCCTGGGTTGCGTGCAGCACCTACGAGGAAAGGTGCTGTGTGACGAAATTCTAAGTTCAACAGCACATGTGCACAGAACCCACGTGCAAGCAAGCAGCCACAACAGCACCCACCTGCAGCACGGCGTTCATGTAGCACGTGTTGCCCAGGTTGCGCATGCCAGCCGGCAGCCGCGCCAGAGCACCCATAATGCTGCGCCCGCTGCCGCCCCCGCCCAGGCCGCTGCTGAGCCGGCGGCGCTCCTCCGCCTCCAGCCACTCCTGACGCTTGCCCAGGAAATAGGCCTTGTCTGCTGAGGCGCGGAGCACGCGGGTGCAGGTGGCGTCCCGCAGCGCACCGCCCTGCGTGGCTGGCAGCGACGAGCTGGTGGGCCGCAGCACCGCCATCGACCGCGGGCCGCCTGCGAGGAGAGTGTGCAGGTTTGCTGTGTGGGGGACAGCATGATGCCAAGCAGGCAGGCAAGGAGCGGCAAGTGAGGGGCACAACATGGGCACACATGAGCGCCCATTCCCGCCCGCCGCCGCCGCGCGCCTGTGGTCGGCAGGCGCGGCTTCTTGGGCGTGCACTGCATGCTGCAGGCCAGGCCCCCGTCCTCCGCCTCGCGCTTCTGCCGCTGCACGCGGGAGAAGGTCAGCAGAGGTGGCGCGCTGCCGCCGCCCGCCTGCCGCCGCGGCGTTGCCTTGCCGCCCGCCTGCGCCGCCGCCAGCATCGCCTTGGCCCGCGCTGCAGCAGGTGATGAGGGGAAGTCGATCAGAGCAGTGCTGGGTGCACGGCAGAGGCGCTAGGGCAGCAGGAGGCAGAGTGGGCGCCGCACCCGAGCCGCCGGCCCCTGGGCCAGGCTTGGTGCGGTCCATCGCGACGAGGAGCGGCTGCTGCGTTCGTAGAATGTGCAACAGATCGCCAAACAGCCGGCGAAAGCCGGGCTTGAAATGGGCGTGACGTCCCTGCTGCGCCAGGGGGCTGCCCCCGACAGTGATGGCTCGCATTGTGCTTCGGGACAGCATTGCAAGGTTTTCTGCCTTCAGGGTCGCCGCTGCAGGGCTCACCGGACGCTGCAGCCATGCTCGCGCCGCCGTGAGCCCGCCTCCGACGCATCGGCGCTCACCACCCGACTCATGTAAGCTGCCGCTGCACATGGCGCCGATGGCCACTCGCCCTGCAGTGCGTCTTGCAGCACATGCATGTGCGCGGGGTGAAGCACTCAAGTCGCCTTGAGGGCTGCCGTCAGTTGCTAGGCGCTTGGCAGAGAATGGCATGGCAGGCGCGCTGACGAAGCCAACGCCACACGGCCGCCGTCGCGAGCGGCGGCGACGGCGGTCGCCGCCGCTCGCGCTCACCGCTGGCCCGCTCACCGCTCACCGCTCGTTCCGCTTCTGAATGCCGCAGGCTCCATTATTTGCCCTCTGACCACCCTGGAACTGTTTGCAAGGCAACGTGATGACAGCCCACACCACTATCCGTTCAGGTGGGCAGCGCTGGCCAGCCTTCTGCACCCACTCAGCCACCGCTTGCACCCCACACTCTCATGCATCTTGCACTCCCGTGCATGCTGCACCACGCTGCTGGGCGAGGATTAAACCCAAGATAGTGGCAGAAGCTGAACTTCCTTGATGCCAAAATCTTAAGAATGTGAAGTTAGAGAAATGAGCCCTGTTGCATGCACACGCTGCATCCCATTGGCCTGCCGCCTCGCTGCACCACCTGCCGGCCACAGCCTGAAACGCCCCTCTGCCTCGCCCTGTCACACTGCAGATTGACGCCCGTGTGGCGGCTACGAGTTTTGCGGCAAACAAATACTGTTTAATACTGTTTATGACCGTGGCGTCGTGTAAATCAAATCACACCTGTAGTGCACACAAAGCTAGGACAGTGCGGTCAAAAGGGCAGTTGGGGTGGGCCGAGGAATCAATCAAATGGACACACAAGAGATGAGATGCATTTATTCTGCTAGCTGCCAGTTGGCCGCCATGTTCTCTGTCAGCGGGACGCCACATCAGTGCTCCGGTCATACCGCTGTGACCCGCGCCGGCCGCCTGTCAGCTGCCTGCCAAGCCCGCTTGGCCCATCCAGTCCCTGCACCGGGCCGCCCGAGCCGCCGCCACCCGGCAGGCGCACCCAGCTGCCGCTGCCATCCAGCACAATGCTGTCTGGGTGGCTCAGCGCGGTATGCAGCGTCAGCGGCTCAGCTGTGTCCTCTGCCGGGGCGCCGCCGGCTGCTCCCTCGCCGCCTGCTGTTCCTCCAGGCTGTTCGCCCCTCAATGCATCCCCTGCTGCTGCACCGGAGCTCCGGCCGGAGCCAGCCGTCGACCTGCTGCCGCGCAGCAGCAGGGAGCTGTAGCGCTTGATGTGCACCAAGCTGCGCTGCTTGGAGGGACCCTGCGGCCGCGGCGAAACTGGCCTGTCTGCTGCCGCCCCTGCCGCTGCCGCTGCTGCCGCGTCCGCTGCCCCTGCTGCTGCCGCTGCTGCAGCTGTCGCCGCCATTTGCAACGCAGCCACAGCGGGCGGGGCTGGCAGAGCAGTTGCACCCTCAGCTAGCTGTATGTCTCCATCCTGCTGCTGCTGCACATCCTGCTGCGATCCTGCTGCACTGCTGCCGCTGCGTGCCGCTGCCGCCTGCCGCGGCAGGGCAGCACCGCAACACCACCACCCTCGGTGTGATTGGGATGACCCCACTCCCTCTGCTGCCATGTCCGAGGCCCGGCTCTCCTCGCCGCTGCCCACAACAGCAGGCCCGCTGCTGCAGCAGGGCGGCAGCAAGCTTCCACCGCCACAGCTCACGCTCCGGCTCAGCTGCCGTCGGCTGCTGGCAACGAGGCTGCGCCGCTGCACCGCCTGCCGCGCCGCCACTGCCTCTGAGAGTTCTGGCAGCTTGTTTGGGTCACGCAGGCTCTCAATGTCCATGTTTGTCAGCTGCAGCGCCTTGCTGAGATCCACGGCAGCCGCCAGGGCCGCCACGCCCTGTGCGCCTCCGGGCAGCGCCTTGGACGGGACAAACTGCGGGGCATGGGGGAGGGGGCATAACGTGCTTGCTTGGCTCATGGGGATGTCGCTGCTCGAGGAGGCGCACCATGCCTTTAGTTAGTGCTTTCAGGTACAGCTGGAGGCTGGAAATGCACTGCTTGAGTGCAGGCACACATGAATGGCAGCCGCCCCGCACCTGGGCACGGAAGATGGCGGCAAAGCTCAGAGCATCTGCAGGAGGGGTGGGTGCAGGTGGACACTAGGCGGACATGTGCAGGGACTGCTCCAGTGGCAGCCAGCAGCAGCCAGAATTGCATGTATGTGAACCGCCCACGCAGCAACACACAGCAGCCAGCTCTGGATTCCCATTTGCGCTTACAGCTGCCGGTGAGGTGGTGCTTGGCCGAGGTGCCGCGGTGCGTCACCGCAAGCTCAAAGTAGCTGCAAGCCAGCGAGTGCGTAGATGGACGGTTGGGTGAATGCAGAGGTGCAATGCTGGATCAGGCATTCGTGCAGCTGTGCATGCGCATCACTTCACATGCATGTAGCAGCGCAAGGCATGGCAGCATGCAGCAGAAAAGCAACTCACGTGGGCCGCAGGATCAGGTTGCCCCGCCCGTCGATCATCACGCGCTTGCCCGCCCGGTGGAAGCACCACTGCGATAATGGGTCCAGGTAGAGAGGATCACATTCAGCAGTGGGTTGGTGCTGGCTGCAGGCTCAAGTCGGCAAGCGTAAGTGCACGATGGCTGGGCCGGCTGGCAGGGGAGGCTGCTGAAAGAGAGCTCTGTTGCTGGAAACCCATGCTTGCCTTGGGCACCCAGGGGACGGGGTCCAAGTCGCTGCAAAGCAGAAGTGTGGCAGGGTGTGCGGTTAGCAGCTGCCCAGTACAGCCTGGTATGCCAGCTGCCATGCGTGCCGATCCAGGGTCAGCACCGCCGCTCAGTTGGCCTGGCCGCCTTACTTGATCACTGCCCAGCAGTCTGGCACCGTCTGGTCAAACAGGTCTGAGAAGGCGCGGTTGCCCACCTGCAAATCGACGAAATTGAGTCTGTGCTGTGAAAGGATTGCAGGGCTCTTTCCCTAAGCATGAAAGTAACGCCAGGAGGTGAAATCGCACCACAGCATGTCCATTCACCTACAGTCGCTAGCCCATGCACCTGTCTTTGCCACACACAGCCTGCGCACCTACGGCCAGCTCACCCGGGGGCAGCCGTATGTCATGACCGTAAGCTTCGCCTTGGGGTGCTGCTGCCGGATCTGCAGGGCCGCCAGCGTGGCCAGCGCGCCGCCCAGGCTGTGGCCTGAAAAAGGGTACGCAGTGGGGAAGGCGGGTGGCGGTGATGGCTACAGGCAGTGTGCATCACCACAGGCGTGAGGCTAAAGGCGTGAGGCTGTGCAGAGCGGCGGCTAAATGCGCCGCGCACTGAAACAAGCAGGGTGGGCCACACACAGCAGCAGCATGAGGCAGCACAGTTGTGCAGGACATGGCGTTTGTATGTTCATCCAGCACAAACACCCCGCCTGCGCACCGCAGACCCAGAAGCGCAGGGGCTGTGCCCCGCTGTCCAGCTCCCGAAGGCGAGCCAGCACCTTCTCGCTGAAGCCGTGGTGCAGCCAGGCGGAGAGAAAGCCGGCATGCACCTGGGGACAAGGGGTGGCCAAGATGGCGGTGAGCGTAGCCTGATGCGAGCATGCACAAAGCAGGCCCGCTGAACAATGGTTGTAGCTCACTGCCCATCGTCCTTGCCGCGTACCATCCCAACCAACCACACACTGTTGGCTTCTCACCTTGCACAGCTTGCCGTTGCTTCAACTGTGAAGCAGCAACTTGACAAACTGTTGGCTTCTCACCTGGCACAGCTTGCCGTTGTGCCGCGTCTCCGGCTGCAGGGGCGCCAACCACGCCTTGAGGTCTGTCATCACGTTCTGCATGGTCTGGGTGCCCCTGCAGGGAGAGGAGAAAAGCAGGAGGCCGCCAGCACAAACCGTAAAGTAGACTCTGTGCTGCGCATGGTCTGGGTGCCCCTGGGAGCAGCGAAGCAGGACACAGCATGCGCCGATCAGTGAGTGAACGAGTGGGGCAGACCAGGTCTCTTAGGGTTGAGGGATTCAGAGGAATCAGGGCCACCGGCTGCAGCACACCTACCGGCAGCATTCAGTGCAGTTCACAATCAGCAAGACCCACCCCCTGCAGCTAGTGCGAGACGCTTGGTGCCTACCTGAAGGCAATCACACACGTAGTGTCGCTCCAGCCCACCGCGCAGTGTGTGTCGGTGCTCTCGTCCTGCACAGACAAGCGCAGCCGATTGTCTGCCAACAGGACATTGCGTAACGCCGCACCTGCCCACCATGCCTCCAGCCACCAGCCACATGAAGTCGCAGAGTGATCCCCACACCCTTCCATGGCAGGTCTGCCACCCCTTACCCAGATTGTCTCAAAGTGCTGCAGATCGAACAGCTCCAACCCCACCAATACCCGCTGTCATATGTGCATTGAAAAGCAGCCCTCACCCAGATTGTCTCAAAGTGCTGCAGATCAAACAGCTCCAAGCCGCCTGCCGCATTCACAAACGGATAGTCCAGCACGTCGTCCTCCCGGTCTACGGTTGATTGGCAGGAGGTCCATTTTGGTGCATCGCAAGACGCATCAACAGCTCCAAAGTTCGGTTCAGCGGCGCACGGCAGCCGGGACACCGCACAGGCGTCTTTGTGCATGTCTTTCTGAACCGAGAGTATGCAAATCCCTCAGAGCAGCTGCTTTGACTCACACGCAAGGCGCATCCAGTAGAACAGTCGAATGGCTGTTTCCATGCAGAAGCAGGGCTCCTCTCGCAGCTTGGCCGCTGCTGCCTCCGCGTCTGGCAGGCCTGCCAGCTGGGCCAGCTTGCCGGGCAGGTAGGCGGCCGCCGACTCGACGACTCGAGTGAAGGACACCTGCTCGCATGCAACCAGGGGAGGGTGAACGGTTAGATCATTTCACTCAACTGCCTGCCAGGACGTGGACAGCGCAGCCTGCATCAATACTTCGGCAGGCTGGTGGGCCAGAAATTCAGGCAGGTTCAGTCGGATGGGTTAGCTGCTTATTGTCTGCAAAGCAACCAATGGCGTGCATCCCAACCTCAGGCCCAGCTCAACGCATGTCGGTGCGCCGGCAGCCTTGCCTGGGAGCGCAGCCCCGGCCAGCCGCTGCCGCTGCTGCCGCTGCTGCTGCCGGGGTCGAGCAGCTGGCGGTTGCGCCGCTCCACTTGCTTGTCTAGACCCGACTCAGTCCAGGCAAACGCCTGGAAAAAGTCCTGCGGGCAGCGAAGGGAAGGCGGGAAGGTGGGGCACCATTCGGTCAGCAAGGCGCACAGGTTAGATCCCATGTTTCAGCAGCTTCAAATGCAGTCTGTGCAGCGCTTGGCGGCACAGCACGCATCAGCAGTCGGCACAGCACGGCACACCCCGCAGCACTCGCCTGCAGCATGGGGCTGTCCAGCGCTCGTGCCTTGGGCGAATAGAGCAGACAAGTGATCAGGGCGGCCAGGGAGAGCGCCAGGTCTACCGGCAGGTTGCCTGCAAGAAAATGTGCATGCACCATTATCAGTCATCAAAGCAGAGGTGGAAGCATTGCAAACAGCTTGATGCAGCGCCTCGGCAGCAGACCACGCAACCACCCACCACCACCACCACCACCGTTGCCACCGTGTGCAGCACCCCGACAGCCGCCGACTCTCAACATGCCAGCTTGTCCTCACCGATCTGAGCATCAATGGCGGCCCAGCAACTGTTGGTAAAGGCAGGGACGAGGCCCAGGAAGATGGTTGAGACCACCACAGCTGTGATGACTGGGCCAAACACGCGGGATTGGATGTGGATGAAGATGAGCGTCATGCTGCAAGGGAATGGGCAGAGCGGGTGGGCGTCCGTGGGCGAGGGGCGGGTGAGTGGTGGAGTGTGGACGGGTAGGCGGGCAGGCGTATGTCCAATTGCATGGGCTAGGCAAGCTTCCCAAGCTCCTGCTGCTTCCCAGCGGGGCCCATGCTAGGCTGGCTCAATAACTTCGCTCGCTAGCAAGTCATTCAAATGCAACGCAAAGCTCACCGGTACTTGTGCCAGGGCAGCAGCTCGTGGTCCCGGGTGGCATGGTACAGCGTGTACAGCCTGGGAGACACAAGGACCACACAGGACGTGCTTAGCACCAAGGGCAGCAAGCCAGGTGTTCAGCAGACAACTCTGCCGCACAGCACGTTCCACAGATAAACTCGGAAGCGGCAGCGCAACATGACCGCTGTAGTGCAGGGATGCCGGATGTAGCACAACGTCTCTGTGCAGGCCTGGTGAATGCGATGGCAGGGCCCATAGCCAAGCCCTCAGTGACTCACCAGTAAACGACAAAACACAAAATGACAAACAGGTAGACAGCTGCAAACAAAGGACATGGAGCAGCTCTGGTTCGGGTAAGCTGGTGGGAGGCAGCTCCCACGCAGCAGCACATTTTGGTGACAATCGCAGGCGCGATGCACAGCCGGTGTTGTGCTGGCGCGTCGGCTGCTTTGTGCAGCGCGTCATGCCCAGCAGCAAGCGCATGCGCACCTGCGGTGGCGATTTGGACGGCATGGGGCGGGCACGCCAGCTTGTTCAGCTCCACGTCGCAGCTGGTGTTTGGGAAGTACGTGGGATATCGCTGGATCTGCAGTCAGGCCAAAGTGGGAGGAACAGCGGCGTTAGGCATCAGCTTTGCGCTGGCCAGACCCTGTTGAGCACCAAGCACAATCCGAACATGACGACCCAAGTGCCGGCTGTAGCGGCTGCAAAGATTGCTTCCACCAGCTGCAGCAGCACACACAAGACCGCAACAACAATGGCAGCACTTCATAATCTACGGCACTTGCCTTGTGGACCATGTTGAGGATGCCCAGGCCCACAAGCACCACCCAGGCGCCCAGGATCCACTTATTGTGTCGCGGCCGCTCCGACAGCGGTCGGTCCACGACCAGCCGGAAGTCGGGCTGTGCATGAGGGGTGCGGGATGGGGGACAATGCGGCCAACTCGTGTCCAAAGCGGCGCAGGGTGGAGCAGGCGTCACATGGCAAGGGATACCACAGCGCGTCCCCATTTGTGCAGGGCAATACAACCGAACTACCCCCAAATCAGGGGAGTGCAGCCGCTGTACGTGCATGTCCACAGTAGTGCAGCAGGCAACACGGGACAAGGTGGATGTTTGGCCCCGACATGTATATAGGGAGCTCGGTGCAGCACCACTGCCAAATTGCATGCAGGGGCGAAGCAGTTGGGAGCTTACGTGCATGTCGAGCGCCCCCGGGCCGCGGTACACCATCAGGCTGTGAAGCCGCGCCAGCAGGAAGAGCATGATGGAGGCGAAGAACACCCACTGCACAGGAAGGGTTCCATCGCAAATTTGAAGATGTGAGCGTTAGTGAACCGCAGTATGCAAGTGCCAGCAGGAAGAGCGGCAAAGAACACCGTGGCCGGGGCAGAAGGCTACAGCTCAGATGTTCAGTTGTGAGCAGAGCAGGATGAGCGGGCCAGCAAGTGGCAAACAGCAGCAAGCCATGTTGCCCTGCATCAGCACATAACACAGAGCAGCAGCACCAGCACAGCAACAGCAGCATGCCAAAGTGCGACCTCGCCTGCAGGAATTCCAGCACCGAGAGGCTCTTGAAAGGGTACGAGCCTGCACCACAGCATGCACAGCAAGGTGCCGGCGAGGTTGACCGCAGGGCACCACTAGCTGTGGCGAGCAAGCCCTGCCAGCCGCAGGTGCAGCAGTGTGGCGCAGTGCTTGCAAACAGACAGGACACGGGTATGGCCGATTTGATGCAGCAACTCATTTGCCAGAATGGCATGGCAGCGTCAACACCACAACCCTTGCGGAGCTCACAGTCTTTGGCCGCCAGCACGACCGCATAGGCTGCCACAAAAGCAGCCGAGTAGCCCATCTGCAGCACCAGCAGCACGGCCGCTGTTCTGCCAAAGTATCGCTGTCGTTTTGACCTGCGGTGGCATGGGAGCATTGGAGGTTAGGGGCGGCAGTGGCATGTTGCAGCAGACCACAAGGATCAGCCTCCGCGACACCGCTACGAGCACAGCATGGAGGATAGAACCGCAACAAAATCGACCACAGCTGCCACAGCTGCATCGGCAAGCGCATTCCGGTAGGAAGCTGCAGCTGCAGACAAGCGACCGGACCGCAAGACCAAGCAAGGGCCGCACCCCACACCGCGGTAATAAACCGAGCCGCACCAGACGCGCTCCTCTCGCACGCTGCGCCACACGCTCAGCCCAAACCAGGCGGTTGCCACCAGCAGGACGACGAGGTTGGTAGCTCCGATGATCATTTCCGCCGCATAGTACGGGTGCAGCTGCAGCAGGCAGCGGGGCAACAGCGGCAGCATGTGCATTGCGGAGAACTGCAGAGAACCACACAAGCGCCCCAGCGGTGCGGTTTGCGCAGGGAGACATGGGCAGGCCCCAGCTGGGCTGGCCGCACATTCAACCCCTGCTTCTCTTCACTGCCCAGCCGGCGCAGCCCACCTGCCCAGCCGTCCAGATGTCGCTTTGCCGGATCGACAGCAGAATGATGGCCAGCCAGACAAAGGCGGCATTGATCAGGATGACGCTCCACGTCAGCACCTGCACCAGCAGGCAGGCAGGAGTGTGCTTGGCGCAGCCAAATGGTCCAGCAGGCAGGCAGGAGGGGAGCTGATGCACAGGGTACATCGTGCTCTGGCAGACTTGTCTATGCACAACGATTGCCGCCAACCACCATCTTGGCCAGACGCTTGACTGGGCCGACCACCTGCAACCCTAGCAGCCATGCCTCTCACCTGGGCACTAAACTTGCTAGCCACCTCCACCCGCAGCACAACGGGCAGCCGCCGCAGCGAGCCGCGCTTCTTTGTTGCTGCAGTAGATGGCGACGGCGATGCCTCTGCACCGCACACCTTGCTGCCCTTGGTGCTGCTGCTGCCATTTGTGGGCCGCTGCGGCGACGGCTCAGGGGAGCCTGGCTGCGACTGCCCTCCGCCATCCACTGGCAAGGCATGGTCATCACTGCTGACGGCTGGCAGCGGGCTGTGCAGGCCCAGCCAGTCGGCAGCGCCGACACAGCCCCTGAGGAACACGCCTGTGAATCCAATGGGCATTGCACCACATCACCGCTGGCTGCCGGCCCAACAAACACTGCCGCCACTAGTGCCGCCGCCGCCGCTGCGGGTAGGCCGCCTGGGGGGCTGCGCGCCGCGTGCAGAGACTGCTGAAAGACGCCTGCGTCAAGCCAAAGGGAGGCTGCTTGCTCCAGCGAGCGGGACGGGGCGGCAGGGTTTGGGGTTCGCCAACACCCGCTTGCAGCGCAACTGGGGTCGCACTCACGAACTTTGCACTGTGATCGTAAAACAGCAGGCTACCGCAACGCGCTCTGGGACACAGGGAGCGCTGGGTCCCGCTGCGGGTTCCTCAGCCGCACGCTTATTTACGCCGACTAGCGCTTCCGGCAATCGGGCCTGGCTAAAGATACGATTGCTGCGGTTGAGACGAAGGAAGAGCAGTACGGTGCTGAGCGCAGGGCGCTCCCCCGCTCCCCTCGACAGCTCGCGGGTGTGTTCACACAGGAGTTAGCTGATAGGCTGATAAGGTTATACAGCTGGAATAAGGAAGCCCTGCAACTTCTACAAACGGATGCGCTAGACAAGCCAGAACAGGCGCCAGCTGCCGTCGCCCATGGGACCCATGACCGCCTGCCCGCTGTGCCCCGGTGCGGCTGCGGCTGCGGCTGCGGCTGCACCAGCTGGGCTGGGCGTCGCCACCGTGCCAGGCAGCACACTGGACGGGGGCACCAGGGCCAGAGAGCGGCACAGCGGGCAGTGCACGACCCGCCGGTCCGGCCGCCGGTTGTACCTGCATGGGATGGCATTGAGGGGCATTGAGAAGCGAGGTGAATGGCGCTGCACTGCCGCCCCACGCGGTTGGCACACTTGCTGATGTTCGATCAACTCGCCCGCCACTTGCCTGACCAAGTCGGCCACGCATGCGCCGCAAGCGCCGTGATGGCAGGGAAACACCATCCATGCGCCGCTATCCGCCGCCACAGCCTCCAAACAAATGCTGCACTCTTGGCGGCTGCCCCACGCTTCGTCGCCGTCCCGCACAGGCCGCACTGCAGTCAAGGCCGGCAGCCGAAAACTCAGTCGGGGGGTGCTTAGCCTGGTGTTGGCCCGAAGCGGCATAGTCAGTGGGCGAATACCACCTCTGCTTTGAGGACGCACACTCTCTTGCTCCTGTTCGCACGCTCTGCTGACCCGCTCCTGGTGTAACCCCGCCCACCCCGCAACGCAACCAATAGCTCACCCACCTTCCAGCTCAGTCGGCTCTACAAGCCATTTTGCCAACACTCGATTGACCCCGACTAGCACCACCCGCCCCGAACGGCTGACCCACCTTGCAGCTCTGCTTGCTTCTCAGGCGGCATGGCCCGCACGCTCTCGCACTCTGCATCAGCCAGGCCCGTGTGGTACTGGTGCTCCGCCAGCCCTATCGCATGTGCTCCGTAGGGTTCTGCTCGGTGCTGCTCTGTGGCGTCGACTTGCTGCCGCTGCCGGCGCCTGCAGTGGTGCAATGAAGCAGGGCAGGGCTGGGGCCGTCGGTGAGGACCAGTGACACACTAAGCAGACGCAGGTTTACTGCTTTAATCAATGAGCAGAGGCAAGCAAGTCGCAGCGAGCGCTGACCTGCAGCATGCACATGCAAGCAGCAGAGCTGACCTGGAGCAGAGGCCGCCCAGGCCACAGGCAAAGATGACGAGCAGCACAATCACGCCAATCGCCACCAGCAGCACGCTGCAGGCGGATCGGTCGCCGCAGATCTGCGAACCGTGGAAGGGCGCAGGGCAGGGAGGAAGTTGCTGCGCCAGCTGGAGTTGCAATGCACACACAGCGCATGGACAGCCAGTGGTGGCCAGGCACTGGATGCAGCAGCTTCCATCACTGCCAAGCGGCTCCCACATCGAGCACACCTGTGCGAGCACGTCTGGCTGCGTGCCGTTGCTGTGGAGCCTACTTGCTGGGGTGGTGCAGGGCCGGTCCCCTTGCCCACTGCTGCTGCTGCTGCCACTGCTGCCATCTTGCAGCAGACGCCGTTGCAGGCGTTTGTTGTTCTGGCGGCTGCTGGCGATGGGGTTGGTGCCGCCCGGCAGCGCCAGCGAGCGGCGGTGCGGCGGCGGCGTGCCGCCGTCCCACGCAAAGCCGCTGGCGCCTATCGCGAGCAGTGCCAGGATCAGCACGACTGTCGGTCGCATCTTGGGGCGCGCGCGGGGCCGTGGTGCAAGGCCAGCCAGGTTTGGTCGGTCTCCAGCTTCCAAAGGACCGTGCAGGCTGGTATGCTTGCTGCACGTCACACGAGATACTTGATTTGGCGCGATATCACTTCTGAAGGGTGTCGGAAAGCGGGGCGATGTGCGTTGGGCCGCCGGAAGACCTACCGCAGCGGGGCGCCAGCGGGGCCTGGGCGCAAGCGCCGAAAAGCTGCCTGCCGGACAGAGCCGGTCAGTCTATTGTTACAGTCAGCTATGTGTATGAGTCGGTTGCGAGTGAAATGGCACAAGGGCATGCGGTCGGTTGCTACGGAGGTTAGAGCATGCAGCGGCCCGGCAGCCAAGCGCCTGTACGGCGGCTCCCAACACAGCCAAGCTGGTTCTGCTGCCGCCTCTGTTGCTGCTCTGCAGGGGAGTGCCGCCGGCCGTTATGCTAAACGGCTTACGCCACGCGCCGCATGGCTGAGCGGCACATGTAGTCGTTGCCGCTGCCGCCGCCGGTGCTGCTGGTGAACAAGCTGTTCCACACCTTGTCGTCCGCGCCCTTGGGCTTCAACTCTGTAGGGAGCATGGAAGGGGGAGTGCGACTGGGACGGTCAGCTGGCTGTCGCGACCATGGCACGCGGGCGGGCGGGCAAGCACGCAATCATTGCACAAGGCTCTGCAGCGGAGAGATCCCCACTGCCGCAATGTATCCGGCTCTTCAGTGCAGCTCATTCCCAAGATCCAAGCACCCACCTGCAGCCTTGAAGCGCTTGGCGCCCGCCGCCGCCGCAGCCGGCGCACCGTTTGCGCCGTTCTTTGCTGCCGCTGCTGCATCGCCGCTGCCGTTCTCCGCCGGCCGCTTGCCGCCGCCGTCCACCGCTGCTGCTGCATCGCCGCTGCCATTTGCCGCTGCTGCCGCTGCCGCCTTGTCCTTTTTCTTCTCCTTCTTTGCCGCTCGCTCCGCTGTGCGCTTAAGCAGCAGCGCTTCGCGCATCTGCTGCAGCTCATCTCCGCTGGGGTTGACTGGCAGCAGGTCTGCCGCCTCCCACTTGCCGCCCACAAGCTCCTCAACCACTGCCGGCACCTGCGGCACACCGTGAGGGGGGCAAGAACAGGGGTGATTGGTGGCAGTCAGCGGCTGAGCGAGCGAGCTCCTCAACCATGGCCGGCACCTGGGGCAGAGACCAAGAAAGGAGGCAGGCGAAGTGCAAGAGGCAGCGGTCAGCCAAGATGGGCGGCATGGTGCATAGGGCGTGGTGCAAGCGACCATGCCAGGTGTCATGGACGTGGCCAAAACGCACAGGCACCGTGAAAGTTGAAGGCAGGACCAAGCGCCTCACCTCCTTGAGCGCGCGCTCGCTCAGCACGTGGCCCGTCTTGCGGAAGATCACAAACTTGTACTTGCCGTTGAAGGCCTGCAGCAATCACACAAACGAAGACACAAGGGTTGAGCACGCAATGCAGTGCAACCGTGGGAGCCTCCGTGCACTGCAAACAGCCACACCAAGCAAGCGGGGACTGGCACCCAGTAAAGCAGACCCCTCAGCTGGTGAGGCAAGCCGTGAGGCACAGCAAACCTCAACAGCACACACACCCACAACAGCGCTCGCCTGGCCGGTGATGGGGCACGCAAAGCGCGCGCCGTCGCCGTCCTTGCCGCTGCTGCCCTGCGCCGGCTCCAGCTTCAGCTCGACCACGTGCTTCAGGCTGCTGATGTGGCCCAGCGGCTTGGGCATCGACTTGGCCACCAGCGCCTGCGAAAAAAGGTTGCAAAACTTGGAAGCTTCTGAAGAAGAAGATGGAAAAAGTTGGTCAGCAGCTTGGGCATCGACTTGGCCACCAGCGCCTGCCGAGCGAGGAGATGCAGTTAGTTGAGAGATGCCAAATCCTAGGAACGCTACGCAACTACCACAAACACAACCTCCCGTGCCAGCACTACAGCATCCGCTCGACGTGTGTGCAGCCCGCCAATCAGCACAGCAACCACGGTTGCACAGCTGCTCACCTGCAGCACCGCGTCCTTGTTGGACAGCGAGCCATATCCTAGGAACGCGGACCAATTAACAACCTCCTTAAGCGCCCTTGCTCCTACCTGCAGCACCGCGTCCTTGTTGAGCAGCGATCCCAGCTCGTCAGCCACGCAGGGAGGCTGCAGCGGCATGCCGCTCAGCTGGCACGTGGTCCACCGCGCCAGACGCTCCTCCTCGGGGTTGACCTGCAGGCGGAAGAGGTGGGGACATAGGCCGATATATGGCGTGTTTGTGGCCAGCGCAAAGGCAAGGAGCGGGCCGGACACACGATTTCAGCTGTGGTGCTTTTGTGGCTGCTCAGAGCGATCAGGGGCAGGGGCTGGGCGTGTCAAAGCCAGCCAGACAAGCCTTCTGAAGAGCAGCAGGCAGCACCAGTTCTGTAGTGCTGCCTGGGCGCCAAACGTGCTGCTGCCCTTGCGCCCCTTCCCCACCCGCAGAAATCACGCACCTTGTCCCGCTTCTTGCCCGCATACATCTCCAGGTAGCAGGAGCGCGACTCTGCTCCCGTGGAGCCGCCGTCGCCGCCGCCGCCCCGTAGGCGCGGCAGCAGCTCCAGTGTGCCATATGGCCGCACGCGAGCGGCGGCCAGCGAGGCCCGCGGGTCCAGCGTGCGGCCCTCGTGCACGATGCGCTGCACAGAGGAAAGAAGGGAGGGGGCAGGTGAGCAAGGGGTCGCGGCAAGGGAAGAACATGTGCCGAACGGTGACCGCCGCCGCCGCTCGTGCGCCCGCTGCCAGAAACGCACCAGGCCTCGTCCGGCGGCGTCATACGGCTCCAGGCCACAGGCGGAAGACACTGCGTCCTCTGGCGCCGCCGCAACGGCCCGCAGGGCGCCAGAAGGCGCGCGAATGAAGAGCTGGAGCGGCATACCAGCTCCTGGGCGTCTGCAAAGTACTCGTGATATCTGCTGCCGGTGTGGGGAAGGAGCAAAGAGGGCAGAAGCGTCGCTTGTCTGCACTTCACGCGCGCTAGGAGCGCATTTACGGCCAGCTGCTCGCATGCGCCTTGCAAGCGTTCGACATTGCTGATCAGCGATCAAAGAATTTACGGACGCAGCAGCTGAAGCCTCCAGAGCTCTGCAAAGCGGAAGCCAATGGCGACGAGCGGCCTGCGGCAGTATGGCGTGCATCCGAGCGCCACAGCAGCCAGCGAAGGTCGGTTCCCATTGCCTGGTAGCGCGCCATGTGCCCTCCAGGCCCCTGGCAGGAAATGCACTCGCTGGTCCACTGCTGCGGGAGCCTGGCGCTGCCTGGGCAGGCAATACGATCTCCAGTCCGATCACTGTGACTGCCGATGCGTCGGACAACCCCTGCTAGCACGACTGCCGCCGCCGCCGCCACTGCCGCCGCCACCGCTGCTTCCGCCGCCGCCGCTCTGCCACCGCTGCCCTGCACCTTGTCAGCGGCAACACCCAACAGCTGTTCGTCACTTCCCTGATCGATTCGTGCCGTGCAGTGGGCCTAGCGCCGCCGCAGCGCGTGCCTGCTGAGGTGGATGCCGTGGTCCGCGAGTTCCACGAAGCGCTGGCCCGCTCCTCCGACATGGCGGTGCGCGGTTGTGCTGCTCGTTTGTTGAAGCACTGTTCACTGGCAGGCATAGGAACTGTTGGGTGCTTTGACGTGTCCAGTTGGAGCTGTAGATATGTGCCTCGCATGCTGCTGGCACTCTTGCTGCTGCTAACCACACAACCACATCACATTCGCCGACTGTTTTCTACAGGTGGCAGTGGCAGCCATCACAGCGCTGACGTCCGTCATCAAGAACAGCACGGCACAGGTGGGAGAGCAGGAGAGCGACTCAGACCGGCTGCACATCGGCCGGCGCTGTGTTTGCAGTCAATCTCGCACGCAACCCGGCAACTAGTGACTAGCAACCGGCCTGCCTGCTGCTTCTGCCTGCTGCTTCTGCACAGACCATGATGGGCCTGGAGAAGGAGCTCAAAGACGCAGCCGCCTCGCTGCAGCGGTGCAACCCCACCGCCATCTCGCTCAAGGCCGGCTGCGAGCTGTTCCTGCGGTGCGCACGCTGTGGTCACAGCGTGCCTGCCTGGGCTGCTGGATACGAGCACGCCTGGCCTGCTGTGGGCAAGCGGAGAAGCCTGCCTGCTTTGGCAGAGTCTGTGTTCACAACCTGGTATGCCTGCTAATGTGGCGCCTGTACTCGAGTTCTCCCCTGCGCAGGTACACGACGCGTGAATCGTCGCTAGAGAGTGACACTTTTGCAGCAGCCAGGAAGCCTCACCTTTGCTTTTAAACATGCTGCCCTTACCCAAAACCGTTGTTTGCGCAGGTACACAACCCGCACGTCCTCGCTGGAGAGCGACACATTTGCGGCGGCCAAGAAGCGGCTTATAGAACGGGGGCAGCACTTTGCGGAGACCAGCAAGCGGGCGCGGGCGGCCATTGCGGAGACGGGGGAGCGCTTCATTCGCAAGGTGCGTTTTACTTCAGGAATGTCAATTTCTGCTGTGGCTGCCAACGCTGTGGCTTCCAAGTGATCTTGGTAGCTGCTTACCGAGACAGGGGAGCGCTTCATCCGCAAGGTGCGCTTTGTACCTGAATAGTAGCGGCTTGCACATGCGCCTCTGGTTCATGTGTCTTGCGCGAGGTTGCAACTGCAAAGGCTGCAGCCCAACCGGCCTGCTGTGCTGCCCCACACCCGCTGTGCTGCAGGGCTCGACCGTGCTGGTGCACGGCCACTCGCGGGTGGCAATCGCCATCCTTCGCAAGGCAGCGCAGGCGGTGAGGCCTTGGGCAGTGTCTTGACTGGCGCATTGGCCGCGCTGGCTGGGCAGTGGCGTCCAAACCCGCCGGGTGCTGTGCTGCGCCGCAATGCCGCATGCGCTGTGCCTGATCCTGGCCAGCTAGGATGGCGTCGTGTTCACGGCGCATGGCACATCACACCGCCCACAAGCCGCACTCCTTGCCACTCCTCGTACCTGCAGGGCAAGCAGTTTAGCGTGATTGTCACGGAGGGGCGGCCAGACGAGACGGGGCTCACCATGGCGCGGGTGGGTGCACAAGATTCCTGCCATGTTGTTATCTGGCTTGTGTGGCTGGGTTGATGCTTTGGCAGCATGGCTGCCAATATGACGTGTTAGAGATGCATGACCCCACCAACGGGCAGTTGTTGATGAGATGTGCAGTTGCTGATGAGATCAGCAGGTGTGGACGAGATATGCAGTTGCTGACGACAGCTGCATCTCCTGGCGCAGGTGCTCGAGGAGATGCGGGTGCCCACCACTGTGGTGCTGGATTCGGGCGTGGGCTATGTGATGGAGCGGTGAGCATGCTCTCCTTCCGAAGCAAGCGTGCATGCCGCTTAAAGCAAGCAACCCTACCTGTAATCTGATCACTCCAACCAGTTTCACCGTTGCAGCGTGGACCTGGTGCTGGTGGGCGCCGAGGCGGTGGTGGAGAACGGCGGCGTGATCAACAAGCTGGGCACCTACCAGGTGGGCAAACACTCATGATTTGCTGTCTGGCAGCTGTGTGGTGGCTGTGCACTGGCTGCAAGCTGTGCCAAACCAGGCTGGAATGTGCAAGGCATCTTGCCCATTGTGGAGTAGTAGCATGCAGGCTGCAGCTTGCCTGCTGCAAGCGGTATCATACTGCCGCGAAAGTGCAGGCTGGTTGAACGGAGCAGCGCGCCAACCTCGACAGCCAGCTGTGCATTGCGCCGCTCTGCTGCTGCAGGTTGCCATTGCGGCCAAGGAGCACTCGGTGCCCATGTACGTTGCGGCAGAGAGCTACAAATTTGCGCGGTGAGCGGGCCCAGTGTTGCATCTGCAGGGCTGGGCTGCACGAGCACAGACGCACTGCCCGCCTAAGTCAGCTCACCAGCTGGGGCCACGGTCAGTTGGCTGGGCCTCCTGAGGGCTTTCAAGTCGCATCCTGCATCCAGCAACTCACAAAGAACGTGTGCCCTGCCACCGTGCCCCCCGCCCTGCAGGCTGTACCCTCTGAACCAGCGAGACATGCCGCTGGAGCGCAAGCAGCTGGACTTTGGGCCCCTGCTGCCCGCCAGCGTGGGCATCGACAACCCCAGCCGCGACTACACGCCGCCGCAGGTGCGGAGTTTCTGTACGCAATTGCTTACTAGCACACTGCTGATGCTGCTGATGCTACTGACCCGCTGCCGCCACCTTTCTTACTGCAGCTGCTAATCTGGCATGCCTGTATTGCTGTCGCCGCTGCTGCCACGCTGCCGCCCGTGCTGCCGCCCGCCCGATTGCTGCTGAGCTGTGGCGCCGGCACGCTGCCTGCTCTTTGCCATTCGGACAGTGCTGTGCCCCAACCTCCCTCCTGCCTGGCTCTTGCCTTCCTGCCCCGCAGTTCATCACGCTCCTGTTCACCGACCTTGGAGTGCTCACGCCTGCGGCAGTCAGTGACGAGCTGATCCAGTTGTACGTCTAGCCTAGTTTGTCGCTTTGCGCTAGCTCCATTGGCTGCATGCGTGTGCTGTCTTCCACAATCAGTGACGAGCTGATCCAGTTGTATGTGTGAGCTGGAGAGCAGGAGCAGCCAACTCCAAATGCGCCTGCACCCTGCCGCTGCACCCTGCACTTGTTCAGCAGTTGAGTGATGCAATGTAACACAGTTGGTTCTCCGGATCCACGCAAGCAAACAGGGTACACAGCAGCGGGAGCAAGCACATGGATGACATGCAGACGGCAAGGATCAACCAAAACAGATACAGGGCAAATGGTGTCAAGGTCATTTAAGGTTATGCATCTAGGCGGTTTCAGGTCTGTGCCTCCCCCTCCCCCGCCGCCACCTGCTGCTGCCGCCGCAGCTCCTTCTCCGCCGCCCGCGCCGCACCCAGCGCCTTGCACACGCGGCGGTTCCCCGCCCGCCAGTCGGCGTGCGAGCAGGCGGTGCCGCAGTACCACACGGCGCGG